>Ga0326727_10007187_pt1 | contig 29714 bp, 30 predicted proteins | sample MB2enrmetagenome_FD_207643 | JGI IMG/M metagenome (GOLD analysis project Ga0326727, IMG submission 207643) | Lab enriched peat soil microbial communities from McLean, Ithaca, NY, United States - MB29MY | ecosystem: Environmental > Terrestrial > Soil > Wetlands > Peat | place: USA: New York... | reverse complement strand
CCCTGGTGCTGCCCCGCCCCGGCATCTTTAATACCACGGTGTTCAACAACGTCGCCTATGGATTGAAGATCAGGGGGGTTAAATCCGGGGAGCTGGAGGCCCGGGTGAGGGAGATCCTGGCCAGCGTAGGCCTGGCCCACAAGGGTGGGCAGCGGGCCCTGGACCTCTCCAGCGGCGAGACCAAGCGCCTGGGACTGGCCCGGGCCATGGTCCTGGCCCCCGAGATCCTCTTCCTGGACGAGCCCACCGCCAACATCGATCCGCGGAACGCGGAAATCATCGAGGACATCATCCTGCGGATGAAGGCCGGCGGAGGGGCCACCATCCTGATGATCACCCACGACCCGGCCCAGGCGGACCGGCTGGGGGATGAACTCCTCTATCTGAAGGATGGCCGGCTGCTGGCCGGGTGAGGCCGCGGCCAGGGGAATGTTTCAGAAATATTTTTAAAAATATCTACATGTTCTTATAGCCGCAGGCTTGAGCCTGCGCTCTTTTTATCAAGGATTTTCGCAAACTTTAGCTTGCGGCTACATTTTAAGGGCCTAAAGATGAAGGACATTTTTTATTAAAGGAAAATCTGATACATGACACTGGGGGAAAAACTGAGGGCGGGCCGCCGGGTTCGCTCTTTTCCGCGGCTGAGGTCAACCGTACCCAACGATTCCAAAAAATCGTCAAGGTCTAAGGCCCTTGGGATGGCCCCCAGGCCGCGCCTCAGGCGCCACGAGATCTGCTGCGGCGAAAATCTGCCGGGCGCAGAGCCCGGCGGGACGGTTACGCCTGCCTGGGCCGGCCTCTTTTCCCGGCACCGGGTTGCCTTGACAAGGGGGGTGCATTTGATAAAATTTTTTGGCGCGGGCGATTAGCTCAGGTGGATAGAGCGTTGGTCTCCGGAACCAAAGGTCGGGCGTTCGAGTCGCCCATCGCCCGCCAAAGCATATCAATAAGTTAAGGCCAAAGAGATGGCCTTTTCTTTTTGCCTAAGAGTTGATTTCCAACCCTAATTCCAACCTGCATCTAAAATTTAGCGGTAAGAGGGGGGAGGTTGTGTCTTTGCGCTCTGCCCGGCTGCAAGTGGTGGAAGCGAAGACCGCGGCCATGCCCTCTGGCGGGGGAATGCCGAAAGCTGCCCAGATGAGCATTGAGGCCGCATAGTAAAACCCTGGCCCTCCCCTCTATCGGGCCGTGTAGGGCATCCTGGGGAGCCGTTTTAAGCGCCACGGTGTCAAAATCACCCGGCAGGGTCAAACTGCCCTCTGCCATGCCCCAAATTTGCCGAAAATCATGGCGCTATCCGGGCCATTTCAGCCGATCGTCTCAAGGTGAAAGGTAGGGGCCAGGGTTCGGGCCTGGGATTCAGCCTGGGGCATCCTGGCGGTCCGTGGGGGGGAATCGGGGTCGCCTCCCACTAGAGAGGCCCAGGTGCTCCTTGCCTGTCCCTGGCCGGTGCTTACTGCCAGGCTCCTTCGCCCCCCGATCCACTCCCCCGTGCCCCGACCGCCAGGCCAGGCCCTATAGATTTTCGGCCCTGGAACCAAAACCCCGCGGGAAGGGACTCCTGCCCCCCTGGTCATAATGAGTGGCACGAGAATTTTTTCAAAAATCTATCGAGGTAGCCCCAGCAGCAGACCCCCCCCTGGTATGGGGCCGCCCACAAAATTTTTAATGAAAAATTCTCCCCGGTCGACTGCGACCGCATGGGAATATCCCCCCCTGGTTATGGGACGCAACCCAAAAATTTTGAAGGGAATATTTGGTCTGCCGCTGGGAGAGTCTTGTGAATGTCAAATACTCCCCGGCGCTCTTGACATCTTCCCCTCGATTGTGAAATAAGGAAGGTATCTGGAAATAGGTGCCCTCTGTAAGGAGGGGAGCCATGATTCTGATTTTGCGTGGATAGCCGGGATGCCCCGAGGGTGCAACTCGGTTTTTTTTCGACAACCTACACCGGCTCCAGACTGGGGTGCGGAATTTCTTCGCCAAAACTCGCTTAAAATAATTAGGTGCTATCAACTATGATTATCATGCTGGAATCGATTGCCATACAAATTGCCGCAGTTTTCATTCTCTGGATTTTGCTTCAGTGGATTTGCAAGAACCATCCAAAATGGAGAAATTCGGCAGGTTTCATAGTGGCATTAGGGTCTTCTTATTCTGCTGGATTTGTATTTGATATGCTTACTCAAGTAGGAATCGGGAGATTGCAGTTTGAAAATGTTGTACTTCCAGTATTTACCTGGACATGTATTGCAATCGTTTGCCTAATTCTGGCTTTGAATGTTGCATTGTCAATCCGTGTACTTTACATTCCTTATCTCATTAATGCAGGAATCGCTTTGTTAACAGCAAGCATTAATTGGTACAATATCTTTGTAGCACTACCTCTTTTGGTAATTGCGCTTATTATTTCCCAGTTAGAAACTCGGTCAAAACTCCTTACCCCAGGCCAACAGGCTAATGAATTTAAACCGTCACCCCCCCCTACCTATTTCCCAGTCACCAATGATAAACCTCCCAAAACATTGGAGAGGAAATCTGATGAAGATACTGCCCATGCGCAAGGCATCGAATGGGATACCCTCACCAATGAGGTGAGGTCGCTATACCAAAAGGGACAGTATGACCACGCGGTTTTGGTGGCGAAGAAGGCGCTTGATGTCTCCGAGAAGGAAGTTGGTCCCAGTAATCTTCGCGTGGCCACGAGCATGAACAACCTCGCGGTACTCTACGGCACCCAAGGCCAGTACGCAGAGGCCGAGGCGCTCTTCAAGCACTCACTGGCTCAAGTGGAAAAAGCCCTTGGCCCGGATCATCCCGATGTGGCCACGAGACTCAGCAACCTCGCGCTGGTTTACAAGAACCAAGGCCGGTACGCAGAGGCCGAGGCGCTCTACAAGCGCTCACTATCGATCCGGGAGAAGGCCCTTGGCCATGACCATCCTGATGTAGCCCTCACCTTGAACGATCTCGCGTTGCTTTACAAGAACCAAGGCCGGTACGCAGAGGCCGAGTCGCTCTACAAGCGCTCACTATCGATCCGGGAGAAGGCCCTCGGCCCGGACCATCCCAAGGTGGCCGACACCTTGAACAACCTCGCGGTACTCTACGACACCCAAGGCCAGTACGGGGAGGCCGAGGCGCTCTACAAGCGCTCACTATCGATCCGGGAGAAGGCCCTCGGCCCGGACCATCCCAAGGTGGCCACGAGCCTTGAGAACATGGCGGAACTCTATCGAATAACCGGTCGTGTCAAGGAAGCCGAATCATTGGAGAAACGCGCGGCTCGCATCCGTGAAATCACCGCCGCCTCTATGCAAGTGACCTCAGAAAACCCTTGACTTTCCAAGAGCTTAAGTACAAATTAAGATTTATTATGTGCCAAAATTTCACAGACTGAGATGCCGCCAGGCGGGGCGATTGCGGGGTTAATCCCTCACCATCCACATCTGATTATTCCCACCAAGGCGAGTTATCTCTACAAGGTGCTCTTTGCCCCAATCCCATTGAGGGCAAGGTGGCTGTGGGAGAGTGTATTCTGATTGACATTTCTTACCCGATTGTGAAATAAGGAAGACATCTGGTAGAGCTACCCCTATCGCCAGAGGGGAGCAATGAATCTAAATATCGAAATAGCCGGGATGCCCTGAGGGTGCAGCTCGGTTTTTTTTTCGACAACCTCAACCAGGTCCATGCCAGGCTGGAAGGAATTGATAGGCGGGGGAAGCCTACTTAGCCGCTCTCCCGCCGTAAGATATTCACATTATCCAACTGGACTAATTGGTTAAGATGAATGAAATATACCGATACTATAAATGTCTTGACCTTGAGCCTGAGGCTTCACTTGAAGAAGTGAAAAAAGCCTATAGGGATTTAGTTAAGGTTTGGCATCCAGATCGATTTCCTGATAGCCAACGGTTGCAAAAGAAGGCCAACGAAAAACTTAGTAAGATTAATGAGGCATACGAGAAGATTACTCTTCATATCTCACATAAAGAGCAAATCATTAGGGAAAAACCAGAAGAACCAATATATGAGGAACAATCACGGCGAGATGATCAAGATAGAAAAACAAGTGAAGACTTTCCTAAGGTAGACCTCGTATCTCTTTTAGGCAAACCACAAGATAGTATTGAAGTGAAGCATTTCATATTAAGCCTAAAAGAACGCCCTGAAAATGTAAGTTATTATTATCCTTTTTTAATTTTAAACGACGAACCCGTGGATTCTTCGCGCTCTTTTTATTATAAATTTCAAAATAACGCTATTGATATTGTAATTATAAATAATTTATTAAGAGCAATATTTTTATATTCCATAGGATTAAAAGGATACATTCCAAGGCAATATAAAGGCAGTATTCCGCATGATTTAAAATTTTCTGATGATCGCCAAACAACAATTAAGAAATTGGGATCGCCATTGAAATCAGTTAGAGGAGGATATTTCGGGGATAAAGGGGTATGGGAGGATAAATGGGTTTTTCCAAAATATTTAATATGGGTTAAATATGACAGCGATGGAAGAATGAGACAGATTTCTTTAAATGAGGTCAGGCCTGTTAAAGAAAAGGGGAAATGGTGGCAAGAATTATGGAAGGGCCTAAATGAGGACTGGAAACCGAAAGAATAACGCTATGGTTAGGAGAAATTGTAAAATCTCCCAAGATATGAAAAAGGAGAGTTTTGACATGAAAAAGCTAATCGGGATTCTGGTAATGGGAATTGCGGTTTTGGTAAGCCAACCTGTGGCTGCGCAATCACAATATGAGCAGCAACAGCGCCAATATGAGCAGCAACAGCAGCAACAACAGCCCCGTAAAGACTGGTTTCAAGACTATTATGATGGCTATGTTGATGGAGCGGAGCATAATAAACCCCAAAAGGATTTCGGTGGATTTTACGGGACGGTTTATGAGGACGCTCAGAAGGAAGAACGGGAACAACAGAGAGGCCAGATACCCAAGTATTGAGTCCCGGCTCACTCCATCAGCTCCCCCGCCCCTATCCCTCATTCTGGGGCGTCTCAGGCCGTCCAGACCAGGGCAGCCTCCACCGCTCCGTCCAGGCGCCGGCCTTCCCTTCGCCTGCCCCTGTCCAGGCCGGGGCTGAGAGATATATCGAGTTTTAGAGAGAAAAGCAGAATCCGTTGAGGAGCAAGCCGCCATGAAAAAATGCCCTTTTTGCGCTGAAGAAATACAAGATGACGCCATTAAATGTAAGCATTGCGGTGAATGGCTTGGGAAAGAAGCCCAAGCCCCCCCTCAGCTAGTTAAACCAAAGGAAATAGCCTCTGAAACCCAGCCTGAAGATACTGCTTCCGCAAAGTCCTCTATCCGAAGGGCAGTTTTAACATTCCAAATATCAGACATTAGAAAAGCTGATATGGCAATTAAAATTGCATGGATAGCTGGAATTGTGTGTGGAGTGACAACTGTAATATTTTCCTTATTAAACCTTTTGGGGTACAATGAGTGGAATCTGCTTGATGCGGGAATTATTTTTGGATTGTCCTTTGGCGTTTATAAAAAAAATATGGCCTGCGCGGTAATATTATTTATTTATTTTATAGGTGCAAAAGTTTCACAGATTTATGAAGGAGATCCATTAACTTCAGTACGCCAAGTTGTCATTTTTGGAATAATGTTCGGTTATATGTTTTTTCAGGGAATAAGAGGAACTTTTACCTATCATAAGTTTAAATCTCCCCCAAAAGCAGCGCCTACCGAAAAAGATAGTATTTCAGCTAAACGGGATATTGATAGTGATCCTGGAACAAAAGGTATTTTAGTTGTTTTCGGCTTTATTACAGGACTGATTATTCTTTTAGCCATTTGGGAGGCTCTTTCGACACCTAACCCTACGACTGCGCCTTCTGCCGTAGATCGTGCTCAGGCTACACTTACACTTGACTTGCTCGGGGCCCAGGGGAGGGCCAGCGCTTTCATGGATGCAGGTGATTATCAGCAAGCAATTATTGCGCTTAATAAAGTGATCGACTTAGCCCCGTTAGACCATTACGCCTATAACAGCCGGGGAGAAGCCTATTTAAAATTAGGAAATTATCAACAAGCCAGAGAAGATTTTAATAGGGCGATAATTGCTTTTAACAATGGACATGAACCTTCTCCTGAGGCTGTTGCAGGGTTAGCAAAAATAGACAAAGTGACTTCAGAATTCGTTTTGCCTGAAGCTGAGTATTATAGGAATCGTGGATTGGCTTATGAAAAATTGGGGAACAAACAGCAGGCGATTGATGACATGAAAACTGCTGCAAAAGCTGGAGACAAGGAAGCCCAAAAATATTTACTTTCAAAAGAGATGAATTGGTAGGTTTATCTCATGGAAAATATGAACGATAGGGACAAGGGGCATTGCCGAGACAATATAATCAATAAACAATAAACCTGTAAGATAAGGAATTTATCTGGATATGCGCAATGCGTTTCGTTTTATATCAATTGCAATAGCCTTATTACTCGTTCACTCTGGCGGTTCCCAAGCCAAAGAAATCATCCTAACCAATGTGCCAGTCCAGGTATATTTCAGCCCGAATGGGGGATGCACGGATGCGATTGTGGGGGAGTTGAACAAGGCAAGCAAGGAAATTCTAGTACAGGCTTACTCCTTCACATCCCAACCGATAGCCAAGGCCCTCGTGGATGCTCATAAACGGGGGGTGCGCACCGAGATTATCTTGGAAAAATCCCAGAGGGGAGAAAAATACAGCGCCGCGGATTTCACCGCCCATATGGACGTCCCCACCTATATTGATTCTGTCCATGGGATTGCTCATAACAAGATCATGATTATTGACCAGGAGACGGTTATTACTGGGAGTTTTAACTTCACCAAGGCCGCAGAAGAGAGAAATGCTGAAAATATACTAATCATCAAGTCCAGAGAGCTTGCCAAGGAATATTTAGACAATTGGGAGAAGCACAAAAACCATTCTGAGAAATATGAAGGCCGGTAACCGGTCTGTTAAAACACTCAGGAGGATGGCCATGATTAAGAAGAAACACCTATTTCTCGCGATTACCTTAGTGATAGCGGTCTTGGCTGTGACGGTTGCCCTTGCCCTCGATTACAAGTATGTGGGGTCCAAAAATTCAAACAAATATCACTATCCCACTTGCAGAGCGGCACAGAAGATTAAGCCTGAGAACCTGGTCACTTTTAAATCGGCCAAAGAGGCTCAGGCCGCAGGATATGTGCCTTGTAAATTGTGCAAGCCACCTCTTATTGATTAGAATTACTAATCCGTTTACAGGAGACGACCACATGAGAAAAAGAATTGGAGTAATATTGTTGTTCCTATTTGCATTGCTAATGGTTTTGACTCCCTGCCTAGCGGAAAAATCTGAACTAATATATATAGAGAAAGACACCCTAAGGAGCTGGCTGGGGGAGCCTTTAGGGGTGCTTAGAGGATACAAGGATTCGTATGTGGGGGCACAAGGACAAGAATATAAAAGTTTTTTTGAAGCACAGCAAAGTTTTAATAGGAGGCCAGTAATTATTGATGTTCGGGAATCCACGGATTGGGCTGGAAGCCAAAAAAAGATTAAGACGGCTGTGCGGGGAGATCCATCAAGGGTATCTGAATGGGGTAAAACCTTAGGTAAAGCCCTCCCCATAAATAGAGAAGTTGTCTTGTACTGCGCATCACCAAACGAAGCTACCAGTATCAGCGTTAAGCAGGAACTTGAAAGGATGGGCATTTTCCCTGTTAGGGTTCTCAGAGGCGGCTGGAAAGAGTGGGTGAAGGCTGGATACCCAATAGAGCAGAAAAACTGATTACCAAAGGTAACTTTCTTTAACCTTAGTTATTTTTGGTTTCTTTATGAATATTGTACTCGTTAAGTATTTTATTTAACATTTCTTCGGCTACACTATCAGGAGGTATATCCTTCCATTTATACGGAAATTCACCATCGCCTAATATACCGCCTGATTTAGAATATACTGTTACATGATTAGAACTAAATTTCCATTCTTTATAATTGAAATAATACAATATTAATGAATAGTTCAAATACATATATTTTTCATTACTTAAATTAAGTTCCTTACGACGGTTTAATAAATCATTTTTCCCTTTAGGTGTATAAATCAATTTCGCCCACACTTTAATAATATTGTTTTGTTTATCTATCTTTATACTTGATGGGTTATAATAATCAGTATAGTCCTCATTACTCCCTGCGAATACCCAATTACTACCATAGACAATTGAAGGAATGGTGGTAAGTGAAACAAAAGAAACCAAGATTAGGAAGAATATTCTTGTTAATTCATGATTCTTGGGGATAGTCATATCAATATCCTCACATTGGGGGGGTCCCACCTGCGACAAAATTGTTGGGTCTGAAAAACTAATTATTTGGGGGTGCTTTCCAGATAACATCACCCGTATCGTCAAAAAATACCAATGATGATAAAGATCGCTTGGTTTCCGTACCGGTTGATTTGTTGACCAGTTCAACGCTTCCTAACACGGCGCGGGATATCCCCTTTTCATCTCTAAGCATTATGGATGGCTTTCCATCATCCAAAGTCAATAAGGTGCGGAATTTTCCGTTCTTATCTACTAAGCCTAAGCCTGGGGAACCAGCCGGCGATAAGATCATCCCAATACCGCACTTACCGTTATCGAGTTTTATATTTGCGGAGTCGGTTTTGTCATTTCCGATAGATATGCGAGACTCCCCATCTTTGTTATAAAAATTCAAACCAGAAGACTCATCCTGTCCCATCGCTAACATTATACGCCCTTGTCCATTTTTATCATTCATAAGCAGACGGGGCACTCCTTTTTCTGCCTCTATTATGATAGATGGATACTTGCTCCCATTATAAGAAAAAAATAATTCTGGAGAGCCATTTTTATTCACGGTTAAAAGGATTGGAACTTCAGCATTTTCACCAAGAAACATTAATGCTGGCTTATCATTTAAAAGGGCCATAGCAATGCGTTTCTTACCATGTTGATCTAGTAAACAAATTTCTTCTGCCTCGATAACTTTTGATGGCATGGCTGTTTTCTGAATCTGGAAAATTTTTGCGGATATAACCCCACCCAAGAAGCCTCCCAATATCCCCAATAATGCAATCCCAATCCCCAGGCGCTTAAATCTGAGATTATACTTCTCCACCACATCTAAGCGTTCTGCCAAGGTTTCCAAATTTAAAGTTTCTTCAGACATATTGGCCTCCTTAGTTGGAAATGAAGATAGGTTTCCAGAGGATTCATCGGGCCTCACCTGAATGCATTATGCCACGGGTAGAGGCCAATAGGTTAACTTTTTTGGGGAGCATGGGCCGTCAAAATCTCCACGATGGTAACAAGGTTTCCTCGGTTGATCTAGGAAAACTCTTGACTTTTTATGACCATAGGTGCAAAAATAAATTTATTATGGGGTGAAAATTCACAGACTGAGATGCCCCCAGGTTGAACGATCTCAGGCGGGCAAGGGGAAAGGTAGAGGAGAAATGGCCGTTTCAGAGGAACGTCGGGAGCAATGTCGGAGAGCATCCCTTTCTCGGTCGCCTGAGCAACGAAAGGCTGATGCTAAAAAGGCCGCGGCTGCAAGCGTAAAATCAAGGTTTGGCGAAGCTAGGGATTTGAAACAGTTAGAGAAATTGGAAAAATCATCTAATTCATTAACAGGCGTTAAACATGATGCAGGCGGGCCAGACCCGGCAAAAGTGTGTCGCGCCATTGGCCTGGGAGAGGTTGCCGTACTCAAGGGTGTCAAGCGCCTGGCCGAAAAATCGCGGTCTGATACCGTCCGCATCCGAGCCTATGAGTTGCTCGCCAAGATATTGAGGATGATCCGGGAGGACTCCCAGCAGAATGAGGGTGTTACCGTGGTTATCCAGGCTCTTGAAGGGTCACCTCAGCAAGTCAACATCGCCACGCCAGCTCAGCCAGCCTTGCCTGATCCTGGAGGTTACCGACACCCTGGCCGTGGAGGTCCACCTATCACCATCACTAAGTAGGTCCAGTTTCCCTGGGGACCAGGGCGGGGTTCGAAATGGCAATACTTATTTAAGATAAGTTTATCCATCTTCATTCCCATTCCCTAAAAAAATGGGGGCTATCCCCTCATCGGATTTGATAAACGACCGTTTTCGGGGAGTGGTAGGACGCTTCCCGAATCTGTATAGATAAAGCGGGCAACCCGTGACGGGGCAAAGTTCAACCTCTTTCGGGCTGCCGCACACGCAATCGAGGCATTTAAGCCGAATGCTTTTGATCGGAGTTGGAATAGCCATCATCCCTCCCTCGGTAATCAATGCCGCACCTCCCCCTTACCAGGATATGACTCCACCTGGAGCAGGGCCTCGCACGCCATAGCCACGCCATATCTGCCCTTGTTCCGTTTCCCGCAGCAACCCCACGCCTGACTCGGATTCGGAGAATTGACGGCGGGGTGGAAGTGGCCGCAGTCATAACAGGTCAAAGTGCGCTCCTGGGGCTGGCCTGGGATGACTCAACGTGGGCGTGGTCAGGCACATGGTCGGGGATATCCGTTGTCTGCGTTTCCCGGTCCCCTCCCTCGTCGGTAGCCGCTTCCAAAGCCCATAATGCCATTTTTAAGTAGCTCATTTCTTATTCCACATTGCGAATTAAGCGAATTATGCGAAAAAAGGAAGCAGGACGTTAAGGGCTTATTTCGCGTAATTCGCTTTTTTCGCACTCCCCGTATATTTCAGTTTTTCTGTGGGCCGCCCGGTGGTTTCAATTGTCTCAATGGTGATCAAGCCCCGGCCCAGTAATTCCCCAACCGCCAGTTGGATACGCTCCGCCGTCTCGTGCCTGCCAAAAAGATTGTTAGAAATTTCGGTCCTGGTAAGGCCGTCTGGGGCTACCTTTAGCGCCTCAAGGATAACATCCGCAACCGGGTCTCCTATGGCCTGCCCGAAGATGTACCTAACGGAAGTCTCGCAGTAGTCCCAGACCGTCAGGGCGGCCAGCAGGTGCGGCACACGAACAAACTTCTCTGCATCCAGCAGGGCGTAAATCATGGACAGTCGCAAAACCTGTGCCTCTGCCCGGCTTGTGAGCGCCCCCACCAGTCCGGGCTTGCCTTCCGAGAGGTCCGGGTACACCTTGGCCCATAAAGAGCGTGCCTCTGGGGTCCTGGTGACTACCCCTGCACATTGCGCAAAAAATATCGCCTCTCCCAGCCGCTTCAGAAAAGGGGCAAAATCAACTTCATATATCCGCCCTCCCTCCGGCAAAACCTTGGATCGCTTCACGCAGAACCAGAGGATTCGGTTTCCGAAGCCGTTCCCGGCTTCTGTTCGGGTCAAATACCGCTTCAATTCCCCTTTAGTGATGTGGCCGATGATGGAGACATGGGCTCCGGTGGCTTTGGTCGGGGAATTTTTGGTTAAGGTGCCCAGGTCTCCGGTGTCCCAGGCGTCGCGCATCACAGGGCTAAGGATGTTGCCCTCTCTGGCAAGCTGTCTTAGGACGTTTGCAAACTCGCTCTCTACCACAAGCAACCGCTTATCATCTTCTCCGGGGTCCACGATTACATCTTCATAGACCGTCTGGCCTTTTTGCTTTTTGGCTTCACGCTTCATAATTGGATCGCGGACCTGGAAGATTAACCCCTCTCCGCTGGATAATCCCGATTTCACGCGGCTCTTCCAGCCCGGGTCAACTGTGGTGAGGGGTAGTTTTACCTGCCCCCAGGATGTCCCTTTCCGCGACTTAGACGACTCCCCCACCGCCACGCCATAGAGATTGCAGTAATGCGTATCCGCCTCGACTTTGGCGTACGCCCCCTTCCCGATCAGATTGCCGAAGCCGGTCAAAAACTGCATCAGCAGGGCCACCGTGTCGCTTTCGGTATGCGGTTCCACCAGGCGCACAAACTCACCGGCTAAGCCATAATGTGCCTCTTGCGCCAGTACGGGCCATTCTCCCCCAGTCATCTGCTTATTGCCAAACCCCATTTGAGCAAGATTACTGGCTGTCTTGATGAAATCCCCATCACATTCCAGATAGGCGTAAACCGCAAAGGGTGCGTAAGTCTTTTCGGGTTCAAAAGGGTAGGCATTCGAACTGAAATTGTAAAACCATTTGCCGTCGATCAATGAGGCAGATTGGCCGCGGTCTTTTCCTGGCCGCCGGTAATGCTGGTAAACGCCTTTGGCTCCTACCGGCTGCCAGCCATGCTTGACCAGGATTCTCGCAACATCTCCACGCTCATTGAAGTCATCTCCCGGCCTCTGGGTCTCTTTGGGCAGACGTGGGCCATAACCTTCTACCCTTTGGCGATCAACCCACGCATTAAGAGAACGGGCCGCTTCAATGAGTATGCGTCTTTCCTCAGTCGTGAATTCGGGAATCTCGGCAAAGCCCCCCTGGATCAGTTTGTATCCCGGTGACGGCTCGGCCAGGAATTGGCCGCCTTCCCCTCGCGTTTCAATGAGGGTTATGACGGCGATGAACTTGCCATCAATGAGCCTGGGAATATGCTTCTTGCCGGATATCTCAACTTCAAGAGAAGGAAGAGCCTGTTTGACGGCGTCATGGTCGCTTGGGTCAATCCCCAGGATTTGCAATCTACCCAAGACAGCCGGAGTGACATCAACCCCGCGTTGGGCCAGTTTAGTGTTGCCAGGAATTTGCACATCTGGGCAGCGATAGCCTATATGACGGCCATCACTCTGGGATTTTTGAATAAGAAGCCGTTCAAGAAGTCCTGGCGCTTCCTGATTAACGATTTCCTTCCAAATTGGGAACAACTCCGCTTTATTGTCAAAGTCGATTACCTCAAGGTTGCCGGAAACCTTCCCGGTAACGATGCCAATGGCTTTCGCCTTCTTGAACATTTCGCGGAGTTCGCCTTCTGTCGGCTGACGCTCTTGGTAAGTCTTCCAAGGGACTATAGGAGTTTTAGTTTCCGGGAATACTGGAATTGTGGAAAGGCCAGCTTTCCGGTAGTTAAGGGCCGCTTGAAGGATAGGGTTAGCCATGGGGCACCTCCCCCAGGAAGTGGCCCAGGTGGATACCGGACGAAGAAAGTAATTGATTTTTCGGAGACTTATTGATATTAGAAAAGAAACATCCGCAGTTCACCCTTGTCGCCCCGGTCCGCCCGCCAGCGCCGGGGTTTTCCATTTCAGTACAGCGCATGGCTACCGCCCCTCTCGCCCTTCGGGGTCAATGCGCCCGGCGTTCATATAATTCAGGAGCGCCAGGACGGAATATCTGACCATGTGGCCGCGCTTGCAATAGGGAGGCCCCTTTTGTAAATGGCGATAGTTGCGAAGCGTCTGCGGAGAGACTGAAAGGATTTTGGCGGCTTCGCGGTCATCCACAAACCGATCTTGTGTTTCCATAAACCCAACCTCCTAAAAACGAAACGGTAATTAAACACGATATTATTATGGCTCCAAGTAATAAAAAAAGCAATACCTGCGGATAATACTTACTTTCCGAAAACAACATAAAAATCGGCATTTTCTAACGATTTTTCGGTAAGTAAAGTCTACTTACCGAATTTAAGACAAAAAAACCCCCATTTGGGGGGTAATTTCGGTAGGTAAAAATGGGCGGGGGTAGATGGATAATCTTGGGGAGTAATCAGAATTTAATCTGAAGACCCCTCTGGAAGTTGCGGTAATCCCCTCTTGCTTCTGTTATCCATTCCTGTGCCTTTTCCTGTTCCAGTTTGACATAATCACATAGGCTTGACTTGCTGAAAGGTTTCCGCCCAAGAGATGTAAGAATGGCGTTTACCCAATCGGCAATCGTGTTGGGTCGAGCCAGTAAGCAATAGGAAAGGAAAACGTCTGCAAATTCGTGAGCAATTTTTTTGGGGCGATCCCCCCGCCCCTCGAACCTTTTTTCCTCCATGCGCCTGTACCAATCGGAAGAGATTTTACCCTTATCAACCGCTTTAGATATTCGTTTCTGCCAGGCGTCCTGGCGAGCTTTAATCATATTTTCTTTGACACCGGCAAGCTGCGCTATCGCAGACACATAAGAAAAATGATGGTCAAATGTTCTAACAATCTCGTCGTGTATATAAGAAACAGGAGGAGAATAGGCATATCCACGATGAAGGTTTACCAATTCGAAAATCAAAGCCCCTAATTTTACTGGATAAGTTTTCTTGTGTTTCGCATGCCCTTTTACTACGTCATCCCCGAAGATTTCAGAACCCAGCATGGCAAGAGCGGCCTCTTTTGCAGCCTGGTTTTTCCAAAAATGGGATTCAGGATGACAATATTGATTGAAAAGCCGTCTAGCTTCAAGCGCCTCTGGCGCGATTCCTATAGTACCCATGTTCCGCCTCCTGTAGCGTCCTGGTGGGGTTCCGGGGAAAGCAGGGCCAGGAAATCCCCGCCTTTCGGGAGCTACCCTATCCCCGGAAACTCTGTGCCGGTTTATTCGCCTCGGTTCACAACCTTCTTCGCGTTGCCATTTATTGCCTGATTGAGAAGCTCGCCCGCAATGTCTGACGCCCGGTGTAGCGCCTCGTCTCTCAGGTGGGCGTAGCGCTGCGTCATGGCGGCGCTCTTGTGGGTCAGGAGCTTTTGCAGGGTGTAGAGGTCCACCTGCCCCGATGAGGCCAGCATTGAGGCGTAGAAGTGGCGTAGGCCATGCAAGGCCCGGAAGTCTTTGGGAAGGCCGGCGGCCTTTTTAATCCGGGTCACTTGCTTATTGATGTCGGTGCGCTGGTTTCCCCCACGTCCAGGAAAGACAAAGGGGCTGCCGGTGCGGGGGTGCGCCGCCAGGAGTTCCCGGGCCGCAGTATTCAGGGGAATTTTCTGATCCTGGCCGCCCTTGGGGGTGCGGATATGGATAAAGCCCCGGTCAAAATCCACGTCCTGCCATTGCAGCCGGAATAGCTCTCCCCGCCTCATGCCGGTGAACAGGGCCATCTTCATGAAATTGGCGGCCTGTAGGTTGGGGTCGTGCTCAATGGCTTCCAGCAGGGCGCTTAGCTGCTCCGGGTTGAGGTCTTCTGTCTTGAGGTTATTCACCTTGGGCATTTCCAGGTGAAAAGAAAGGGGTCGGCATAGCTGACGCCTCACCCCAAAATTGACAATCCGGCGCAGCAGGGACAAGGTGAGCTTGGCCGTTTGCGGAGCCTTGTCCTTTAAGATTCGCAGCCGTAGCCGGTCAACCTCTAAGGGCATGACTTCATGAGGTTCCTTGTCACCCCACAAGGACTTGAGGTAGTTCTCGAACCGGCTCCGGTCCTGGGCGAGTCCCTTCATCTGCCTATGGCCCGCATACTCCTGCCATAGCCGGTTGATGATCCAGCGTTCGGCCTCTGCCTTCTTTTGGGCGGCCTGGCGCTGCCGGATTTCTTTTCGAGATTGGCGCTTCCCTTCTATACGCTCTGCCCTGATCTTGGCGGCCCTGGCGGGGGTCATGTCATCGGCAAACTGGCGGCCTACCTTTTCCTCAATGACCTTGCCGTCCTTCTTGAATACGATATAATAGACTTTCTCAAGGCCCCTGCCGCCGATCCGCTCGGCTTCCCGGTAGAACACGCCTGGATAAGTGGTTTTGTGGCGCTTCATGGTTTGCCTCCTTGGGGTTGGAAAAGGTTGGAAATCTATTCCCCCGCCTGGTTCGATGCTGCTTAACCCAAATGGATTTTTTCCAGCCGCATTTCCAACCTCTGAGACTAATATAAGGGTACTGACAGGTAAGTCAAGGAAAAAATGAAGGTGATATTAGGCAGGAAATATAGGGCTTTCGAGACAGGCGGGTATGGGTGGGTAAATGTATCCTTTAGGTCTCCGGAACCAAAGGCCGGGCGTTCGAGTCGCCCATCGCCCGCCAAAGCATATCAATAACTTAAGGCCCCCAAGAGGGCCTTTTCTTTTTGCCTCTAAATTAATTCCCCACACTATTCCCCACAGGGTCGGCCTGAATGGAGGTAAAAATGGGGAAATTGTAATTTGCGCTCTGGCCGGCTGCAGGTAGTGGAAGCGAAGACCGCGGCCATGCCCCCTGGCGGGGGAATGCCGAAAGCTACATAGATGAGCATTGAGGCTGCATGGTAAACCATTGCCCTCCCCTGTATCGGGCCGTGTAGGGCATCCTGGGGGGCCGTGGGAGGGAATCGGGGTCGTCTCCCGCTTTGCCTGTCCCTGCCCGGCGGGCCCCAGCCCCCAGCGTATCCCATGCAGCAACCGCTCGCCGCGGTCCCCCCCCACCGGCGCCGGCCTCCCCGGCGCCATCGCCGGCAGCCTGCAGGATTTTCTGCCCAGGAAGGCAAACTCCAGGACGGGACTCCTACCCCCCCTGGTCAATATGATCCGTCGGCAAATTTTTCCCAAAATATTTTTCCCGGGTTTTAATCAGGGGAAAATAGGAGCAACCCCCCTTGTGATGGGACCCGTACTTGAAATTTCAAATTCGGCGAAGTCTATGCTATCATGCCTATGCCTGCGGTGGCCAAGGCGGCCGCATAATCTCGGATAATTCAATCTTTATCACTAAACCACTCTTCGCTTGGGCTGAAGAGAAAATTATTATCTAAGTAAGGAATAAAAGGAAATGGAAAATAAATCAGAATTTTATTTCCAATTCAAAAGTATTCCCGTCCGTTATTGTCTCCCAGCCTTTTTTAGATTCCTTATATGAGAGATCATCCAGATTCACATCTTTTGGGATAACAATAATAATATTGCCGCTATCCGCAAGAGCGAAAATCCGAACCCGACGCCCCTTTTTGATATATTCGCCAGCGTTCGTATCAAAGACGAAAGGATATCCTTCCAACCGAACGGTACTTTCCGTTGCCGCTTTGACCCTCCCAACAAATTGACGCAGATGATCATTCTCAAATAATCTCCGTGTGATAATCAAGAGAATTTCTCCCGGCTCTACCACCATGATATGGCCCTCCGTTCTCTAAATTTACCTTCGAGATAATGCGGCAGCCATGGCCACCCCTGTCAAGAAATGGTTTTTGGGACTTTGGCGGCTTGATAACACAAGGCCCTTGAAAGTAAAGGGCCCTTGCTCCCGGGAATCCACCAGAATCACCCCTTAACTTCCCACCTTAGTAAGGTGGCGATCGCTTCACCACGGGGCATCTCATGCAGCCGGTTTTCTCTCAAAACCGCGTCCACCAGGCTTTTCAGGCTAAATCCCCGGTCCAGGAGCCCAGTCTGGCATCAGCCTTCAGCCCGTGGTGGTGGGGGCGCAGTAAGCCGTCCGTCCCAGCGCCGGTGGCATAGTGTAGTGCCACGGTAAACTTTCCCCTGTCCCATCCACCGCGCCCGTGGGCCTGATCCGCGGCGTCCACCATGCAGCAGCCGCTCGCCGCGGCCCCTACCCGGTGCCCACCGGGTCCTAAATGGGCGCCAGCGCCGCCAGCCCTATAGATTTTCGGCCCGGGAAGGCAACGTCAGGGAACGGGACTCCTACCCGCCCCCCACCTTGTATGCTTCGATCCTCGTTGTAATATTGGCGCCACCGCCGGATGATGGCCCTGGCCTCGGCCACGCTGTAAAACCCCTCCAGATTCGGGCCTTTATCCCGGAACTTTCGTTAAAGCCTGGGCTGTAGGTCTTACTCCTGGATTAGTAACCGGGCGCTACTCATAGCGCACCGCGTCCACCACGTCCATGCGACTGGCCCGAATAGAAGGGAACAGGCCAGCCCCTATCCCTAATAACATGCCGAATGATAGACCCAGTACTATGCAAATGAGGAAAAGATACTCTGCCAGTTGAGAGCCAATGAAATAGGAAAAACATTCAACGCTTAATCGCCCTATTATGATTCCCAGTAATGAGGCCCCCAGGCTAAGGATAATTGCCTCGGAGAGAAATTGTATAAAGATATCCACATCCTTAGCGCCTACGGCTTTTTTCAGACCGATTTCCCTGGTTCGGGAGCGCACCGCGGCCATCATCACGTTCCAGATGCCCACCCCTCCCAGGATCAGGGTGACCCCGATGGCTACATATACGAAGAATTCGGTCCACCAGAAAATCTGCTGCACCCTTTTCAGGCCTTCCCATAAGACTTCGACCCGCAATTCTTCCTTTGATTGATAGGTTTGAACCACGCCGATAATGGACCGAGCCACGGGTGCAACATCCTCCAAAGTGGCACAACGGAGGTAGACGCAGTCTGTCATGAGCGGCCCTGAAAAACGGTCTTCCAGTGTCGTAATAGGTAAATACGCGGTTCCAGCCAAGGCTGAGTCAGTAATTCCCCCCAATACCCCGGTAACCCGGTAGGGCTCATTATTGATTTCCATCGAGAGGCCAGCGACCTTGTTATGGCCGAAAATCTTTTCCGCCAGGGATTCCCCCAGGACGCATTCCCTTTTTCTCCCGGTCACCGTATCCCGGCCGAATAGACTGCCGTTGGACGCCCAGAAATTACGCACCTTCCAAAAGGCCTCATCTGACGCTATGATGGGAAAACCGTAATGCCGACCAGTAGTCAACATGGTCTTGCCAACCTTTAAGGCAATCGGGCTTACCTCTTGCACCCCCGGAAGGCTGTGCAAAGCCTCCAGGGTCCTGGCGCTAAACACCATTGGCCGAGAGGTGAGATGGTTATCAAAGTAAGCCTTGACCACAGTGACCCCTCCGATCAACTCCAAATCTCTACTCAAATTTTTTTTGTAATCCCGGCTCACCATGATCACGGTGATGAGACCGGCGATCCCCAAGGTGATCGCCAGGACTACCCCCCAATAGTTCCGCCGGTGACGTATTATCTGGCGGACACTGATGCGCACAAGATCATTAAATTTCACGTGGCACACTCCCTTACGGCATGCTCCCAGGCAAGATCTTAGCACGATCCTACGAAGGTTCGTCTGATAACAAAGTGTACCGCAGCCGGTTTTCTGGACAAAAGTTTTTAAAGGCGCCCTTTGGCCACTATCTCTTAAATATCGGCTGCCGAGAGGATTTCATCAAGGCCTTCGAAGGCCGCGTTTCCCAGCATCGGGCCAAATTAAGAAAAATGATTTCCTGGGCAATCCGCAGGGAGCCGCCAGGCCGGATGAGCTGAGCCGGGGATAGGTTGCGGATTTATTTCTATCTCCAATTAAATTACCCCTAGATTTCTAACCGCCGCGGGTCTTCTTTGGAAACCAGAAGATAGCGGAGGTAAAGGCCGATACTTTTGAGCATGATTTTAAGTTGAAAGCGAAAGTGGTTCCTTAGAAAATAATTACAGGCCAACAAAGCCGGATTGCACGCCCCCCAGAAGGCCAGCCTACCCTTTAAGTGCTGTAATTCTTTGCAGCCCAAATGTTTAGTGCGGATATTGCAGACAAAGCCATTATAGCTCTTGTAATCATACAAATTGACTATGAGACCGGACTCCAGCAGTTCTTGTCGCAGGGCCGTCTTCGGATAAGGGGTCAAAATTTGCAGGTATAAGGCGTCGGGTTTCAGGGAAAGAAGCTGGCGAACCTGTTTTTTTACCGACTCCCGGTCATCATTAGGATAGCCCACGATGCCCCCCGCAATAATACCTAGGCGATGTTGGCGGAGCAGTGCCGCGGCCTGCCGGTTGATGGCCGGACTGGTGGGCTTTTTCATCTCCTTGAGCGCCGAGGGCTCCATGGATTCGAAGCCCACAAACACGAAGCGAAAATTGGCGCGGTCCATTTCCGCTACCAACTCCGGGTTTTGGGCGATTCCCACCGCGCTCACCTGGGTCATATAGGTCAAGTCATTCAAGCCATGCTGGACAATGGCCTGGCACACCTCACGGAAATGCTCGGTATCATAAGTAATATTGTCATCCGCAAAAAATACCGATTGGGTGCCCCGCTGGCGGATCGCCTGGAGGTCATTGATGATCCGGGACAGGGGGAAACGGCGGAAAGTATTGTTGTACATCCGGTTAACGCAGCAAAATTTGCAGTTAAAGGGACAGCCGCGGGAGGTTTCGGCCACGTCCATGGACCTATCTAAAAAGAAAAAGTCCTCGGCCAGGCGCACCTCCCGGCGGGGGGGTAGGATCTGGTCCAGGTCCAAGAGGTCGCGCTCCGGATTATGCTCCCAGCTATTCCCATCCCCACGGTAGTAACTCAAGCCGGCAATCTTACTGAAATCGGGTTGGGGACTCTCCAGCTCGGCCGCTAACTCACGTAAAGTTGCCTCACCTTCGCCCCGCACGATAAAGTCAAAAGGCAGCGGTCCGGTTGCGGTCAACTCCTGGGCCATAAGGCTGGGATGGTACCCGCCGGCGACGATTTTGAGGCGGGGATCGAAGCGGCGCACCACTCCGGCCACTTTGAGCAAGGTGTCGAACTGAAAGGTCATGGCGCTCAAGCCCACCAATTGAGGCCGGAAAGACGCCAAAATCTCTTCCACGGCCTTGCGGATGTGCGGTCGGTAGGCCACCAGATCCATGACTTTGACTTCGTGGTCCGGGAGATTGCCGGCCAGGGAGACCAGGGCCAGGTTGGGGAGGCGCGTCGCATTATCGAGGAAATCCACCGTATCGGGCATGGCCATTAACAGAATTCTCATGTTACTCTCTTCAGCTTAACTGAATCGATTTCTGGAAAAGTTCCAGAACCCGCCGATGGTTGAGTTCCGCATTAAAATCGAGACAGATTCGAGACCGGCCGCGCTCGGCCAGAGCCAGGGCCGCCTCCCGATCCCGGATCAGGCGTAACACAGCTTCTGCAATAGCCTGCGGATCTTTTTGGGGGATGAGCAAACCGGTTACTCCGTCTTCAATCACCTCACCGATACCCGCCACGTCGGTGGCGATCACCGGCAGCCGATGCAGCAAGGCCTCCAGGATCACGGTAGGCAAGCCGTCCCGATTCCCGGAAGCTTCAATAATACAGGGCATGAGGAAAATATCAGCCTGGCAAAATTGTTCGGATACCCGGTCATGCGAGATGAATCCCGGAAAAGAAATCTGTGCGGCCAGACCCAGATGGCGGGCGAGCTGCTTGAGCTGCCGTTCTCTGGGGCCGCCCCCCCCCAGGGTGAGACGAAAGTCGACCCCGCCATCCTTTAAAATCTTGCAGGCAGAAATGAGAAAATCAAAGCCCTTTTTGTCCACCAGCCGGCCCAGGGCCAGGAGGCGGTAGGGCTGCTGCATCGCCACTGGGGCCAGGGCCGGCGCGGTTAAGGGCACCCCATTATAGGTCAGTCGAAATTTACCGCTTTTTCTGTCGGTCAGGCTGTTAAGTTGCTGAATGACGGCCCGGGATTCGCCCCTGACAAAGGCGGCATGCCGAATCTTTTGCCGCAATAGACTGTCTGGTGTGAAGACATCGTAGGCCCGGCCGGTGAAACTGAAAGGGATGCCGGTCAGTTGCGCGGCTACCCAGGCCGCGGTGGCCGGCCCGGAGGCCCAAGGCGCATGGATGTGGGTGATCTTCTCCTCCTGGAACCGCCGAGCCAGATAAAAACCACACAGGGCGCCCCAGAGACTCTCACCTTCCCGTTCCGGACCGCGCCGACGACGGAATACCACGGTTTTAAAGATCCGCCAGGTCACGGCTGGCTGCTTAATCCACCAAAAGAGAAAATTCTGCCAGGCCGATTTTAAATAGGGGAGTCCCAATCTCTCCACCCGGAGAGAGAAAGATTGCATCTCCGAGGAAAGATCCCGAGTTAATGGTCCGTACAGGGTAAAAACCTGGAGGTCCAGGCCCAGTTCCAAGAGATTAGCCACTTCCCGAAAGATGAAAGTTTCGGAGGGCTTGGGAAACCACAACAAGACATAAGATATCCGGGGCTGGGTCATCTGTTGCTCAATGGCGGACAGTTTCCGTCAAAAATAAAAAGTAGGCGTCGAGGAAGTGAACCCATAAGTCTCCTGACCTGCCCCCAGTAGTTGTACCAAGTTTCAATTTAGGATGGGGGTTAATGGAGATGCCCCCTTTTATGGACCATTTTGAGTGAGAAAATTCGGCTTCTTTTTGGGCCTCTTCACCCTACCAGCCCCCCGGGGGGCTGGCCCGTCTGGAGACCGATTTCCCTTCCGTCTTGGATTAGAGCCTGATGCTCCGCGGGGGGCTTATAACCCAAAGCACTATGAGGCCTTACCGTATTGTATTCCCACCGCTATCCAAGCCAGAAGGCGGCCTCCCAGGACTTCGCCGATTTTAAAGAGCCAACCCCCCTTGGCGCACATCGTCATTGATGACAAAGTGATTGGCGAAGGTCTGAAAATGCGCATAACCGAAAATAACCGCCGAAAACAGGATTACGGGCACCAGGTCCGGCGCGGGCACCCGGTTTATCCCCCCAGAGTCCCGCATATTCAGATGGCCTTTCCCAGGACTCAAAAGATTTTATAATCCACAGGCCTTAAAGGCTGAAATAATTTTTATCAAATTTACCAGAAATGTCAGATTAAATCTCGATTAATTCAGATAATGCATTTTCCAAGTTTGATCAGACTTGCTCTCCGGATTTACCCCATTTTTCATCTAGCAAAATTCTCCCAAATTATGAATCCCCCGGTTTTGGGCAGACGATTAATGGTTGACAATCCCTTAGGAGTTTACGTATCATGACCACAAGCATCCACCGGGAGCAGAGACATGAAAAGATAGTTGCGGGTCAACACCAGTTCTTCTTGAGCTAAACTTCTATAAAGCATTAAGCCAATACACATAAGATAACCCGGTGTTTAAAGAAGATCTAACCGAATTAATTCGCTATAAGGATCTACTCTATAACCTAGTGGTCCGCGACCTTACCGTGCGCTACAAGCGCTCGGTATTAGGTTTTTTCTGGAGCATGCTCAATCCGCTGTTGAATACCATCGTCTTTACCATTGTCTTTTCAACCATTTTCCACTTTGGAGTAAAGAATTTCATTATTTATTTTCTTTCCGGATATCAACTCTGGAATTTTTTTGCCCAGAGCACCCAAGTGGCATCATATTGTCTGCTCAGGAATGGGCCGCTATTTAAGAAAATTTATATCCCCAAAACGATATTTGTTATCTCCGCTGTTTTGTCTAACATGGTGAACCTGGCATTCGCCTTAATTCCCCTGTTCATACTTCTGCCTATTTTAGGGAAGGGGTTTCATTTATCTCTGCTGTTTCTGCCAATAGCAATTTTATTTGTGGTTATGTTTGCCATCGGGATATCTTTCGTCCTATCGGCCACCGCGGTATTCTTCAATGACATAATAGATATGTATCAAATATTTATCATGCCCTGGATGTATCTCACCCCCATTGTATATCCTATCGATATTGTTCCCAAAAAATTCATACTATTTCTTAAGCTGAATCCTATGTATTACCTTGTCGAATGCTTTCGATTGCCCATCTATATGGGTGAGTTACCACACTTTCAGACTGTCTGTTTGGCCTTGCTGGTATCGCTCGCGAGTCTGGTGATCGGATACCTGGTGTTCACCAAATTATCGGATACTTTTGTTTATTATGTCTAGCTGACTGGTATCGGTGTCCATGGAATTCCCCATCGTCCTGCAAGATATTTCAGTGCGTTACCGATTGCCTAAAGAGCGCATCCGCTCCGTTAAGGAATTCGTCATCAAGTCTTTCCGAGGCCGCATTGAATATGAAGAGTTCTGGGCTTTGAAAAATATCACTTTTCAGGTGCCTCCCGGGGAGATGCTGGGCATTATCGGCCGGAACGGCGCCGGCAAGAGCACCCTGTTGAAACTCATTGCCCGGGTGATGAAGCCCATATATGGCACTATTCGAGTCCCGGGCAAGGTGGCCCCCATGATCGAACTGGGAGGGGGGTTCGACCATGAGTTGAGCGGCCGGGAGAACGTTTATCTATTCGGTTCTATTCTGGGAATCAATCGGCGGGAGATGAATAAGAAGTTCGCCGCCATCGTGGAATTTGCCGAACTCGAGGATTTCATAGAAGCCCCGTTGCGGGCTTACTCTTCGGGTATGATCATGCGCTTGGGGTTTGCCATTGTCATCGCGGTGGACCCGGAAATTATGATCTTGGATGAAATCATGGCCGTCGGCGATACGGCTTTTCAAGAAAAATGTCAGGCTCATATTGCCAGGTTTCGCCAAGCCGGGGGCACCATCCTGTTTGTCTCTCATAGCCTCGACCAAATCCTGAAATTTTGCGACCGGGCCCTCTGGTTGGAACATGGAGAAATGCGGGAGTGGGGCAATCCCGAAAGGGTGGTGCATCAATATACGCATTACGTAGAGTCGATGGTATCCCGGCAAATCGCGCTCCCAGAGAAGATCTGATCTCATGCGCAAATTCAACACAGGTCTGAGGTTCTATGTTCATCTTGGCCGCCTCTCTTGGGAAATCCTGCGGCTTCATGGAATGAAGAGCCTGTGGCTCGCCTGCTGTCGGTATTTTGAAAAAGTGAAGGGCGAGCGGCGGGAATATTATCCCCGGGTCAATGATTACACCATCGGCTTGGTATCGGTGGCTATTCTGACCAAGAATCGTCTGGACTTGATCCGACCTTGCCTGGAGGCGATCAACCGGTTCCCCAGTAATAAATATAATCTCGAGATATTGCTGGGCGATACCGGAACTACAGAGTCCGAGGTTTGGCAGTATTACCGCCAGGCTGCCAACCTCAATAAGAAAATAAAAATAATTAAATTTGATTCGTATAATTACTCTAAAAATTATAATTGGCTAATTGAAAATCGGGCCCGGGGTCAATATATAGTGCTTCTAAACAACGACACCAGGGTCACCGCTAATTGGTTGGATAATTTAATCGATCCCCTGGTCGACTCTCAAATCGGCCTGGTTGGGGCCAAGCTGCTTTATGCCGATAACACCATTCAGCACGCCGGCATTGAATTTAACGAGGCGGGGAATCCCTTCCATATCTTTGCCAAGGAGCCCAGGGATTTTCCCGCGGTCAATTATCCGGCCCTGGTGCCGGGGGTGACTTTCGCCTGTGTTGCCATGAGACACGACGTGTTTGATCGGTTTCAGCTGGACGAAAATTTTACGGAGGAAGCCCAGGATTCGGATTTCTGTTTACGGCTGACCGAGGCGGGATTTAAGGTGTTGTACAACCCGGCTGCCGAGATTTATCACCTGGAATGCGCTTCCCGGGACTGGCGCAACGGCTTGCTCGATAGATATCGGCTCCAAAGGATTTGGGCGGCGAAAATCAAGCGCCTGCGGGCCCAAGCGCACCAACGCCTGGCGTTTGATGCACAGGAATTCAGCAATGCCATCACCATCATCCGCGACGACGGCATCGGTGACCTGTTGATGGGAATTTGCGCCTTTCAGAAACTTAGGGAGCACTATCCGGGGAAAAAGCTGATTTTGGCCACTTATCAACGAAATATCGAGATGATGGCGGAGTTTAAGATTTTTGATCACTTCATTGCCATCCCCGATGGCTGCAAATTCTCTCCGTTGCCGATTCCCCGCGCCTCAGAAGTCCATAACTTTATCCGCCTGGAAGTGGACTTTGAAAATATTTGCATCCCCAACGACGATAATAAAGTCCACCGTCATCTGGTGTACACCCGGGACCTGGGTCTGGAGCAAGACTATAAATTGGTGCCTATGCCGGAATACCGGAAAGCCCGGCAGAAAGTGAGCCAATTGTTGCTCGATATGGGGGTCGATTTAACCCAGAAATTCGTGGTCCTCTGCCTCATCGCTACCAATCCCGCCAGGAGTTGGTGGGAACCTTATTATCCGCAGCTGCTCGCGGCCTTAAAGGTCATGGGATTAACTCCCCTGGTGGTGGGGACCAGGGATAGTAAATATTTCCAGGGCCCAAACATCATCAACCTGTCAGGAAAAACCGCCACCATCACCGAGTATATTGAAGCGGTGAAATTGGGGAAATATGTCATCAGTACCGACACCAGCGCTTACCACATCGCCGCCTTATCCCGCATCCCCTTTTTGGCTCTCTTCACCGGAGGAATGAAACCGGCGGCAAGATTGAATTTCTATTCGAATTACGAAGTGGTCGAACCGCCGGCCACCTTAAGCTGCTATCCCTGCTGGGACCTGGGCTGCAAGGATTTTTCGGTGCGTTGGCAAAACGATCCCTGCCGATTACAAGTGACGCCGGAAGAAGTAATTGAGAAGTTTAAACGGCTAATGGCGAGATTTCCCATTGCTTAAGTCACGCTAACCTGAGAAATATAAAATCGAGGCAAGGCAAGCTAGCTAATCTCCATGGAAAATTTGGGCTATAAAGAAATTCAAGGAACGCCATCCGGAGACCAACCCGGTTTGGGCCGCTGTCTAAATGCATCTTTCCATATTTAAATAATGACTACTGGAAATCATTCAAGAGGAATAAATATCCTGGGAATAACTGCGGATCAGTTCTTCGTAAGGTGTCTTCGTCTGGAAATGCCCTTATTAAATTTAAAGAAAAATGGTTTAATAAATAATTTCTTTATAACCGACGCTTATTTAACTGATGTTCCGGATGATGCAAGTTTCAATGTATTGTGGTTGCAAAGAGTGGACAACAGGTTATTAATAAAGCATTTGGCAGAAGTGGTAAATAATAAATATCTATACGATATAGATGATTTAATGATTGCCAAGAAAGCCTATGGAGATGATAAATATTATGATCATAGAGCCGGAGTGATCCTGGCTCTTAATAATTGTCAAGTGCTCACAGTTACTTCCCAGCGCCTGTGCTCCCTGTTGGAGCGCTATACGCAACTGCCCTTGGCTGAGAAAACCGTGGTCTGCCCCAACGGCTTTGAGTTTTCCCGGTCTCTTCGGCCTCCCCAAGTTCCCGCCGGGATATGGTGGACCTCCAGCGATGCCGCCGCGCTAACTACGTCCCGGGAGACCGTGGTTAAAGCCATCGCCCGATTTGCCCGAAAAAACGACTTGACCCTTTATAGCTCCGGTTTACTGGATGTTGAAATCAAAAGCGCCTTCGGGAAAATCATCGACCTGGGCATGGTTTCCTACTGGCACCATAAAGCAGTCGCCGCCAGCTTGCCGGCGATGATCGGGGTGGCCCCCCTGGAGACGCAGGCGGATCGGGACACCCTAGATTTTATCAACGGCAAATCTGACGTAAAAATGGTGGAATTTGGCGGCTTTGGCCACCCCGGGGTCTACAGCCAAGCACCACCGTATACGGATACGGATCTAGAGACCGGCGTTCTGGTGGAAAACACGGAGGACGCCTGGCTGGACGGCCTGGAGGTCATCTTCCGGCAGGGCTGGCAGCAAACCGGCAAGGAGCAGAAAAACATCATCCAACTCCGGCATATGGACCGCCTCACCCGAGAGTGTTGGTCACAGGCCATTGACCCGGTGATCCTGGCGCGCCCCGTTTCCGGAGAGGAATTGAAACAATGGATAGAGAAAGATTGGGGTTATAAGCTGAGGGGCGTCTATCAGAAATCGACCTTCCTTAAGCAGTGCAAAGAAAAACTACCTGCATCTGTGGCTCAATGGATGAGAAAAATCATTCTGGGAGGACGTTAACCAGCAATGGGGAAGAAAAGTCTGGTAACTGGCGGCGCTGGCTTCATAGGCTCGCACGTGGCGGAAGAGCTGCTCAACATGGGGCATGAAGTGGTGGTGTTGGATGATTTGAGCGGCGGCTTTCCGGAGAACGTGCCCCCGGGAGCTAAATTTGTTCAGGGATCCATTAATGATCACCTTCTCATTGATACTCTCTTTGGGCAGCACCACTTCGACTATATTTACCATCTAGCGGCTTATGCTGCTGAAGGTCTCAGTCATTTCATTAAGAGATTTAATTATGAGAATAACCTCATCGGCTCCGTCAATTTGATCAATGCCGCAATCAACTCCGAGGTCAAATGTCTTATCTTTGCCTCTTCCATCGCGGTTTACGGTACCAACCAACTGCCCATGAGCGAGGACATTCAACCGCTGCCTGAAGATTCCTATGGCATTGCCAAGTATGCGGTCGAACTGGATTTAAAAGAGAGTGGCAAGATCTTCGGTCTCCCCTATATCATCTTCCGGCCCCATAACGTATATGGAGAGCGCCAGAACACCGGGGACAAGTACCGGAACGTCATCGGCATTTTCATCAATCAGCTCATGCAGGGCCAGGCCATGACCATTTTCGGGAATGGTGAACAGACCCGCGCCTTCTCCTATATCGGCGATGTGGCCCCGGTGATCGCCAGGAGTATAGAGTTTCCGGCAGCCTACAACCAGATCTTCAATGTGGGTGCCGATAAGCCTTACACCGTCAACTATCTGGCCGAAGTGGTAGCCAAAGCCGCGGGTCTGCCGTACAAGGTGGTGCATCGAGACGCCCGCCAAGAGGTGCAACATGCCTTCTCTTCCCATCAAAAGGGGGAAGGGATCTTCGGCGCCAAAGCGAAAACTTCCTTGGAAGAAGGGGTGCAGAGGATGGTGGACTGGGCTCTGAGGGCAGGACCCAGGAAGAGTAAAGCATTTGACAAAATTGAAATCATGAAGAATCTGCCACCCAGCTGGCTCTCCCAATAACCCCTGGCCACGTACCATCTTCCCCCTGAGGGGATTGGCATGATTTCCAGTTTCTCCGCTAATCGTGAAACGCTGCCCAGGCAGCCTCGGCAATGACCTGTTACAGGAGTGGCCTCAAGATCGTCCCTCATGATCGCCTGATGAAGAACTGGTTTCCCTGGTTCGCCCTCCTGATGGTCTGGACCATCATGATCCTGGTGATTAATCCATTGGGCGAATTTATGGTGAACGACGACTGGGCCTTCGTCAGATCCCTCGAAGCCTTCCGGTCTCTGGGGAAAATCACGGTCACCGGCTGGGGGCCCCCGGGGGCTCCGGGTGGGCCGTCTTTGCTGGTCCACCTCCTGGTGGGGGACCTCTTCAGCCGGGCCTTGGGGTTTTCCTTAACCACCCTGAGGATCGCCGTACTCACCATGGGCTTCCTGGGGTCTCTCGGCCTCCTGCTGCTTCTGCGGATCGCCCGGGTGCCGCCCTGGCCGGCGCTGCTGGCTACCTTGACAGTGGTCGGCAACCCCCTTTTCCTGGCAGAGTGCTTCACCTTTATGACAGATATCACCTTTGCCTCTCTGGCCATCTTCGCGGTGCTCTTTCTCTATCTGGGCGTGAAGAAATCCAGCACCCCCTGGATTATCTCCGGGCTCCTCCTGGTCCTGGCATCTATTCTAACCAGGCAGATCGGGGTAGTCATCCTCCTGGCCTTTTGGGTTACTTGCTGGGTGCATCCTGGCGGCGCCGCCCTGGGGAGAGGGAAGATGATCTTCCTGGGATTGACTTTAGTTATACTCCCCTGGATATCTTATGAGGTTCTGCTTTCCTACCTGGGAAGTTCCCCTCTTACCCAACACCAGGTAATTCATAACATCTTCAAGTACCCCAGAGAAAAAGGCTTCTTGGACTATCTGGGGTTCATCATTAATGGCTTCGTCTTCTTTGGCCTGGGTTATCTAGGGTTCTTCGTTTCTCCCCTACTCACGAGAAACTTCATATTATTGGTGCGTTCCCGCTATTTCCGGTATTTTTTCATGGTATTTAGTGTCTCAGTGGTCTTATTGGAGATTGCTATTGTTACAGATCTTATCCATCCGCCGATAATCTTCTTGGGAAATACCATTTACAATTTCGGCATCGGTCCGGTTTTATTAAAGGATACCTATATCTTAGGAATTCCGAGGCTTGGGGTCATCTCCAGGGCGGCCTACTATCTGCTGGCTTCCTGGGCGGCACTGGCGGCGGTGGTCTTGACGTCTCTCTTTTTTGCTTATGTACGGCAATGGTTTCAAGCTGGTGGGGC
>Ga0326727_10007186_pt1 | contig 29717 bp, 18 predicted proteins | sample MB2enrmetagenome_FD_207643 | JGI IMG/M metagenome (GOLD analysis project Ga0326727, IMG submission 207643) | Lab enriched peat soil microbial communities from McLean, Ithaca, NY, United States - MB29MY | ecosystem: Environmental > Terrestrial > Soil > Wetlands > Peat | place: USA: New York... | reverse complement strand
GAAATCGCAAAAAGCGCGATTCCCACGCTCCCACAGCCATGACGACGACTACGGGATAAATTATCCCCTTAACCCCGGCGTATATGGGGTACGCATTCTGAGGGCAAGGTCACCTCCGATGGGTTTTGCGTGCCCGTTTTTCCCTTCGCGATGTTGGTTTGAGGCGCTGAAATGCACGAGTCTCCTGCATACCGGCCAAGCGGGGTTCTATTGCCCCGAGTTTGGCTCACAAAGGCGCTTATCTTGCGCTCCCGGTGCGTCACCAGAGCTTCTTGGGATAATGGCCATCTTTGATCATGCGGCGTATGTTCTCGACGGCGCGCGGGTGGTCTTCCGGGTAGGTAACGCCAAACCATGAATCGCAGCAGCACAAGACCTTGACCCGCGCCTGGCCTGCCACAAGCAATTCGTTCACCGTGCTGGGGATGAGGCATTCCGTCTCAAGATCCGCGCCATGCAACTCAAGAAACTTTTTGAAGTGTTCGCGCAGCGGAGCAAAGACCTCCGGAGTGAATCCCCACATATTCATGGAAACGATTTCGTTGCCCGTCAACCGCGTCTCCTGGCCGTCGGCATCGGTGTTGCACGCGTGCCCGCCGTCGCGTTCCACGTTCTTCATTTCAACAATGCTCTCAAGAAAGCCGCTGCTGTTCACCTGACACACGCCTCGCGCCACGGCGCCGTAGTCGGAGAGGGTATTGCGCAGAACAAAGCCGACCATTGCACAGTCCTTTGTCCAGGACTGCAAATGACGGGCCAGCTTATGGTAGCTTTCGGCTCCATAGAAATCGTCGGCATTGATCACGGCAAAGGGCTCATGAATGGAGTTGGCCGCAGAAAGGATGGCGTGCGTTGTGCCCCACGGCTTGGAGCGGCCGGCAGGCAGGTGGAATCCCGCAGGAAGATCGTCGAGTTCCTGACAGATGAATTCAACCGGAAAGTGTTTTCCGAAGCGCATGGCGACCAGCTCATTGAGCCGCTTCTCCATGTCTTTGCGGATCACAATCTTGATTTTGTCGAATCCTGCGTGGCGGGCGTCATAGATGGAATAGTCCACGATTTTCTCGCCATCGTAGCCAACCGGTTCGAATGTTTTCGGGCCGCCGTAACGAGTGCCTTTGCCGGCTGCCAGGATGAGAAGAGTAGGAGAGAGCGTGGTATTCATCTTTTCTTCATCCTTTCTTCGGGTTCAGTGGTGCGTGTTTTAGTCGGGTAGAATATCGAGCGCATGTGGTTGAATCAAAGACGGATAGAAGGCATGTACAGCCTGCGCCCGCAGCGCCAAGACAGGGGTGACACGGAAGCTGCCGCTCCTGACAACTTCGATGCAGTTTGCGGATGCGGAGGTCTTGCTCGAAGGCCTTGAAGCGAAGGCGGCGTTCTGACAGGACAGCGGTTTCCATGGCAAGCCCCCCCCTGGTACACCGCGAAGCGCGGAGCGGGCTCAACCAAGCGTCCGCTTCCAGCGCGCTCGTCATGTACGGCAGAAGCTTACCACTCTCCGGGATGGATGGGACACGGAAGCTTGGACTGTTCGGATTTTTCCGCAGCCTGGGGGAGTGGACAAGGCCCGGGCGAGACTCGCGCACCAAACGTGCTAACGCGAACGCATAAAAGAAATCCTCTCACCTGCCGATAACCAGATTACAGAGGCGGCGAGACGAATTCGCTTGCGGGGGTTAGGGATGGAAGGCCAATTTCAAGAAGATCGCGGCGCAGTGCAAGCAAGCTGCGAGGCCATCCCGGAGCCCGAAACCAACCGATCCGCACATGCCGGTCAGTTCGCCAATGGGCTCTTGGGAGACGATTCCGATCCCGACCCTCTCTTCTTTGAAGAAAGCTGGACCCTGGGCGTGGCCGCGGCAGTGGAGCACTTTCAGCAGCGGCGGAAAAAGCAGAAGGAACGCGAGCGTCAGAGCCGCGCATTCCGGGATTTCGACAATCTCGGGGCGCTGTTTTTTGTCCAGGAACGGGAGTGGTGCGCGCGGCATTTGCCTTGGGCACAGGGCGCCACAGCCGAAGCACGCCGTGATGCCGGCTGGCCGCTGGAGGTTTCTGAAGAGTCTTCCACGCGGATGGAAGACCAAGCGCAGCGGGGTTGGGAGACGTTTGCCGGGAGCAACGACCGCCAGGAGACGACCCACGTCATGACGCAGCAATGCGCCTGCCGGCTGCTGGGAGTGACTGCGGCCAGCACGCGGGAGCAGATCAAAGCCGCGTACCATCGGATGGCAAGCCAGTGGCATCCCGACCGGCTAGGGCGCAGGACCGAAGAAATGCGCCGGTTTGCCACGGATCAGATGGCCGCCATCAATGAGGCCTACAGCGTTCTACGCAATGGCCTGTTGCGAGAAGCCGACTGATCGTCGGCGGTCGATGACAACAACCTGTTGAAACTCCACGTCCAATGTCCCCATTGGTTTTGGGCATTTACGGCAGTCAGACCTATTTAACCTACCTTGTGAGGTTTAGAATTCTCTCTGCGGGCCGGCTTTTGCTCCCATGTGCAAGAGGGTGCTGGGAATCCGGCCTGCGGCGGGGTTTTGCCATTTTCAGATTCGTTTGGCCCGTCAAATGCATCTTAACCGCATGTTTGCCAAATCAAGCAGCGCGCCTTTCCAATGCCGGCGACAAGCCATGCGGCTTCTGTTTGTCGCTCATTCGGAGGCCACTGCATTTCACCAGTCCGCGCGGAGGAGTTTTCCGCCCATGGCGCTGAAGCAGAAATGATCGAGGAGAGCTGATGCCACTGAACATTGTCGAGAAGATTCTGAGGAGCCACCTGCGCGAGGGCGAGTATGAACCTGGCAAGGAGATTGGCATCCGCATCGATCAGACCCTGACCCAGGACGCCACGGGAACCATGGCCTACCTGCAGTTTGAAGCCATGGGCCTGCCGGCCATTCATACGGACCTGTCGGTCTCGTATGTGGACCACAACACTGTGCAGGTGGGCTTCGAGAACGCCGACGACCATCGCTATTTGCAGAGCATCGCAGAGCATTATGGCGTTGTGTTCTCGCGGCCGGGCAACGGCATCTGCCACCAGGTTCACCTGGAACGCTTCGGCAAGCCGGGCACGACCCTGCTCGGCTCTGACAGCCATACGCCCACGGGCGGCGGCCTGGGCCAGATCGCCATCGGGGCGGGCGGGCTAGATGTGGCCGTGGCGATGGGCGGCGGAAACTTCTACCTGACCGCTCCCAAGGTGCAACTGGTTCGGCTGACCGGAAAACTGAGGCCATGGGTCACTGCCAAGGATGTGGTGCTGCACATGCTCAGCCTGCTGACCACCAAAGGCAACGTGGGCGTGATTCTGGAGTACGGCGGTCCGGGCGTGGCCACGCTCTCGGTGCCGCAGCGGGCGACGATCACCAATATGGGCGCGGAGATGGGCGTGACGACCTCCATCTTCCCGTCAGATGAAGTCACGCGCGCATTCTTCCGGGCGCAGCAGCGGGAGCGGGACTGGGTGGAAATGAAGGCCGAAGATGGGGCCGTCTACGACCGCATTTTTGACGTGGATTTGGACAAGATCGAGCCTCTGGCCGCATGTCCGCACAGCCCCGGCAATGTAAAAGCCGTTCGTGAGCTGGCGGGCATGAAGGTGGATCAGGTGTGCATCGGCTCCTGCACCAACAGCTCCCTGAAGGATATGCGGACGACCGCGGCGATTCTGAAGGGCGGACACGTGAACGAGGACCTGGGCCTGGGCATTGCGCCGGGTTCGCGCCAGGTGCTGCAGATGCTGGCGCGGGACGGAAGCCTTGGCAACCTGCTGGATGCCGGCGCACGCATTCTGGAAACCGCCTGCGGCTTCTGCATCGGCAACCACTTTTCGCCCACGAGCGGCGGCGTCTCCCTGCGCACCTCCAACCGCAACTTTGAAGGACGCAGCGGCACCAAGGACGCTCAGGTCTACCTGGTAAGCCCCGAGGTGGCAGCCCTGTCGGCGCTAGCCGGAGTTATCGTGGATCCGCTTGCCGCAGGCGTTGCCTGCCCCGAGATTGCGGAGCCTGAATCCTTCACCATCGACGATTCCATGTTCATCTTTCCCCATCCCGAGGGGCGGAAGACGGAAATCTTCCGCGGGCCGAATATTGGAGCGCCACCGAGCAACACGCCCATGCCCGAGGCGCTGAAGGGCGTGGTGAGCATCAAGGTCGGCGACAAGATTACGACCGACCACATCATGCCCGCCGGAGCGCGGCTCAAGTACCGCTCCAACGTGCCCACGTACGCGCAGTTCGTCTTCGAGCCGGTGGATGCGGGCTTTCCCGCACGCTGCCTGGAAAACCGCGAGAAGGGCATCCACAACGTGATTGTGGCGGGCGAGTCATACGGCCAGGGCTCCAGCCGCGAACACGCCGCCATGTGCCCGATGTACCTAGGCGTGAAGGCTGTCGTGGCCAAGTCCTTTGAGCGCATCCACGCGGCCAACCTGGTGAATTTTGGCATTCTGCCGCTGGTTTTTGCCGATATTAGGGACTATGACCGGATCGAGGCAGGCGCGGCCGTGGAAGCCCCTGACTGGCGCAGATCTCTGGAGCAGGGGCAGCCGATTCTGCTTCAGATTCCCGGCCAGCCGCCCGTGCCCTGCACCTATCAGCTTTCCGAGCGCCAACGCAAGATCCTGCTGGCGGGCGGGCTTCTCAACTTCACCAACCCGGTTTCGAGTTCTTTGACCCAGGAGCAGCAAGCATGACCAGGATTCGCGTTAAGACCCCCCTTGTCGAGATGGATGGCGACGAAATGACCCGCATCATGTGGGCCAAGATCAAGGAATCGCTGATTCTTCCCTATCTGAATATTGACCTGCGCTATTTCGACCTGGGCGTTACGAATCGTGACGCCACGGACGACAAGGTTACCGTCGAGGCCGCCGAAGCCATTCAGGAATTCGGCGTGGGCGTGAAGTGCGCCACCATTACACCCGATCAGGGACGGATTGAGGAATACAAGCTGAAGAAGGCCTGGCCCTCTCCGAACGGAACCATCCGCAGCATCCTGGACGGGACGGTCTTCCGCAAGCCGATCACGGTGAAGAACATCACGCCTGCGGTGTCGAGCTGGAGGAAGCCGATTGTCATCGGACGTCACGCCTACGGCGACATTTACAAGGCTGTGGACTTTGTGGTTCCGGGGCCGGGCCGGGCGGAGCTGGTGTACACGCCGGCCGAGGGTGAACCGGTAAGAGTGCTCATCAAGGACTTCAAGGGCAGCGGCGTCGTGATGGGCATGCACAATACGGACGCGTCGATACGGTCCTTTGCGAAGGCGTGCATCAATTTCGCCGTCTCCGAAAAGATGGATCTCTGGTTCGGCGCCAAGGACACCATCAGCAAGCGCTATCACGCCCGCTTCAAAGAGCTCTTTGCCGAAGAGATTGAGGCTCGCAAAAATGAGCTGGCCAAGGCCGGCATTGCCTACCGGTACCTGCTGATCGATGACGCCGTGGCACAGGTGATGAAGCACCCCGGCGGAATCCTGTGGGCCTGCATGAACTACGACGGCGACGTGATGTCCGACATGGTCGCCTCCGGCTTTGGCAGCCTGGGCATGATGACCTCCGTGCTTGTTTCTCCCGACGGCAAATTCGAGTACGAGGCCGCGCACGGCACGGTGCGCCGCCACTACTACGAGCATTTGAAGGGGAATCCGACGAGCACCAATCCGGTGGCCTCGATCTTTGCCTGGACGGGCGCGCTGCGCAAACGCGGAGAACTGGATGGAACTCCGGAGGTGATGGCCTTCGCCGACGCCGTGGAGCGTTCGGTGATCGACTGCATTGAAGCGGGCATCATTACGAAGGATCTGATGGCTCTGGTGACGCCGAAACCCGCGGCGCACCAGAGCACAGACTCCTTCCTTGCAGCCGTGGCCGAGAGATTGAAGTCGCGGGTGGGATAGGAGTATGAACGCATGGATGTGTACCTAGCGTTCGTGGTCTCCCAGGTCCCAGAAGCGGGACCTGGGGCACCCATCGTTGGTACAGCTTCAAGCGGCCCGGTCAACGAATCGCCTAGTGAGAACGTTCAGGAAGAGACGCCATGAACGACGACGTGAACATCGAGACTCTGAACCCCCGCGAAGACAAGCGCGGCACGGCTGAAGTGAAACGGCTGCTCGGGGCGAACGGTCTGGAGGCGGAGGCGGACGTTCAGGTCTTCGTGGTTGCGCGCGACCGGAAGAAGATTGTGGGCTGCGCAGGCCTCGCGGAAGGCGTGGTGAAATGCGTGGCTATCGCCAAGGAGCGGCGCGGCTCGTCGCTGGCCGTGCGGCTGATGGACGAGGTTCAGCGCCTGGCCTTGAATCGCGGCCAGAGCCATCTCTTTCTTTACACGCAGCCGAAGAGAGCGCCCCTGTTCGCGGGTTGCGGCTTTCACAGGATTGTCGAGGTTCCCGATCAGGTCTGCCTGATGGAGAACAGCCCGGTGGGCATCAGCGAGTATTGCGAGAGCTTGCAGGCTTTTCGCCAGGAAGGGCAGCGGATCGGGTGCGTGGTTCTGAATGCGAATCCCTTCACGCTGGGCCATCTCTACCTGGTTCGCCAGGCCTTGAGAGAGTGCGACTGGCTGCATGTTTTTGTGGTCGCGGAGGACGCTTCGAAGATTCGCTATGCGGATCGCCTGGATATGGTGCGCGCGGGGCTGGCCGGAATGGATCGCGTGACGGTGCATTCCGGCTCGCGATACCTGATCTCGAAGGCCACCTTCCCGACCTATTTCATCAAGGAAATGCGCGAGGTGGAAACTTGCAGCACGGCAATCGACCTGCTGATCTTCCGCAGATACATTGCCCCGGCGCTGGGCGTCACCCATCGCTTCATTGGCACCGAGCCCTTCTGCCGCGTGACCCGCAAGTACAACGAAGACATGTTCAAGTGGCTGGAGAGCGCATCCGTGGAGGGAGAGCCGATTCGTGTCGTGGAGATTCCGCGCCTGGAAGTGGAGGGGCGCGCCGTATCGGCCTCTGAAGTGAGGCGCTTGCTGACCAAGGGCGACTTTGCGGCGATGGCGGCTCTCGTGCCCCCGACAACTCTCTCGCGCCTGCGCGCCCTATATGCTTACCGTACCCAGTTAAAGGCCGGCCATCGCGCGGCCTGAATCATCGAGGTGGAATGAATGAAGATCACGAAGGAAGCCATGTGCGGGACATTGGAGTCCAATGATCTGCTCGTAAAGGTCGTGCCTTTCGGAGGGCTGCAGGTGAGCATCTACAGCGAAGTGATGCGCCAGTTCGGCGCGCGCATCCGCGAGGTGGTTGACGAGACGCTGAAGCAGATGGGGGTAACGCAAGGCAAGATTGTGATCGAGGACAAAGGCGCATTGGATTGCGCCATCCGCGCACGGGTGGAAGCCGCGGTGCTGCGGGGCGCTGAATGCGAGGATCTGGACTGGAGGGCTTTGTGATGAAGAAGCCTCGCCGCAGCATGTTGTTCATCCCAGGGTCCAACGCCGCCATGCTGAGCACGGCCTTCGTGTACCGGCCCGATTCGATCATGTTCGATCTGGAAGACGCGGTGGCCCTGTGCGAAAAGGATTCGGCCCGCCTGCTGGTTTACCACGCGCTGCAACTGCCCGCCTACAAAGAGATGGAGACGGTGGTGCGCATCAATCCGCTGGACACGCCTTATGGCCTGAAGGACCTGGAGGCGGCCGTCAGGGGCGGAGCGCAGATTATCCGCCTGCCCAAGACCGACTGCGTTGAGGATATTCAGAGGCTGGAGCGCGAAGTGGAGCGCATCGAGCAGGAGTGCGGCCGGCCACAAGGCTCGACGCGGCTGATGGCCGCCATCGAAAGCGCAGCCGGCGTAGTGAATGCCGTGGCCATTGCCACCGCCAGCCCGCGCATGGATTCGATCGCCCTGGCGGGCTTCGATTATGTGGTGGACATGCAGACCCAGCGGGGAGACGGCAGCGAAATCTTCTATGCCCGCTGCGCCGTTTTGCACGCCGCGCGCGCCGCAAAAATTGACGCCTTCGACGTGGTCTTTTCCGACGTGAACGACGACGAGGGTTTTCTGAAGGAAGTGGAGGTTGCCAAGCGCCTGGGCTTCAACGGCAAATCGCTTATCAATCCGCGGCAGATCGAGCTTCTGCACAAGGCCTATGCGCCGACCGAGGAGGAAGTGCACAAGGCGGAGCAGATTGTGAAGGCCGCGAAACAGGCGGAGCGCGAAGGCCTGGGCGTTGTTTCGCTGAACGGAAAGATGATTGATCCGCCCGTGGTTCACAACGCCGAGCGAATTCTGGCTCTGGCCGGCTTGACGTTTGGACATGCGTAGGGCTCTGGCCGCATGATTTTGCACCTTGAGTTCGTGCTTTCCCAGGTCCCAGAATCGGGACCTGGGGCACCCAGAATTGGTACAACTTCAAGCGGTCAGAGATCTGGTGAAGGATTGTTTTATTGAGTGGTGTAACCTGGCAAGCGTCAGAAAGGCATTTCGATGAATAACAATCAGCGCACCCTTTCGCTGCAAGACCCCTGTCTGGAAGGGCTGGAGCGTTTCCAGAATTTCGCGACCCACACGCCGTACCTGAAGGGCCCGGAGAAGCTCACGCGCAAGCTGGTCGACTCTCTTGAAGAGGCGGTGCGCCGCTCGGGATTGCAGGATGGGCAAACCATCTCCTTCCATCACGCCTTTCGCGAAGGGGACAAGACCATCAATTACGTGGTGGACGTGCTGGCGCGCATGGGCTTCAAGAATCTGACGCTGGCTTCCAGTTCGCTGATGAGCTGCAACACGCCCTTGATCCGGCACATCAAGGAGGGCGTCATCACCAGGATCTACACCTCGGGGATGCGCGGCGAGCTGGCCAGGGAGATTTCGAACGGCCTGATGGAAGAGCCGGTGCACATTCACTCTCATGGCGGACGGGTTCACCTGATTCAGTCGGGAGAACTGAAGCTGGACGTGGCTTTTCTGGGCGTTCCGGGCTGTGATGCCTTCGGTAACGCCAACGGCACCTGCGGCCGGTCGCACTGCGGCTCGCTGGGATACGCCATGGTGGATGCCCAGTTTGCCAAGAAGGTGATTCTTCTGACGGAAGAGATTCTGCCCTTTCCCAACACGCCCATCAGCATCTCTCAGGACCAGGTGGACTGGATCGTCAAGGTCAGAGAAGTGGGCGACCCGGCAAAGATCAGCGTAGGGGCGGCACGCGTCACCAAGAACCCGCGCGACCTGCTGATTGCCCGCCTGACCGCGGACGTTATTGAACACTGCGGGTACTTCGAGCAGGGATTCTCCATCCAGACAGGCTCCGGGGGAGCGGCCACGGCAGCCACGCGCTTTCTGGAAGAGCGCATGCGCCGCAAGGGCATTACGGCCGGTTTTGCGCTGGGCGGCATCACCGCCGGCATTGTGGATCTGCTCAACAAGGGGCTGATCGGCAAGGTTCTGGACACGCAGAGCTTCGACGGCGAAGCGGCTGAATCGCTGGCTGCTTCGCACAATCACATTGAGGTTTCGACCAACGAGTACGCCAATCCCGATTCCAAAGGAACGTACTGCTCCCGCCTGGACGTAGCCATTCTCAGCGCGCTGGAGGTGGACCTGGACTTCAACGTGAACGTGATTACCGGCTCGGACGGGCTGATGATGGGAGCTTCCGGCGGGCACTGCGATGTGGCCGCGGGCGCAAACCTCTCCATCGTGGTTGAGCCGCTGATCCGCGGACGCATTCCAACGGTCGTCAAACAGGTGACGACGCTGGTGACGCCGGGAGAGTGCATCGGAGTGCTGGTGACGGATCACGGCATCGCTGTGAACCCCAATCGGCCTGAAATAAAGGAGCGCTTGTGCGCGGCTGGACTGCCCGTGATGAGCATCGGCGAGCTGTACGAACGCGCCATTGAGCTGACTGGGGAGCCGGAGCCTATCGAGTTTCTCGACCGGATTGTGGGCATTATCCACTATCGGGACGGGAGCGTGATCGACGTAGTCAGGCAGGTCAAGCCGTGACAGCAGCGACGGCCGAAGTAACGCTGGAGGAAGTGCTGCGGAATCGTGAACGCCGCGTCGAGCTTCAGCGCGCTGCCGTGGAGGCTTTCGGTCTGTCTCTTGTCTCCGTCACTCTTGTAAATCCGGGCCCCGTCAAGGATTCCCCTTCGGCGCGCGAAGTGATGACTCATGCGCTGCGCGCTCTGGATGCGCTGATGGCGGAGCGGAGCTGGAAGGTGCTGAAGAGAGAAGTGCGGCTGGACCCGACGGGACCCGAGGCCCTGCTGGTGGTGGATGCGGGAGCGCTTGAGCTGAAGCAGGCCATGACGCGGCTGGAGGAGGAACACCCGCTCGGCCGCCTCTGGGATCTGGACGTGATCGACCCGCTGCGGGGAGCAATCTCTCGCAAGTCTCTGGGACTGCCCGCGCGGCGCTGCCTGCTCTGCGCGGAAGATGCGCACGCCTGCGGACGTTCCAGGGCTCATTCGCTTCAGCAGCTTCAGAACGCCATCGAGGAGATCATCCATGGCTACCGCGAGCCTTGAGGACGTTGAGTCCATCGAACTTCGGACTCCTCTGGAATGCCCCGATGACCAGGCGGATGCCGTTGCCGCGCTCGTCTGCCAGGCGCTTCTGAAGGAAGTGGAGCTGACGCCCAAGCCTGGCCTCGTGGATCGCAACAACAGCGGCGCGCACCGGGACATGGATCGGATGACATTCCACACCAGCATCAAGGCCATCGCTCCGTGGTTTCCCGGCTTCTACCGGATGGGAGCCTCCACGCGGGATCTGGCTCCCGACGAGCTGCTGGCGCGCCTGCGTCCGGCGGGCCTCGCCTGCGAAGGCGCGATGCTCCGGGCCACCGGCAACGTGAATACGCACAAGGGCAGCATTTTTTCCATGGGCCTGCTGTGTGCCGCCGCGGGACGCCTGGACTGCGCAGCCGAACTTCCCAATCGGGAGCGCCTGTGCGAGGAAGTTGCCGCGATCTGTTCGGGCCTTGTGGAAACCGAACTGCTGCGGATGCAGGCACCGCGCACGGCCGGAGAGAAGCTGTTTCAGGCGCATGGCCTGACCGGCGTCCGCGGCGAAGCCGCTTCCGGCTTCAAGACGGTTCGCGATTACGGGCTGCCTGCTTTTGAAAGGATTCTCGCCCTCGGAGGGGGGGAGGACGAGGCCATGCTGGAGGCTCTGCTCCACCTGCTGGCCGTGAACCATGACACCAATCTGGCGCACAGAGGCGGTCTTGAGGGCCTGGCCCATGTGCAGGCCTGGGCCAGGAGCCTTATCGAGGCCGGCGGCGTTCAATCCACCTGTTTCGAGGCCAAGATGCTCGACTTCGACCGCGACCTGATTGAGCGGAAGCTGAGCCCAGGCGGCAGCGCGGATCTGGTGGCCGTCACCTGGTTTCTTTCCCGGTTTCCCGAGCCCGGTTCGCGCTAGCGACAAGGGCGGGACCTGGCTTGCGCGGGGCGCATGGGTGCTGACTAGAGCGCTGTCACTGTTCCTGTTTGGATGAGTTCGTGGCCTCCCACCCATTTCACAAAGAACGTGAAATGGATGGGGCACGGAGTTTTCTCGTTAACACTTGAATCGAAAATGCTCTAGCGCTTGTAGCCAATCTTGCGCAGCAGATCATGGCGCCATGCGATGTCATCCTGGCCTTCAACGCCTTTGGGCGATGCGCCGTCGATCACGCCAAGCACTCCGCGTCCCTGCTCTGTGCAGGCAACAATGATTTCGACATCATTGGCGGTGGCGCAGAAAATCGAACAGACTTCGGGCACGTTGCGAATGGCATTCAGGACATTGATCGGATAAGCATCCGCGAGGACGATCACAAAGGTGTGTCCCGCAGCCAGTGCCTGGGCGTTCTTGACGGCAATCTCCTGAAGCGCCGGATCGTTCCCGTCGAATCTTGTCAGGCAAGCTCCGGAACTTTCGTTGAAGGCCACACCGAATTTGGCCTGCGTCGCCGTGGTAGCGATCGCTTCGTACAGATCTTCCACGGTCTTGATGAAGTGCGACTGGCCAACGATGATGTTGGCATCGGCCGGAAATTCCATGCGAACCGATTTGATGTCGATCATGTTTGGACCCCTCCCGTTCCCATAGGATAGTCCCGCGTACCGATGCGGCTACGGCTTGTCCGCGCCGACTGGGGCTGTCGCTTCCTGAGCCTGATGTTCGTAGCGCGCCAGATTCCCCCGCAGGTCCGCAGCCAGAGCGTCGTTCTGCTGCTGTGTGGCCAGATCAAGCGCATGCTGCGCCGTAGCCACGGCCTTCTGATATTCCCCTGTCTCGGAGTACATGGCCGCCAGCATCTGAAGAATCGCCGGCTCTCGTTCTCCGGTGAAATCGACGGCCGCCTTGAACTGAGGCAAGGCTTCGTCAAACCGGCTGCTTGCCGCCAGAGCGCGCCCCAGGTTGTATCGGCACTCGGGCGACTGCGGAGCCAGCTCAACGGCCTTCTGCAGTTCGGCGATCGCCTCGTCGAGCCTTCCCATGCGCCCCAGAATGACGCCATAGATGTTATGGCCTTCGGAGGACTTGGGCGCCAGCTGTATTCCCTTGGTCAACTCCTCAATGGCTTCCTGGCGATGACCGCCCATCTCCTCCAGCATGTGGCCGAGGTTGATGTGGGCCATGCCATTGTCGGGGTTCAACTCGACAGCTTTCTGAATTTGGGTCAGGGCTTCGTCCGTGTTGCCGATTGAAGCCAGCGCGCCGCCCAGATTGTTATGGGCCTGGGAACTCAGATCGTTCAGGGCCAGAGACTTTCGGTATTCGGCAATTGCTTCTTTGGTTTGCCCCGTGGCGGCCAGCGCCATCCCCAGCTCGTTGTGGACGCGGGAGTCTTCCGGGTCCTTTTCCACCGCGGCTCGCCAGGCCGGAACGGCCTCGGCATACTTGTGATTCTCAGCCAGGCGGACCGCAATGTCATAGTCTTTGTAGAAATCAAGCGCGGGCGTGTCGATGTGCTCCAAGCCACCCGGAGCTATGTTCATGAACTCGGGAATATTGACGGCGCGGTTGGAGGCTGTGGCGTCTTCCACCATGATGGCCGGGCTGGCGTTTCCCTGTTCGTCGATGTGCGTCAGGTACAGGTGCGTGTAGAGGAATGGACTTTTGGAGGAAAAGGCCAGCCAGTGGCCGTTGGGCGAAAAGCTGTGCCACGAGTTCATGACCGGCAGATTGGATTGCAGGGGCCGCGCCACGCCGCCCTCAAAGGGAACGATGTAGAGCTTGCTGTCGGGGCGCATCAGCAGGCCGTTCTTGCACTGAACAAAGACAATCCACTTGCCGTCGGGCGAAACCTTGGGAAAGCTGTTGCTCATGCCGTTTTCGGAGGCGCCGACGATCCTCTCCGGCGTGCCGCCCTTGCCGTTGTTGAAGGGAATCCGGTAAAGGTCGTACTGAATCTGCGTCTCGTTGGGATCGTTGGCATAAGTTGACTTGGGCTGTCCCGGCGGATACGGATCCCTGGCAACAGCGCTGGAGTAAATAATGTACTTCCCGTCCGGGCTCCAGAAGGCCCCGGCCTGAACCAGGTTGGGGTCATCGCCGCCCGGCAGCGTCGTCAGCTTGCCCGACGCCCGGTCGTACCAGGCCAGCACGCCGCGGGTAGGATAAAAAACCTGGCCGAAGCCGTAGTGACTGAAATAGAAGCCGTTGTAAATCCGCTCGATGACGTGCGCCTGATGCGTGTGCGGTGCGTCGATGGAGGTGATGACATATTTGCCGTCCGGCGAAACCTGGCTCATGAAGCCGAATCGCTTTTGCGTCCTCTCATCGGAAAAGGCGCTCCAGCGGAGGACATAGTCGTTGCTGATGGAGCTGGTCTTTTTGATGGGAAGCAGGGCATAGAGTCCCTTGTCGTTCTGCGGGCCATCCACGTCTAGCCCAAGGTATTTGCCGTCGTTGGAGATCGAGTGGCAGTTGGCGCAGGTGGGCAGGCCCGTCATCACGGTCTTGCTCTGCGTGTCGGAGACGTAGCGCAGCCTCCATTTGATTTTGGGCAGCGCGGACTCGGGCAGGGGCTTGATGACGCCGCGTTGCAGCGTGTCCGGCTCCGGCGCCAGCAGGGGAACATCGCGGTAGAAGATGGGTGCGCCGACCGGATCCTTTGAGGTTTGCACGGTTGCCTGCGCATGGGAGAGCGGCTCTTTGTCTTTCTCGCTGGCAAAGCCGCTGATGATCACCGTGGCGGGCTGCTGGACCGAGTGCTTCTTGATCTCCTCCCAGGTTTTGGGATCGGGGCGCCAGGTATGCGTTCGCTTTTGTTCTTCTGAAAGCGTCGGAGGAACATATCCATCGAGGCCGGTATCGAGCGCCTCAAGCTGCATCAATTCGCCATTCGACCAGGCTTTGATGGAACGCGCGTGTTCACCGAAGACGACTTCAACGCGCCAGACCGTGGCAGGGGTAATGTCTCGCCATGCAAACTGGGGGGGAATGATCTCGGGCGGATAGATTGTGCCGTTCACCGGCACATCGATGGCAAGCGCAGGCTGGGCATCCGTAGCGGCCTTATCCAACGCCTCCGGCTTGAGGTATGGCCGGAAGCCCCCAGAGATCACCCTGGATACAGATACCGTCTGGGTTCCATTGCCACTTCCCCCGGCCAGGACTACTCCGGCGAGTCCTGCTCCAGCGGCAAGCATGACAGACACAGCAACCAAGAATCTCCGCACCATGAATTCTCCTAAGTGGTCGCTCTGGATCTGAAGTTCGGGGCCGTTCTCGCGCTTGAAGAGAAGGTCCGGAGATATCCGCGTGAGCAAATCACGTATCTTGTATTTTAGCAAAACCGATGAAGAATGTTGGCCGGTAGCAGGGGCTTCGCGCCTCCAGCACTAAAGTACCGATCGTCGCTTGAGTCAGGCGGCGAAGTATTTGCTTTGACCTTTTGCGATGAAAGTCAGAGATACCCGCAACTGCCCTGCGGAATCGCCAATCCCAACGAGGTTTCTCCAAAGGATTTAGGTTGGCCGCAGGTAGGGTTCGCTGAAAGGTTGAGGCAAAGTCCGTCTGAGTGCAAGAGAGATAGAAACCGCCAAAGTATCTTGGCTTTTTTATTGACGAGTATAAGTGAGAAAAGATTACAGATAATGACAGATTTAACGCATGGGAAAGGACGGCGGTTGAGATATAATCCGTCACAATGACAAAGCTCTTCCTCAAGAGAGTCTCTGACAGCTTGGATCGAAAACGATTTCAAGCTGTGGCTATGTGGGGAGTGCTGTTGCTCACACTTCTGCAAAGAAATCGGGATTGCGCATGACTCATTCGGAAAGGCGCACACAAGGACCGCAGCCACAGAAGATTTCCGGCTGGTGGTACGCTGGGTTGCTTTCGGTTTTTCTCGCTTCCGTGGCTAGTGCTCAAACAGCCCCTGCAACCCCAACCGCTGGCGGGGTCGCAACGCAAGCCCCAACCGTGAGCACGACTGTCAATGAAGTTTCGCTTGACCTGGTAGTTCACAACAAGAAGCACCGGGCCGTTCTCGATCTCAAGCCGGGCGACATAAGGGTCACCGACAACGAGACTCCGGTTTCGCTCAGCGGGTTGCATCTGGTGACTGGGAACGCGGAGACTGGGCACCAGATCACGCTGGTCTTCGATCATTTCAGCGGCTCGTCGGCAAAGGGCGCGCAGAATGTTGCGGCCAAGATTCTGAAGATGCTTCCGGCGAAGGGGTATTCCTTTGCGTTGCTTGATTTCAGCGGGCGTCTGAGGCTGATCCAGGGCTTCACGGATGATCGAAGCGTGATCGAGCAGGCTGTGAAGACAGTTACAGATACCACTAAAGCAAGGACACCGGTGGTTCTTTCGGCAACCGGCATGGTAATAAAGAACCCCAACGATCATTCAGACGACGAGAGGGCCAGCGCGGCTGCGCGCGCGGAGAAAGATCTGATTGCCATCACCCGCACTGGAGCCGATTCCGCGGGAAAGCATGTGGACGTAAAGACGCGCGCCCGCTATCAGACTCTGCTGGCTGCGCTTGCGGATGCACAGCGGATCAAGCAGGATCAGCACGCGCAGCCAACGCTGGCGGGCTTGCTGGCTCTGGTGCGTTCGCAACAGCGGATCCAGGATAGAAAAGCCATTATTTATTTCACGCAGAACATGCAGATGGATTCAGCCGCCAAGGATATGGTGCACACCATTACGGGGGCTGCCAATCAGGCGGGCGTGAGCTTGTATGTCGTGGACATGAATGCCCTCGATGTGGGAGGGGAGCATCAGATTCAGAACGCGATTCTCAACGGCGGACAGGCGCTGAGTTCGATGCCGATTTCCATTAATGGCGCCCCGGCGAAAGCTCCCATCCAACAGCCATCAGGTACCGGACCGGTGGGCGTCAGCTCGACTACCGGCAACGCAATTACTACCGGCCTGGCTACTGATTTCATGTTCCGGTCGGACGAATATAACACGTTTAGCGCGGTCAAGAGCCCCATGGCGGATATGGCAAGAGGTACAGGGGGCGCTTATATCGACGCGCAGAACAACACAGGAAAGCCGCTGCAACAATTGCTGCAGGACATGACGACTTATTACCAGGCTTCCTATGTTCCTCCGTTCAAGGAATACGACGGATCGTTCCGCACGATTGGCGTGAAGCCGATGCGGGCGGGTTTGGACATTAAAACCAAGACAGGATATCTGGCGATTGCTCCCAGCGAAGAGGGCGGAATCCGGCCATTTGAAGTACCTCTGCTGAAGCTTTTGAGCGGCCCGGAGTTACCCTCGGACCTGAAGTTTCGTGCGGCGATTTTGCAGCTGGGCGAGCTGCCGGACGGCAACACGAGCACGCTGGCGGTCGAGGTGCCGATCGCAGAGTTGCAAACCAAGAAGGACACGCACACCAATCTTTTTTCGGCGCACGTCGCGATCGTAGCCCAGATCAAGGACCAGACGGGCACCGTTGTTGACCACTTCGGCGAAGACATTGCGCGGCGCAGCGCCCTGGAATCCTCTGATGCGGACAAGTCGGCAGTCATCACATTCCAGCGTCACTTTCTCTCCATCCCAGGCTCCTACGTGCTGGAGGTTGCCGTTGTTGACCAGATGAGCGGCAAGGCGAGCGCGCAACGCATGAACTTCGAGATCTCTGAAGCCCCGAGCGGCCCTGCGCTAAGCGAGATCGCTCTTGTCCGCAAGGTGGATACGTTCCACGAAGAGGACGATCCACTGGAGCCGATGCGGTTTGAAAAAGGCAAGATAACGCCCGATCTTTCGGGCCGGTTGTCCGAGAACTCGAAATCTGTCTCGCTGTTTTTCTTTTTGCATCCTGATCCCAAGGTCTCCGATCCAGCGACTTTGGAGATGATCGTGAACCGGGACGGCATTCCCGGACGCCGCAAGCCGCTTCCGCTTCCGCTTCGCGATGCCCACGCGACGGATGCGATTCCTTACCTGGCAAACTTCCGCGCCAGTTCCTTGACACCCGGCTTCTACCAGATACAGGCCATTCTGACGCAGGGAGGAAAGACCGCTGAGCGCGTTGCCTCCTTCACTGTGGAAGGGACGGCCAGCGCTCAGGGTTCGACGGCCCAGGATGCGAAGCTGGTGGCTGAGACCGGCGATCTTCACGCGCCCAACCAGCTTGTGATTTCGGCTCTTACCAACCCGATACCGGCTCCCACGCCGGAGGAGGTGGCGTCCATCATCAACGATGCGCGGCAACGCGCGGTCAGCTACGGAGAGACTCTTCCGAATTTCCTCTGCGTAGAGGTTACCGACCGGTCCGAGGATCCCACTGGCACCGGAAGATGGAGGCACCGGGACACGATCGCCGAACTGCTTCAGTATCGCGACAAGGCAGAGTCCCGTACGATGATCGAGTTGAACGGCAATCCGGTTGAAAACGGGAGCCGTGACGAAATGAAGGGAATGTTCTCGGCCGGAGAATTCGGCGGCGGGCTAAAGGCGATTTTTCAGCCATCGTCAAAGGCAGAGTTCCAGTGGAAGGAGACCGATTCGCTGGGGGGCGGAACCGTGCAGGTTTTCAACTTCCGGGTGGCCAAAGAGAACTCCGCCTGGGGCATTTCAGCAGCAAACGGCCTGGAGGAGAAGCCCGCTTACCATGGTCTTGTCTTCATCGACAGCGCCACCCACGGCGTTCGGCGCATCACGATGGTGGCCGACGATCTGCCCAAGGACTTTTCCGTTCACGCCATGAGCATCACTGTGGATTACGACTATATCTCCATCAACAATCACGACTACCTGGTGCCCATCAGCGGAGAGATCAGCAAGAGGGAATTCAAGCGATTTGCGACGCTGAACACCATCGAGTTCCGGAACTACCGGCGTTTCGGATCGAACGTGAAGATTCTGAGCATTCATCCCGAAGAGAAGAAGTAGTTGCCGGTCTGCGTGCAGACTACACAGTGCTGGTATAGCGGAGCAGGCGCGGCTTGCTCCGCCTGCCCGCAGCGTGTAGTCTGCACGGCCGCGGGTGTTCTATTCTAATTGCCATGAGATTTGTTTGCTTTCTGTTCCTCGCGCTAGGCCTTCAGGCCGCGGCAGGGCAAGGCTCGCCGACGGCGCCCTCCGCGAATGTGGATGAGCTGATGAGCCGCGGAATTGCGGCGCAGCAGCGTCACGATTACAAAGCAGCTATCGAGGATTATCGGAAGGTTCTGGCGCTTCAGCCATCGATGGCGGAGGCGCGCGCCAATCTGGGCGCCGCTCTTGCAGACGATGGCCAGTTCGATGCGGCGATTGAGGAAGATAGCCGCGCATTGGCTGCGGCGCCCAACAAAGTTGCAGTACGCATGAACCTGGCACTGGCCTATTACAAGAAGGGCGACATGGTTCAAGCTCGCAGAGAGTTTGAAACGGTCCATGCCGCCCGGCCTGCGGACATGAAGACTGCGTTGCTCTTGGGGTATGTCTACGTCAAGCTGAACAAGGATGCGGATGCTGTTGCGATGCTGGCGCCACTTGAGCCGGGGCACGAATCCGATATGGATTTCGAGTACGTACTCGGCTACGCCATGATTCAGTCTGGAAAGGGCGAGGAGGGAATTTCGCGCATGGAAACCGTGGCGCGGAAGACCCGTTCCGCTGATGCTTACGTCATTGCTGGCTCGGCGCGATTACCTAGAAACGAGTTCCGTGAAGCCCGGGCCGATCTGGACGCGGCCCTAGAACTGAATCCCTCGTTCCCTGGAGCCAACACGCTGGCAGGCCAGGCTCGGGATGGCATGGGAGATTCAGAGGCGGCGCTCCCTGCCTTTCAAGCTGCCCTGCGCGAGGACCCAAAAGACTTCACTGCCAATCTTTACCTGGGGACCATACGGCTGAAACAGCGGGATTTCGAGAACGCGAGACCTCTTCTGGAGCTTGCCGTCGAGCTTCAGCCCGGGGCGTCGCAGGCACGTCTTCAACTGGCGAAGCTGAACAGCATGACGGGCCGGTATGCCGAAGCCGCAGCGACGCTGGAAGACCTGGAGAAGAAGGAACCCAACTGGCTCGATCCGCATGTCGAGCTGGCTATGGTCTACTACAAGCTTCACCGCCCTGAGGATGGGCAGCGCGAACGTGAGATCGTGCGGCAGATCGAGGCCGCGCAGCAGAAGGCGGGGCCGCACAAGCACTGATAGGGCGTTCGCACTTGCTTCTATTTTGCGGCGGCAGGCACGGCCTCTGTGACCTTGACAATCCGGTCGGCATCTACATTTTCCAGCGTCTGCACTATGCCGCTGGGCCAGGTGATCTCCACTTTTGTTGCCATGTTTTCCGCGCCGAGGCCGAAATGCACCGGTCCCAGGCTCGATGAGGCGTAACAGACGCTTGAAGTCTGGTGGTTGTATTGCACGCCGGCCTTGGTCACCACCTTGATACGCGCGCCGATTCCGTCGCGATTGCTTTTGACGCCGCGCAGCGCGAAATCCAGCCAGTGGTTGTGGTTGGGGCTGCGATTCATCCACAATTCGGCATCCTTGCCCAAAGCAGTTGTTACTGCGTCGATGCGTCCGTCGCCGCTGAAGTCGCCAAAGGCGCAGCCCCGATGGCGCGCTTGCGGAGAGGCGGTGAGACCGGCCTCGGCTGTGAAAGCCTCCCATTTACCGCTCGGTCCCATGTTGCGGAATACGGTATTCGGCTCATCCACCGAGTAGCCTGCCGGAACGTGCCAAACCACGTGGCCTCGGGTTGTGAACAGATCCTTCCAGCCATCGTTGTCGAAGTCGTAGAGGGCTGGCCCATAGCCCGACATGGGCAGGCTGAGCTTGTGCATGTCGCTGGGCGTCGTCACTTCCTGAAAATCGCCTTTGCCGGTATTGAGAAAGACGGGGAACGTCTGCCCCTTCAATGCGACATAGACAATGTCGGGGTAGCCGTCATTATTGATATCGCGAAAGTCCACCCCCATCCCGGAGATGAAATCCGCATCTTCGGCCAGGGCCACATTGGCCTGAAAGGCGACTTCCTCGAATTTGTTCCCAAGGTTGTGAAAGAGGAAGTTATATTCCGCGTCATTGGTGACGAACAGGTCGGGCTTGCCGTCCAGGTCGTAATCGGCCATACCCACGCCCATGCCCTTGCCGACGTGATCGCGAATGCCCCACTCCTTGGAAACATCCTTGAAGGTTCCGTCTCCCTGGTTCAGAAAGAGCTGGTTAGGCTGTCCCTTGTAGAACCGGGGATGGCAGTAATCGGCCGTGCCATTGGCGGCGCACAATGGCTGATCGGAGTAAGTCCATTGCAGATAATTGACCACAAACAGATCGAGCAAGCCGTCGTTGTTCACGTCCACCCAGACGGCTGCCTCGGACCATAACGGCCCGTACTCGGGATCGTTCCACTTGTCCAGGCCGGCCTTTTTGGTTACATCCGTGAATGTGCCGTTGCCGTTGTTGTGGTACAGGGTGTTGCCGTGAACGCCGGCAACAAAGAGATCCGGAAAGCCGTCGTTATCGTAGTCTCCCACGGCGACTCCGATATCGAATCCTGTTCCTTGCAACCCGGCCTGCGCGGTCACGTCGGTAAAGACGCCGTTGCCGTCGTTGCGAAAGAGCCGGTTGTAGTACTTGGGTGAGGATTTCTTCAGCGTCGCAATGTCGGCACCGTTGGTGAAGAAGATGTCCGGCCGGCCATCCCCGTTGTAGTCGAATACGGCAACGCCGCCGGCCATGGCTTCGGGCACGTTCCTGGCTGGGGTTTCGCTGTTTTCCAGATGGAACGGGATCTTTTTGAGTTCGAACTGAATCGGTGCGGAAGTCTGCTGCTGACCGAGCAAACAAGTACTCATCGCCAGGGCCGAAAGGGCCAGCGCCCGCAAACAAGGGCGGTATATCAGAGGCTTGCACATAGCATAAAAAAAGAGGGGTGGCGGTATGCCACCCCTCTTGGATTTTACCATTCCGAACGGAATTAGAAGTAGTACTTGGCAGCAAACTGCATCCACCTGTATCCGACCTTGTTCAGCGGCTTACCGGTGGTGCTGTCGTTGGAGTTGACGGTGAGCGACGAAGCCGTGCTCACACCGTTGAAGATCAACTGGTTGTCAGTGTTCCCGGCGAGGCCGAATTGGCCGTTCGGGTGGTTGAGCCAGTTGGTTGCCGAGATGCGAATCTCAGCGCGCTGAGATTCGGTGACTTTGAAGGCCTTGAAGACCGCCATATCGCTGCCTACGTAGTGCGGGTTGCGAACATAGGGCCAAACGATCGGGCCTTCCTGACCGAACGAGGTAGCCGTCGGAGGAAGCGGTGCGGCAAAGCACTTCGGGTTGAAGTACGCGCCCGAAATACGTCCTTTTCTCGGGTCGCAGGTAACGAGGGGCTGAATGCCGTTCTCGTACTGGTTGGAACCGAACCAGGTGCTGGTGTTGATCGAGTTCGTCGTATTCCCAGCAACCACCGCATTACCATTGCTGTCGACCGCCATGGATGTTGTCGGGATCGGCATGTAGATGGTTGTCTGCGGGTTCACGGTAGAACCGTTCACCGTGTACTGTTCATAGTTCATGTTCATGGCCGGCGTACCCGCATTGTAAGGCGAGCCGTCCTGATACGTGGTGTACCCAGAAAGCTGCCAGCCGTTTACAGCCTCACCCAGGATCCAGTTGTTATGGATGGGACTGGGCAGCTTGTAGCTGAAGGACACGTTGAAGATCTTGGTATGGTCATAAGCCAAGGGGCCATAGTTGGCGTCGAGGTTGAAAGGATCGACCACAGTACCGTTGCCGTTGTTGTTGCTGGTGTTGCCGTCGCGGGTACCCAGGACCTTGCCGAAGGTGAAGTTGGTGAACAGGTACAGATTGCCGGATTGCTTCTGCGCACTGACCTGCAGTGAGTGGTAGTTGGCGTAACCGCCGTGAGTCTGAAGGTAGATGTGGCCGTAGTTGTTCAACGGCTGGTACTGCGAGGTGGCAATGGGCTTGTAAGAGACGCCGCTCGCCGCTGTTGAAGGTGTGATTGGGCCCGGGTTCTCATACTGGAAGTTCTTCGGATCGGGCTGGAAGAACGCTCCATAAGCAACGGGGTTGGCATCCTGGATGTGGCCGTTGCCGCCGTTTTCGAACTGGTCGCGGCTCGCGCTGCCTACGTAAGAAATCTCGGCAACGGTATGGCTAGGCAGAGCCTGCGCCACGCCGAAGCTCCAAGTCCAGGCGTAAGGAACCCTGCTGTCGCCTTGCTGGGCAACGCCAGGAGAGGTGCCATTCTGATTGAGGCCCGAAGGAATCGCGTAGGTCTTGGTGCCTGTGCAGGTTCCCGGACCGGTGGTTGTAGTGGTGGCGTAGGAGATACCCGCCGTGCACAACGTTCCGCCCTGGACGTCATAACCGTAGAAACCGTTCATGCCTGTCGCGCTGCCGATGTCGTAGTTGAACTGGCCCAGCGGACCGGTCATGAAGCCATTGGCATCGTTAACAGAGATCTGATAGCGGAAAGCTGCTGCTCCGCCGCGGACCACGGTTTTGCCTGTTCCGAAGACGTCCCAAGCAGCGCCGAGGCGCGGGTTGTAGAAGAACAACTTGCTCTTGAAGCCGGAGACCGGAATCTTCGAATCAATTGCGTGCCAGAGCAACCCGGTGTTGGCAGGGGCGCTCGAGGTGTTGTTATAAGAGGCGGGGTCCCAAACCTGAGCGCCACCGATCTTGTCCCACCACTGACCTTCATGATCAGCGCGGAGGCCAAGGTTGATGGTCAGTTTCGGTGTAGCCTTCCAGGAATCCTGGCCCCAAATGGACCACTGATGCTGTGCGATGTCCGGCACGATATCAATGTTCGTTTCGGCGTAGTCGCCGTTACGACCCATGAGACGGTCAAGGATGGTGTTGTAGGTGGAGGTGCCGCCGTAGCGATTCTCAGAGAAGTTGCCCATGGGGCCGCTGCCTTGAGGAACCGTAGCCTGGATGTTCTCTTCCTCATCCCAGTAGAAGCCGCCCTTGAAAGAGTGAGACTTCACGAGCTTGGTGAAGTTGTCAGTGATTGAAGGAGACTTTGCTGTCTTGCCGAAAGAGTTCTTGCCATAGATTCCATTGCTGAAATCGCCCTGATAGTAGCCGAAGATGGGCGTGCCGTCGTTCCATCCACCCGAAACGGTGGGAAGCACGTCGCTGCCGCCGTTGGACGAGAAGATGCTTCCGACAGGGAAGCCCAGCGCGGTGCGGCTGACTGCCTTCATGTTGCCACCGCTGTAGTCGTTTTCGAATTTCGAATAGGTGAAAACGAATTCGTTGGTGGTGGTGGCGCTAAAGACGTGCGTGAAGTTGAGCAGGTAAACGTTGGCAGTCTCTTTTGCGCTGGGTTGCGACGCATAAGGAACTGTCCATTCGGGAGCCCACCATGCGGTTACCGGATGTTCGTCGGTTTCCGTCTGGTACGCATACGATCCCCAGATCTTGTTGTTGTCATTGAGGGCGTAGGTCACCTTGCCAGTTGCTTCCCAGCGATTAACAGGGAGGCTGGGCGCATAGCTGAAGTTGTTCCAGCCATTCTGCTTGGTTGGCGTTACGTATTTCTGGCTGGCCATCGCCGGATTGTTGGACGAGCCGGGCACCGTGAGTTCGGAGAGAATGACGCCGCTCGGATCGAAGTACGGCTTCAGGTTGGGAACCGTGCCGGATCCGTAACCACCCCACGGAGAGAGGTTCGAGAAGCAGCCTTGCCAATAGTCATTGGTGTTGCAAGGCAGGTTATAGGCATCGCCATAAGCCTGGATGACGTGCGAATCGATACCAGCGTTGTTGAAGTCGCCGTTCAACTGGTCGGGAGTCTGAACGTTCATCACGCTAGGCGCGGAATAGGGCGTCTGATACATCTTCTCGTAGCCGCCCCAGAAGAACAGCTTGTCGTGGTTCTTGTTGAAGTTCTTGAAGAAGACCGGGCCGCCGACATTGCCACCAATGTAGTAGAAGTGCTGGGGGTAAATCGGGTTTCCTTCGGCCTTGTTGAACCAGTCGTTGGCATAGCCCACGGAAGTGTTGCGAGCATAGATATAGGCTTCGCCGTGGAACTTCTGCGTGCCGCTCTTGCTGAAGGCCTGCAGAACCGCGGGGCCCTTGGCATATTCGGCGCCATAGGAGGCGGCAGCGAACTTGACGCTGTCGGTCATGTCCTGGTTGATGTTGGCAACTTGCTGTCCGGCATTGCCCGGATCCAGCAGGTTGGCGCCGTCCAGAATGACGGCCGTCGAACCGGCAGGCTGTGTGCCGTTGGCCGAGAAGCTTCCGGCCGGGCCGTTGTTGGTACCAGTAACCTGGTTGCTATATCCCGAGCCCGAGCCGCCATTGTTGAAGGCTACGCCAGGCATCATCTTCATCAGTTCGGCCGCGTTGCGGCCTGTCAGAGTTGCGGAATCGACGAGTTCATTGTTAAGGGTTGCGCTGACTTCGGCGTTATCCACCGGCACTTCAGCATCCAGGCCGGAGACAACCGTGATGGCTGTGCCCTCGGAGAAGACCTTCAGGTGGATATTGGCGAGCGTGCGGGTATCGCCCTGGTTGATGAGAATCCCGGTTTCCTTCCAGGACGTAAAGCCCTTGGCCGAGAGAGTAACGGTGTACGTTCCAGGGATCAAGGCCGTCACGGAGAAGAAGCCGTCACTGTCGGTCTTACTGTCGCGCTTATCGGCCGTGGCGTCATTCGTCACAAGGACGGAAGCTCCCGGGATTCGGGCGCCGGTCTGGTCCATAGCTATACCGCTAATCGTGCCGGTCAGCTGCTGGGCGTTGGCGATGGCGCAGAACAGAACCATGACTGGGATGAGCAGCCACGGTATCTGCCTGAACCACTGCGATATCGAGACTGAGCTCGATACCTTTTTATTGCTTGCCTGCATTTTTACTGCCTCCTGAATGCTTTCTTTTTGTGGCCCGGCCATACGGATACAGATCTACTTTTCCTGCTGCGCATGGCTGGGTAACGTCATTATGAAACTGTTTAGGAATACCACACGCGAGATACCGCGCACAAGCACTTTTTCAGGTTTTTTGCCTTGTAAACCTATTCATTCCAGAGAACAATTTCGCATCATGTTGACTTAATTACACTTAGAGAGAATTTCCCAAAAAGCTTCCCTGGCGGTTTTTGGGACATATTTAGAGCTCCCGGCATCCGCTGGTTTTGCTCTTCTTGTTCGGCAGGTAACTTGTTTGGAGTGTGATAGTTGTCGTCCACAAATCCGGGCAGAAACGCTTCACGGGCCGATTGGCCGGTCCCAGACCCTGCCGAGGCGGCTCTCAGACGCGGGAGAAGGGCCGCCCGGGAACGATCCCATGGCCTTCCAGAATGGTCACCAGGCGATTGGCGGCCTGCCCAGGGTACTTCTCGACGGCTCCCGACGGCCAATAGACCTCAATATCGGCCGTGGTCTCGGCTCCCAGCCCGAAGTGCAGGCGGGGGTCGTTGGAGGAAACATAGCTGGACTGGCTCAGCACGCCCTGGGCCTGGACCTTCTTCCCATAGCGCACGAGAACGCGGGCCCCGATGGCGCTGCGGTTGCTCTTGGTCCCCTCCAGCCGCACCTTGAGCCAATGATTCTCCTTGGGGGCGTCATTGCGCAGCAGGGAGGGCGGCTCATGCTGGTTCATGATGACGATGTCGATGTCGCCGTCATTGTCGAAATCTCCGAAGGCGCATCCGCGGCTGACGTGACGCGCATTGATGCCGGGACCGGCCTCGTCGCCCATGCGGGCAAAGGTGCCGTCGCCACGGTTGCGGAAGAGCACGCGCGGACCTTTGTACGGGAACTTGGGATTGATGCGCTCGATTTCCGCGTAGACATTTCCCGTGACCCAGAAGATGTCGGGATAGCCGTCGTTGTCGAGGTCCACGATGTCCGTGCCCCAACTGACGTAAGTGCGTTCGCCGGCGATTCCGGCGGCCTGCGCCTGGTCCTCGAACTCTCCCTTGCCAAGGTTGTGGTAGAGGCCAGCGGCCTGGAGTTGGAAATGCGTCTTGAGTATGTCCAGATGGCCATCCAGATCGTAGTCCCCGACGCCGATCCCCATTCCGGCCATCTGCATCCCATCGGGACTGATGGCCACGCCGCGCATCAGGCCTTCTTCGCGGAAAGTGCCGTCGTGGTTATTCAGCAGCAGCAGGCTGGAAGTCGTGTCGCAGGCCACATAGAGATCGGGCCAGCCGTCTTCATCAAAGTCAAAGGAGACGGCCGTCAGCCCGTACGAGTCCCGGATCGCCGCGATTCCAGACTCCTTGGAAACATCGGCAAAGGTTCCGTCGCCGTTGTTGCGATACAGAAAGAATTGCGGCGCCTTCAAGCCCTTCGGCCCGCAAGCAACCGCCACGCCCTCATAGGCGCAGTTGGGCAGATCCAGGGATGGCTTGGCCGCCGTGGCCAGATCGATGTCGACATAGTTGGAGACAAACAGATCCAGCAGCCCATCCCGGTTGTAGTCGAGGAAGGTGCAGCCGGTTCCGAAGCGCGTCCCCTCGTGCAAGAGGCCGGCCTGCTTTGTTACATCCGTGAAGGTGCCGTCGCCATTGTTGCGGTAGAGCTTGTTCTGGCCGTAGTAGGTGACAAAGAGATCTTCAAACCCGTCGTTGTTGTAATCTCCCACGCAGACGCCCACTGCCCAGCCGGCGTCCCACAGTCCAGCTTTCTTGGTTACATCGGTAAACGTGCCGTCGCGGTTGTTCTTGTAGAGCCGGTTGGAAGCGCCCTCCGGAATGCCCTCCAGCGTTCGGCCGCCGAGGATGAAGATGTCCATCCATCCATCGTTGTCGTAGTCGAAGAACGCGCAGCCTCCGCCCATCTCTTCGATGATGTAGGTGACGGCTTCGGGAACGCCGTAGTACATGGTGCTGGTGAGGCCGGCACTTTGGGCCACATCGGTAAAGCGGGAAAATGGCTTGGGCGCAGCGGGAGGCCCCGCCGGAGGAACGGCGGACAAGGCACGTGGAAGGCACGCCGAAGCGCATAGTGCCGATGTGGCCTTCAGCAGGCTGCGCCGAGTCCATTGAGAAGTTCTCTCTGCCATTTCCTTTCCTCGAATCTATCATTCCCGCAGCGGTTGCGACAATTGAAGCTCTCGAGCCCGGACCCAGGTGCGCAGGCCCTCGACATTCAAGTTCTGACCATCAGTAGGGAATCGGAGGCAGGCTTCAGGGTTGAGCTTGCTGTGCGGCTGGATCGCGCGCGAGCATATCGGCCAGTTCGCGGGCCGCGGCGTTTTGCGGATCCAGGCGAAGAGCCGTCGCGGCGGCATCGCGGGCCGCGGAATACTGCCCTGCTTCAGCCAGCGCGCCCCCCAGATTGACCCATGCTTCGACCCAGGCGGGAGAGGCCTGAACCGCCAGGCGAAAATGCGCGATGGCCGCGTCGGAATCGCCGCTTCGCGCCAGCAGAGAGCCGAATTGCTTCTGTGCGCCGGCCAGTCCGGGATTCAGCTTGATCGCCTTTTCCAGTTCGTCGCGCTCACTCTTCGTGTCGCCGGCCTTATCGAGCGCGAGGGCAAGCTTGTACTTGTAGCCAGCGTTGTTCGGCGCCCCTTCAGTTGCTTCGCGATAATGCGCGATGGCTTCCGTGACCTTGCCAGCCTCCAGATCCTTGTCTCCTCGGACGGCGCTGGTTTGCGCCTCGCTGAGGACTTCATTGGTTTTCTGGAGCTGCTGGTACAGCTTCATCTCTTCCTGCGCGCGGTCGTTCTCGCCAAGGCCGCGCAGGGCTTTGGCCAGTTCAAAGTGCGCCTGCGGCTGCGGAGCTCCCAGCGCAATGGCCTTCTCCAAGTGCTCGGCCCCCTCTTTCCATTCGTGCAGGGCGACAAGCACGATGCCCAGGTTGTAGCGGGTGTTGAAGATATTCGGGTCAATGGCCACCGCCGCTTCCAGATGCGCCTTGGCCTGAGCATAATCGCCCGCAGAGCGTTCCACGACTCCGTTCAGGTAAAGGACCTCGGGATCGTGCGGACGCTTGGCCAGCAGCGTGGGCCCCATCGGCCGCGCCTCGTCGAAGTGGTTGGTCAGCGTCAGAATGCGAAACAACTGCAGCTCGGCCTCCTGATTGCCGGGGTGCTTCTGCACCATGCGCTGCGAAAGATTGATGGCATCCTGGTTGCGAATCTCCCTGATCAGAACGGCCGTCAAAGCCTCAGACAAGGGCAGCGAATCGGGAGACAGCTTCAACGCCTCATTGAGGACGGTGTCAGCCGCATCGACATGGTTGAGCAATACCAGGGCGCGCGCAAGGTTGATGGCCAGCTTCTCGGTTCGAGCAGCGGCTTGCAGCAGCAGGACCACGCCAATGTTGTCCTTCCGGGCAAGCAGATCATCGCTCAGGCCCTCCAGCGCCGCTTCCGAATGGGGATCAATCTCCAGCGCCAGTTTCCACTGCTCCTCAGCCAAGGCGAGTTGTGACGTCTGATCGTAGAGGTCGGCCAGCGTGAGATGCGGCTTGATGGCTTTCGGATCGAGCCGGATCGACTCCTGCAAGGCGGGAATCGCTTCAGTGGGGTGTCCCCATCCGATCAGGGCAAGCCCCTCGAGAAATTGCAGTTGAGGCGATCCAGGATCGGCCTTGAGCGCGCTTTGAAAGGTCTTGACCGCGCAGTCGTACTGCTTGTGGACGGCAAACCAACTGCCCAGCACAATGGCGTTTTCGCTCGTGGGATGAGCGCGCATTCTGGCCATGAGCGCCTGCGGCCCTGTGCAGGCAGCGTGAGCCGTCGTGGCGGAAGCCATGCAGGCAACCAGCAGAATCAAAAACGTGCGCCATCCGCGCAGGATGCCCATGGCTCGATCTCCCCGCAGTAAGGATACAACAGCCCCGGTCGTGCCGGTTCAGAACCTCCGGGCAACAGGAAAATGGAAACAGCGCCAACAATCAGAGCGACTTGGAGAAGACCTCGAACCGGCAGTGGCGGGGAGTTTGGCTTCCGCACGCGGTGCCTGCCGTTTTTCCGGATTGCCACTCGCTACGGATCGACGCATCTGGCGGGATGGAAGGGGTAGAATTCTGTGTAATCATACTTTGCCGAACTCTTTGCTTTTTATTGGAGTCAGCCTAGGGAGAAATTGAATGCGTTCTCACATTGAACTGTGTCTTGGGATACTGCTGCTCGCGACTGCGGCCCCCCGGGTAGCCTCTGCGCAATTTCAGGCTCCAACCAAAGAGGAACTGAGCATGACCTCCGACCCCAAGGCTCCCGGAGCCGCGGCGGTCTATCTCTACCGCGAAGAGACGGTTGATGATCCGCACCACTTCCGCAAGGTCTACGTCCGCATCAAGGTGCTCACAGAAAAGGGCAAGGAACTGGCCACGGTTCCTGTCGTCTACCAGCGCAATTTTG
>Ga0326727_10007183_pt1 | contig 29730 bp, 30 predicted proteins | sample MB2enrmetagenome_FD_207643 | JGI IMG/M metagenome (GOLD analysis project Ga0326727, IMG submission 207643) | Lab enriched peat soil microbial communities from McLean, Ithaca, NY, United States - MB29MY | ecosystem: Environmental > Terrestrial > Soil > Wetlands > Peat | place: USA: New York... | reverse complement strand
AAGCGCGGACCAAAGAGGCTCTCGATCAGGCCATTGCTCAGTTGCTGCCCCTGCTCACTGCCGAGGATGCACAAGCGTGGTTCCGCCTCCCATTTAATGCTCTACAGCAATAGGAGAAATGCTCTAGCCGCAAAGACAAGAACGCGGCGAAGGTGGGGCACCCAGCGATCAGAGTTTCGCGGTTTCCGAACCAAGCGCGATGCCAGCGGCGCTTACCGGGCGTGGAAGCTGTAGGCAACGCCAACGGAGATGATCGGATAGGTCTTCAGGGGGTTCAGATCGGTGGTCCACTTGGCGACCTGGGCGGTCAGGTTGCTTTGGACCGCGTTCGCAATCGGGTTGTTACCGGCAATGTTGGCGCACTCCGTCTGCGCCTGGTCGTAGCAAGCCCAGCCTCCCAGGTTTACCTTCACGGTGGGCGCTCCTGTAACAGCCACGCCAGCTTCGAATGGGAACGACCAGTGCCCCTTGCGCGGAATCATATTGCCCCAGCCGGCGGTGATGGTGAAGGCCGGTTTGGTGGTGTTCAGGCTGACCGCCGCGCTTCCGTTCACGGGAGTGGCGCCGGTGGCCGAATTCGCATTGGCCGAGTAGTAGTTTGTGCCGTTCAGGGTAAAACTGGTTCCACCGGGAACGGCGGCGGCGGCCGTCAGTTGATTCTGGTTGTAAAACAGCACGCCGGGGCTGATGCGGAAACCGAGGCGGAAGGGATAGACGTCGAGCGAGGCGCCGGCGCTGGCCAAATTCAGCTTGGCGGTGGCGCTGATTCCATTGGAGGTGAAGTTGGTGGAGTAGCTGAAGATGTTGCCGGTGCCGCGCAGGTTGAAGTGGCTGCCCAGGTTGGTGGCTGCCTGCAACTGAATCCCCAGCGGCGAGAGACCGGCGCCCAAGGCAACCTGCGAGAACGGCCGGGGAGAGACCGACGCATTGGCAGTGGAGGGCGCCGCCTGGCCGGCTCCGCCCTCGGCGCTGGATTCGACCATAACCAGTCTGGAATCAAGGCTGGACGACTGCGCCACGGCCACCGGCGACGCGGCCAGCAAAGCAAGGGACAAGAACAGCGTGGTTCGATTCATGACAAAGACCTCCAGACAAACTGACGCGCGTCCCGGCGATTTGAGGAACTACTGCTTGCGACTGCGGTGGTCCGGGAACCAGGGCAGATTCACAGCGCCGCCCCCTACGGCGCCGTCTTGAGCAGGATGGACTTCCGTGACGTTACCACGGCCCCGTCGCCGCCAGGCATTGAATGCCGTACGCGGGCGCACCGCGGCGATCAATTCAGGAAGCGCCCCATTTCAGGAAGGGAAGCTGCCACCCCGTCGGGGTGGAGGTATGAGCAGCTTGGCACACCACCGCGCAAAAAGCAAGGCTGTTGGGAATGGCTTAATCTGATTTCATGGTCAAGCAGGGCCAGGAACCGGGGAAGATCGCAAGGTTGCGAAGCCAGTTGCTGGAGTGGTATGCGTGCTGCGGGCGCGACCTGCCCTGGCGTCGCAACTCCGATCCCTACGCCATCTGGGTCTCTGAGATCATGCTGCAGCAGACCAGGGCAGCCGCGGTTGTGGATCGCTACAAGGCTTTTCTGGAGCGCTTTCCCACGCTCGTCTCGCTGGCCCTGGCGCGGGAGGAGGACGTGCTGGCCGTGTGGAGCGGCCTGGGCTACTATCGCCGCGCGCGCATGCTGCAAAAGGCCGCGCGCTTTGTGGCCGACCATCACCAAGGCAACCTGCCTGCCACCTCCGAAGAGCTGCGCCTGCTGCCCGGCATCGGCGCTTATACGGCGGCGGCCATCGCCAGCATTGCCTTCGGCGAAGCGGTCGCGGTGGTGGACGGCAACGTCGAGCGGGTGCTGTGCCGGTTGGAAGGCTGGACGGCTGGGAGCCGTGCCGGCGGAGCTGCTTTGAAGCACAAGATCGAGAATCTGGCGGCGCAGCTTGTCGATCCCGATCGGCCCGGCGACTTCAACCAGGCGCTCATGGAACTGGGCGCGACCGTCTGCTTGCCTCGCAATCCGCAGTGCCCGGTGTGTCCGTTGACCGGGGACTGCAAGACCCAGGGTGAGCACAAGACCGCGTCTCGGCCGCGAATGTTGAGCCGCGAAGTGGCCCACGCGCTATCGGTGCGCACGGGCCGAGAATCCGGCCAGGCCAGCCGCGAGGTGCTGCTGGAACAGCGGCCATTCACGCTCAGCGTGATGCCCGGCCTGTGGGAGCTGCCAGTCCTGCTCGATGCCGCTGTCCCCGAGGATCAGGTGCGCATGACCGTGCGCCACGCCATCATGCAGGTGAACTACTATGTGCGCATCCGCACTGTCTTTGAGGACGACGTCGAGGCCATGACCGAGGCCGGCGGTGAGCGCCGCTGGGTTCCGCTCAGCGAAGCTGCCGGGATGCCGCTCACCGGACTGGCCCGCAAGGTGCTCGCCCGCGCCCATCTTCTGCCCACCGCGGCGCTGTACGCAATCGCTCCTGAGCCGGACGCGATGCGCTCTCAGGTGGATACTGCTCAGTAGTAATCCGCGCAGCTCAGGTAGTAGCCGCATTGCGTGCAGACCAGCTTGCAGTGGTGGCCGGTGAGCCGGTGGCCGCAATTGGGGCAAATCTGGCAGTGGTGATCGATGGGCTGCTCTGCCAATTGCGGAGCATCGGCCTTCCCACCCTGTGAGAAATCGGGGGCGTTTACCCAGTCCAGCGCCTTGGGCCGCTCCGGAAGCATGGGAGACAGATTAGCATAGGATAGGAAGCCGCGCGGGACAAAACCTTCCCCAAAGACCTTCGAGAAAGGTCCCGCCGGCGGCTTCGGCTATCTATAAGAATCCTCCGCTGTCCGCATCCCGGCAGACCTCGTGAGCATCCAACTCCTGTTCGCCATTTCAATGCGGCAGGCGCTTCCCATGCGCGCGGCTCATCCGGCAAGTCAACCCCAGAGAATCCAATCGATCCCCAAGGAGGAACAATGGCAAGTAAGGCAAGTGCGGTTTGGACAGGTTCATTGAAGGAAGGCAAGGGCACGATCTCGACGGCGACGGGCGTGCTGAGCAACGCGAACTATTCTTTTGCCACCCGGTTTGCGGGCGACGACTCGGGCACTACCCCCGAGGAGCTGATTGCGGCGGCCCACGCCAGCTGCTTCTCAATGGCACTGGGCGCGCAGTTGGGCGAAGCCGGCTTTACCCCGAAAAAAATTGAAACCCATGCGGCCGTCACTTTGGCCAAAACGGATGCGGGCTTTGCCATCACCAGGATTGCGCTGACCACCACCGCCAGCGTTCCCGGCGCCACCCAGGAGGTCTTCGACAAGGCCGCCGCCGGCGCCAAGGGCGGATGCCCCATCTCCAAGCTCTTCGCCAACAATACAGAAATTCTGCTGGACGCCAAACTGGTGTAAGCTGACTCCACGGAGCCTAGGCCGGGGCGCAAAGTCCCGGCCCTTCCGCGCGCTATTCGCGGGCGCGAAGAGTGGCCCTTGACGATTGCCCGTGGCAATGGGCATACTCCCCACTGATGCCGAGGCTGGAGGATTCTTTGCTCTGGCCAGCGAAAGTTGGCATTTTATGGATCTCATTCTGCTTCGTCTTCTTTTTGTGGCCCTTCTTGCCGGGGTCTGTTATTTTCTTCATCCATTCGGCTTGACAGGATGGGTGAGTGCGGGCGTGGGCGCGGGGGCGGCCGGCGCGGTCATCGTCTTTGAGTTGCGGGTGCGGGCGCTTAGCCTGCGGCGGCTGATCGGCGCGGTCGCCGGCAGCATATTGGGCATCTTTGGCGCCGCGCTCTTCTGCCTGGTACTGCGCAGCGCGCCGATTGAAGGCGCAACCTCGGCCGTCCTGCAGATCTTTGTGCTGCTGCTGATGACCTATGTGGGGCTGCTGGTCGGGGCCAGCAAGGGCGACCTGCTGAATCCCGCCGCCCTGGGCAGCGTCTTCAGTACCGATAGGCCCACACGCCGGACCGCCAAGGTGCTGGATACCAGCGTGATCATCGACGGGCGCATCGCCGACATCGCCGAGGCGGGATTCATCGACGGCATGATGGTGGTGCCAGAGTTCGTTCTGCGCGAGCTGCAGACGGTGGCCGACTCGACCGATAGCTCCAAACGCCAGCGCGGCCGCCGCGGCCTGGATATGCTACAGCGGATGCAGTCGAACCCCTCCATCCAGGTGCAGATCGTGCCCGACGATTTTCCCGCCATCCACGAGGTCGACCTGAAGCTGCTGGAGTTGGCCAAGAAGTGGGAGGCCAAGGTGGTGACCAACGACTTCAACCTGAACAAGGTGGCTCACCTGCACCATGTGGAAGTGCTGAACATCAACGACCTGGCAAACGCGCTCAAGCCGGTAGTGCTGCCCGGAGAAAAGATGAATGTGCTCATCCTGAAGGAAGGCAAGGAGTACAACCAGGGAGTGGGCTACCTGGACGACGGCACCATGGTGGTGGTGGATCATGCGCGCAGGCTGATCGGCAAGGCGATCGAGATTTCAGTGACCAGCGTTCTGCAGACGGCCAGCGGAAAGATGATCTTCGGCAAGCTGGACGAGGCTCCCAAGAGCGGCGAGGCGGCGCGGCCGGGCCCGGTGGAAGTGCTTCCAAGATGAACGGGTTTGTACTTGTCCCAAGCGAAAATGTCCCAGGCATGGCGATTGCGTTGCCTGCCGGGAATACCACCTGAACTGCAAGGGGCCAAGACCGCCCCACTGCGAAAGAAAACCCAACTGGCTGCAAAGGCTCTTTGCCGGAACTTCGTCCGCGGCAAGATGATTCTCGCCAGGCTGGTGAGAACGCCGGGGCGGCGAGCCGGGGCTGCTGGAGGAGATTGCGCTCGGAGTTGCTTTCTTCGGGATTCTTCTTGACACAACCCCCCGGCCTCCAGCACAGTCAAATTCACGGCTCCTTCCAGGCCGGCCAGCGATCCTTCCCCTAAGTTTCCTGAACTCCCGGCCCTCGGAGACGGACTTTTCCCCTTGATGGAGGTTTCTGAATGCACTATCTTCACTTCAACCACCTGGCCGTACTGGTTGCGGCCGTCATTCAATGGATTCTGGGCGCTCTCTGGTTTTCCCTGATCTTCGTCAAGCCCTGGATGGCTTTAACCGGCCACAAGCAGGGCGAGAAACCCAAAGGCGCCGTCGTCAGCATGATCGTGTCCTTCTTCGGCGGCCTCGTTCTCTCCTTCGTGGTGGCGCATGTCGTCCTCTGGTCGGGCGCAACGACCATCCACCGGGGCCTGCTCGTCGGCTTCATCTGCTGGATGGGCTTCATTGCTGTGCCGCTCCTGTCCGAGACGCTTTATGAGCGCCGGCCTTTCAAGCTCCTGGCCATCAACGCCGGCTACTGGCTGGTTGCGCTGCTCATTACCGGCGGTCTGCTGGCTGTGTGGCATTGATCCCGCCGGTCGCTCGATCCTCCCTAGCCGAGATCGATCGGATGGGCCGATCGATCTGGAATGGGCGCCTCCGCTTACAATCGAGCCATGAGCAAAGAAGTCGTCGCAACCGTCAGTGCTCCCGCGGCCATCGGACCCTACTCCCAGGCCATCCGCGTGGGCAACCTCCTGTTCACCGCCGGACAGATCGCGCTCGACCCCGCCACTCAGCAAGTGGTCGCCGGCGGCATCGCAGAGCAGACCGCCCGCGTTCTCGATAACCTTGAAGAAATTCTGGAAGCCGGCGGCAGCAACCTTGCCTGCGTCGTCAAGGCCACCGTCTTCCTCAAGGATCTCAAGGACTTTGCGGCCATGAACGCCGTTTATGGCCAGTATCTGCTCCCGACCGGCGCGCCTCCCGCCCGCACGACCGTCGAGGTCTCCCGCCTGCCCAAGGACGCGCTGGTGGAGATCGAACTGATCGCCGAGGTACCTGGTGAGGCGCCAGCAGAGGACAATTCTGTCCCGTTTGAAAGCATCTAGTTCGAGTAACCGGACGAGAAGGAGTCCATGAGCGAACCAGCCCGGAAGTTTGTGCGCAGCGAGGCCGAGTGGCGCGCCGCGCTCACCCAAGAGCAGTACCGGGTGCTGCGTGAAAAAGCCACCGAGCGGCCCTTCACCGGCGCACTCACCGAGAACCACGAAACCGGCAACTACCACTGCGCCGGCTGCGGAGCGCTTCTGTTTCTGAGCGGGGCCAAATTCGACTCCGGCTGCGGCTGGCCCAGCTTCATGCTGCCCGCCGACTCCAAGGCCATCGAGGAGCACGAGGACCTGAGCTTTGGAATGCGCCGCGTCGAGGTGATCTGCGCCCGCTGCGGCGGCCACCTGGGCCACGTCTTCCCCGACGGCCCCGCCCCCACCGGCCTTCGCTACTGCATCAACTCCGCCTCGCTCACCTTCACCCGGCAGAAGCCGTAATCCAGCTCTGAATCCCGTCCGGCAGCCGCCCTCCAGGCACAACAAAAACCCGTCCGGTTGGACGGGGTTGGTGTCGATCCTGAATGAAGGGGAGGTCTTCAATCGGCGGAAGCCAAACCGGGCAGGCCGTTGCCCATCGGCCTTACGCCTTGGCGATCTTGCCGCTCTTGATGCAGCTGGCGCACACTCTGAGCCGCTTGGGCGCGCCGTTGACCAGCGCCTTCACCACCTGCAGATTCACGCTCCACTGGCGCCGCGTCACGTTGTGCGCGTGAGAGATGTTATTGCCGAACTGCGGGCCTTTCCCGCAAATGTCGCATACCTTTGCCATGATCTAGCTCCAACTCCTTAGGTTGCCGCCGCGACTTGCCCTCTGTGAGCGCCATTTTAGCGTGCGCTCAGACTCGTGCGTGCCAGCCGGTGGGCCAACAGCGGGCCGAAAGACATACACCGCAGGCAAGTTACCGAATCTTCAGTATACGCGGAACAGCCCCCGCGCTCCAACTCGCCCACGCCGCTTATACCCGATCGGAGTAAGCCGGAGTGCATAGATCTTTGCGAAGCCGCAGATCACCGCGACCAGCCGATCGATCCCGGCCGCCGCGGAAAAAAACGGCGAAAAAATCGTGCACCCGGCAGCGCCCGAGTCCAGCGCGCCTCGGCAAGGCTTTCGCCGCGATCGAGAAAGCGCGTTCAATGAGGTGGGTCTTGCAGAGCCGCGAGTGAGGCGGCGCCCCTCCACGGCATGGAGCGGGATTCCACGAATCCCGCTTACCGTGGGGCGAATCTAGTGGCCGTTCCGGTTGGCCGCCCTAGCCGCCAACTTGATTTCCTCTCTAGCCTGTCTCAGCAGCTCCTTGGCGTGCGCCGCATGGCCATTCATGTCGTAATCGTTGGCGTGCTGCGCGGCGTCCAGAGCGCCGATGGCCTGGTCGATGAAGCCCTGCGCGGCGGCCAGGTTCGGATGCCGGGCTGGATCCACGTTCTGTGCAATGGTTACGCCGGAAGCGACAAGTCCGAGAACAAGAGCGCCGCTCAAGAACAGGTTGCGGATTTTCATGAGGTTTCCTCCCGCGAAACACAATAACAGATTCGGGGAAACCCCTGTGGAGTTTTTGACCGCTGCCGCTTAGGCCGATTCATGCTTCCAGTTCAAATGTAGTCTCGAAATAGCTCTTCCGAGGGCGCTGGAATCACGCCCCGACCCACCAGCATTCCTTCCTCGCCGGCCACCTTGGAACCCGCTGCGACGGCTGCCTGCACGCTGGCAACGTCGCCGGCCATGAGCACGAATCCCTTGCCGCCAAGCGCCATGGCCAGGTGGATTCTGAGCAGGGTCACGTTGGCGGATTTGACGGCCGCGTCGGCGGCCTCGATGATGCTGGCCGCGGAGAAGGTCTCGACGATGCCGATGGAGCGCAACTGGCTGGGATCGATATCGACGGCGTTGGAGATTGCCGCCAGAACCGAGGGATGCACGCGCGCGATCTGCCGCTTCTCGATCAGCGAGGCGCCCGCGGCCACTCCGCCAGCCTGCACCGCCGCCTCCACCGAGGTCACGTCGCCGGCGACCGCGATAAGATACTTCCCCGAGCAGATGCTGCGGGCCATCAGAAGCTGAACCGAGCCGGCCTTCAGCATCACGTCCTGGACCACGTAACCGGTGGCCACGCTGGATAGCTCGATAAGTCCGATAGAGCTGATTTCAGACATGCCTTTGGCTCCTTTTGCTCTGCCTGCTCAACGTCCCGCCCCGCGTTCAGGCCTCAATGAAGACAGCTTCCTTGGTTACCGTGGCCACGCCGTCGATGCTGGCGTGAATCCTGGCGCCGAGCTTGCCCTGCTGCGGCACGGCCAGCAGATCGCCCACCCGAACGCGGTCGCCGCACTTGACCACCGCAACCGCGGGAAGGCCGGCGTGCTGCTTCAGCGGCACCTTAACCTTGCGGGGAGAAAAGGCGCGATCTAGAAGCGGGCCGGTATTGCTGAACTCGCCCAGACCCAGCCTGGCAATCAGCCTGCGCATGGGCACGCGCCGGAACTCGGCCAGAGGGTGGGGAGTTATCGATGCCGGGTCGCCCTTGAAGGTCAACCCGCGCTCCCGCGCCAGCGGCTTGGCCTGCACGCACACGTTCTTGGGATCGAGATCCTCCGGGCATGCGTACAGACTGCAGAGATTGCATTCGCAGCAATAGAGGGTGGCTACCATGGGGTCGGCGCCGGTCGAAAAGCCCAGCGACTGCATGGCGCGATGCGGCTCGATGGGATGCCCAAGCAGAAATCGCGGACAGAATTCGGTGCAAAAGCGGCACTGATCGCAGGCCGAGCGCCCGATCCGGTTGACCTGAATCATGGGGGCGTTGTGGCGCTGGATGAGCGAGTGCGAGGCAGGCAGCACGACGATGCCGCCGGTGGTCTTGGTTACCGGCTCGTCCAGGCTGGCGGCTGGCCGCGCCATCATCACGCCGCCCAGCAGCACGCCGATATCGCTCGCCGTGGCCCCGCCCGCGGCTTCGATCGCTTCGCCGATGGAGATGCCAATCGGAAGCCGCAAAGTGCATGGATTCTCGACGGCTCCGGTTACGGTGAGGTACTTGTGCGTCACCGGCCGGTCGAGGCCTATGTTGATCAGCGTCTCGACGTTCGAGACCACCGCGTCCACATCCTTGGGAAGCCCGCCGGGCGGAATCACGCGGCCGGTCACCAGGTGGACGAGGATGAACTCGTCGCCCGCCGGGTAACAATCCGGCAAAGGCACGACCCGCACTCCCACGGGCGCCTGCCGCTCCAGCGCCTCGATGATTTCGTGATACTTTTCCTTGATGCCGATGACGCCTTGGCGCGCGCCAACCATCTCCATGGCCATGCGCAGTCCGCGCAAGAAGGGTTCGGAGTGGTGGTGGAGCAGCTCCTTGTCCTTGTGCAACAGAGGCTCGCATTCGGCGGCGTTGGCGATCACCAGCGAGACCTTCGCCCTGAACTTCACCGCCGCCGGAAACCCCGCCCCGCCCGCGCCCACAATGCCGAGTTCCTCAAGGTGATCGGGGGACGAATGCCGGGACGCGCCCACTCCCAGATCGACTCGCGACTTGCTCGCAGCTCCCGTCATTCCGGCTCAACCTCAAAAATCGGTCAAAAAAGGCGATTGACTCTGACCTAAACTGTACTGTATGTTTTATAATAATTCAAGATTGTTCAAAAACGTTCACAAATGAACTGCCTGATCCCAAATATCGGTAGCACTTCCTTCAAGTACCGCGTTCTCGATATGCCCGGCGAGCGTGTCCTGGCCGAGGGGCGTATCGAACGCATCGGCCAGCCGGGCGGCGATTGTCAAGATTACCCTTCGGCTATCGCCAAATGCATCGCGGCGATCTCCGGCCAGGGAAAGGCACTTGCCAGTCTAGCAGAGGTGGGCGCGGTGGGGTTCAAAGTGGTGCATGCCGGTCCACACAATGAATCGCAGCTCATCGACGACGCATTTCTGGCGGCGATGGAGGAGTTTTCGTTCGTCGCGCCGGCGCACAATCCTCCCTACATAGCGGCCATCCTGGCCTTTCGCAAGGAGCTTCCGGGCGTTCCGCTGGTTGCGGTCATCGAGACCGGCCCCTACCGCCAGATGGAGGAAGCGGCCACCACCTACGCCGTGCCTTACGAGTGGCGGGAAAAGTTTGGCATGAGGCGCTATGGATTCCACGGCGCCAGCCACCGCTCGGCCAGCGCACGAACCCAGGCGCTGCTGGGACGCAAGGACCTGCGCCACATCTCCTGTCACCTGGGAGGCAGTTCGAGCCTGGCTGCCTTCCGTAACGGCGTCGCCGTAGACACCAGCTTCGGCACGTCGCCCCAGTCCGGATTGCCGCAGAACAACCGCGTCGGCGACATCGACGTCTTCGCCGTGCTACACATGATGAAGAAGCTCGGCCTCGATCCGGATCGGATGGCGGCCCTGCTCGGCAGCCGCTCGGGACTGGCGGGGATCAGCGGAACCAGCGGCGATCTCCGCGACCTCAATCAGGCAGCCGCCGCGGGCTGCAAGCGTTCGCAACTGGCGCTCGACGTCTTCACGCGCGCCATCCGCCACTATCTCGGCGCATTCATGCTCGAGCTGGGCGGCGTCGACGCCATCACTTTTTCAGGCGGGATCGGCGAGAACAGCGCGGAGATCCGCGCCGCCGTCCTGAAAGACCTGTCCGGCTTCGGAGTGGAACTGGACGAAGAGAGGAACCGGACCATCAAGGGCGAAGGCCCGATCTCGACCGATACGTCCAGGGTGAAGGTGCTGGTGGTTCCGGCCAACGAAGAAATGATTGTGGCGCGCGATACCCTAGACGTTGTGGAACGCGCGCGAGCCGTTGAACATATACTGGCTGGGCAGGCAAGTTAGGGCCAGGCGGGCAGGGATTTCTTATGGCAAGTGGAAGCTCGGCGGGAATGAATCCGGTTGGCGCCATCGACAGATCGATGGTGGAGCGGATCGTCCGCCAGGTGGCTCTCGAATACCTGGGGCGCGGCAAGAACGCGGCGGCGCCGGTGCTCACGGTCCAGACTTCCTCGCGGCACATGCACATCTGCCGTGAAGACATGGACGTTCTCTTCGGGCCGGGCACGGAGCTGACCTTCGATCGGCCGCTCTTTCAGGAAGGCAACTTCGCGGCCAAGGAGACGGTGACCATCGTTGGTCCGCGCAGCCGTCTGATCTCCAACCTGCGCATCCTCGGGCCCATGCGCAAGCAGTCGCAGGTGGAGCTGGCCTTCACCGACGCCATCATGCTGGGCTTCTCCGACATTCCCGTGCGGCTCTCAGGCGACCTCAAGGGCACGCCCGGCGCCATCATCATCGGGCCCAAGGGCGTGGTGGAGCTCAAGGAAGGCCTCATTCGCGCCGCGATTCATGCGCACATGAACCCGGCCGAGGCGGCGTACTTCGGCGTCGCCAAGGGCGACCGCATGAAGCTGCGCGTCGGCGGCGCGGCGGGAGTCACCTTCGACAACGTGCACGTGCGCATCGACCCCACATCCAAGCTCAACGTCCACATGGACACCGATGAGGCCAATGCGTGCGGTATCCACATGACCAAGGAAATCGAACTGTTCAAGTAAGGCAACTGAGGACAAGTAACGCCACTGAAGAAGAGAGGAAGCGATGAAACAAGCGCTTGGAATGATTGAGACTAAGGGCCTGGTAGCGCTGTTCGAAGCCACCGACGCCATGCTCAAATCCGCAAACGTGTCGTTCGCCGGCTGGCAGTCCGTGGGTTCCGGACTGGTGACCGCCTTCGTGGAAGGGGACGTGGCCGCGGTCAAGGCAGCCACCGACGCGGGCGCTGAAGCGGCATCCCGAATCGGCGAGGTGGTCAGCGTTCAGGTGATCTCGCGCCCCCACGACGAACTGCCGTCTTTTGTCCAGCATGAAAAGAAGGCCGCGCCCAAGAAAGCTGCCGGAGCCTAACGGCAAGAGGAGACCAGATGAGTGAAGCAATCGGATTGATCGAAACAAGGGGCCTCGTCGGACTCGTCGAGGCGTGTGACGCGATGGTGAAAGCCGCCAGCGTGGAACTGGTAAAGACCGTGCAGATCGGCGGCGGATATGTGACCGCAATCGTTCGCGGCGACGTGGGCAGCGTGCGCGCGGCGGTGGACGCCGGCGCCTCCGCGGCCAAGGTGGTGGGTGAGCTTGTCTCCTCGCACGTGATTGCGCGTCCGCACGATGCGCTTGTCGATAGCATGCTGAAGTAATAGGGAATTGGAGAATCGAAATGGCCAATGAAGCGATTGGAATGATCGAGACGAAGGGCCTGGTAGCACTGGTCCAGGCTACGGACGCAATGCTGAAGGCGGCCAGCGTGCAATTCGTCGGCTGGAACAAGATCGGCAGCGGTCTGTGCTCTGTCTTCGTTCAGGGGGATGTAGGCTCGGTGCGCGCCGCGGTGGATGCCGGAGCCAGCGCTGCCCGCGCCGCGGGTGAGGTGCAGAGCGTGCATGTTATCGCGCGGCCGCACGGAAACCTGGGAACCGTATTGCCGAAATAACCGCAGGCGGCAGAGAGTTCGTCTGCCGCGGCCCGCGAGGTGAGCCGGCATGTTCATAGCCAAAGTTATAGGCAATGTTGTCGCTACCCAGAAGAACGAAAAGCTCCTAGGGATGAAGCTGCTGCTGATCCAGCCCTACATCAGCAAGGACGGCAAACTGCAAATCTCGGGCAGCTCCGTTGTCGCGGTGGACAGCGTGGGAGCCGGGGTGGGCGAGTGCGTGCTGTTCACGCAGGGCAGTTCGGCTCGTCTGACGCCGACAACCAAAGATGCACCGGTAGACACGGTGATCGTCGGTATCGTCGATTCCGTCGAGGTCGAAGGCAAGTTACTGGAGAAGCCTTAAATGCAGATTCAGGAGCAAGTGATCGCGGAGATCGCCAAGGAGGTTGTAGCGCGGCTTCGCGTCCAGATGCATCAGCCTGCCGCCTCCGCCGCCCACGGCAGGAACGCCGCCGCCGCGCGCGACGGAGTCTTCTCGACCGTGGACGAGGCTGCCAACGCGGCCTACGAGGCGCAGAAGCGGGTTGCGCTCATGAGCCTGGAAGAGCGCGGGCGCATGGTCGATATCGTCCGCCGGATCTGCATGGATCGCCGCGAGGAACTGGGCCGCATGGAGCTCGACGAAACCAAAGTAGGCCGCCTGGACCACAAGATTCTCAAGCTGACGAACATGCGCTTCGTGCTTGGCGTCGAGGCCATGCGCAGCGAAGGCAGCCACTCGCGCAGCGATAACACCGGGTTGTGCATCATCGAGCGGGCGCCCTGGGGCGTCATCGGCATGATGCTGCCGGTCACCCATTCGGTGCCCACCATGGCGGCCAATGCCATCAATATCCTGGCCGCCGGCAACACCGCGGTCTTCGGGCCGCATCCGTCGGGCGCGAAGGTGGCGCAATACGCTCTGCAACTCTTCAACCGCGAGATCGAGCGCGAACTGGGCGTGGCCAACGTACTCACCACCATCGTCGAGCCCAGCATCGAGGCCGCCGATCAGATATTCAATCATCCCAAGGTCGCTTTGCTGTGCGTTACCGGGGGCCCTGCCGTTGTGCAGGCTGCCAGCAAGTCCGGCAAGCGCGTGATTGCGGCCGGGCCGGGCAATCCGCCGGTGGTAGTGGACGAGACCGCCGATCTGGATCGCGCCGCGGAGTGCATCATCGCGGGCGCGGCCTTCGACAATAACCTGCTGTGCATCGGCGAAAAGGAGATCTTCGTTGTAGCCTCGGTCGCCGACAAGTTCATCCACGCCATGCAACGCGCCGGAGCCTTCGAGCTGGACGCGGCCCAGATCGAAAAACTCACGCGCGCCGCCTTCACCTTCGACGGCGACGGCAAGGGCTGCGCCAGGGCGCACGTGAAAAAGGATTTCGTGGGCAAGGATGTTGCTGTGCTGGCAGCGGCGGCCGGCGTGCGCGCGCCGGCCAACACGCAGCTTCTCTTTGGAAAAACGGACGAGGATCATCCCTTCGTGGTGGAAGAGCAGATGATGCCTTTCGTTCCGGTGGTGCGGGTGCGCGATGTGGACGCGGGGATCGCGGCCGCGGTAAAGGCGGAGCACGGCTACCGGCACACGGCCATCATTCACACGCAAAACGTGGAGACCGCGACGCGCATGGCGCGCGCCGTGAATACCACGCTGTTTATTCACAACGCCGCCTCGCCGGCCTCGCTGGGCGTGGGCGGTCCGGGATATTTCAGCCACAGCATTGCAACGCCGACCGGCGAAGGCATCACCACGCCGCTCACCTTCACACGCGAGCGGCAGATGGTCGTCGGCAATGCGTTGCGGATCGTGTAGTTATGTTTCTGGCGCGCGTTGAGGGCACCGTAGTTGCGGCAGTGAAGCATCCGACGTTGCAGGGCTGCCGGTTTTTGATTGCGCAGCGGCTTGAAGCAGATGGCAGCGCGGGATTGGAGCCGATCATGGTGGCGGATTGGCTGGGAGCGGCAAAGGGTTCCACGGTTGTGGTTTCGACGGATGGGGACATTGCCCGGTTGAAGTTTGGCAATACCACGCCGGCGCGCATGGTGGTGGTGGGGATTGTGGACCGGGTGCAGACTCGCGTCAAGCGCGAGGCGGAGTAGCGCATGAGACTGGGCATCGTTCGCGGGCACGTCGTTCTCAATCCGGCCGTGGCGGCGTTTCGCTCCAGGACGCTGGTTGTCCTGGAACCGGTCACCATGGAGAACCTCCGCGCCGGCAATGGATTGGGCGGTGGCAAATCGCTGGTGGCCATCGATGAGCTGGGAGCGGCGGACGGCCAGATGGTGGCGTTTACCGAAGGACGCGAGGCGGCGAATCCATTCTGGCCCCAGCCCGTGCCGGTGGATGCGTATTGCGCCCTGATCGTGGATTCGATTGACGTCCAGCCGCAAGAGGTTTCTTGAGGATTTGAGGTGTGGCAGTGAAGAACGAAGTGAAGAGCATCGATATTTCGGGTCAGAAGCTGTTGGCGATGCGCGATGCCCAGAGCGCCCTTGCGGCGGGCGCAAGCCGTGTGCTCATCAGCGAGAACTGCGTAGTGACCCCTTCGGCGCGCGACTTCCTGGCCCAGCACAATATCGCCCTGGTGGCGAGCGGCAAGACGAAGGCAGCACAGAAGGAATCCGCCCCGGCGCAGTCCTCAGACGCCTACGGCAGCGGCGGCGGCGCAGCGCAGAACCGCGGCGCCGTGAATCCAAAGCTGTTCCATACGCCGGAAGCCGAAGCTATCAAAAAGGAGATTTGCGCCGCGGGGCGCAAGCTCTGGATGCGCCAGTTCGTTGACGGCAACGGCGGCAATATCTCCTATCGGATCGGTCCCAACGAAGTCATCTGCACGCCCACCCTAGTGAGCAAGTTCGACCTGACGCCCGAAGACATGAGCCTGGTCGATCTCGATGGGAATCAGATTGCCGGAACCAAACCGCGCACCAGCGAAATCCTGCTGCACCTGGAGATATTCAAAGCGGTGCCCGAGGCCAAGGCATGCGTCCATTGCCATCCTCCTCATGCTACCGCGTACGCCATCACAGGAAAGGTTCCTCCCAACCTGGTCATTCCGGAGTTTGAAGTCTTCATCGGCAAGGTAGCTATCTCGCCCTATGAAACACCGGGCACGGCCGAGTTTGCGCAGACTGTTCTGCCCTACGTCAAAACACACAACACGGTGCTGCTCGCAAACCACGGAATCATCTGCTGGGCTGACACGGTGACTCACGCCGAGTGGTACGCCGAGGTGCTCGAGACCTACTGCTGGACCCTGATGCTGGCCGCGCAACTGGGCGTTCCGATCTCCTATATCTCGGAACAGAAGAGCGCCGACCTGCTGGCCATCAAGAAGAAGCTGGGGCTGCCCGACATCCGCTTCGATACCTCCAAGATGAAAGAGTGCCAGCTCTCCGATCTCGAGATGCCGGGCTCGATCGCTCTCACTCCGCGCCCCTGCGACGGCTACACCGGCAGGGCCCAGGAAACGGACCTCGAGGCTCTGGTGAAGTCGGTCACAGACGCGGTGATGGGGACGCTCGACGGCAAGTGAACGCCATGCGGGCATTCCGCCGGCGCGCGGAACTCGTTGCCAGCCGCGAAGAACTTTCAGGCCTTTGTTCAAGGATGCTATTTTCACGATGAACCAGGTCGAGCGTCTCCGATACATCCAGGATTCCCTCTCGCGGCAGGACTTCGTCGGCCTGGAGGACCTGCGCAACGGACTCGGCGTTTCCAGGGCGACAATCCGCCGCGATCTGATTCAACTTGAGCGCAGCCGGACCATCCGCCGCGTTCACGGCGGAGCCATGTCTACCTCCTCGCGCGAGGAGGCGCTGGACTTCAGCCGCCTCTCCGTCAGTTGCCAGGAAGAAAAGATGCGCATCGGGCGGACTGCCGCGGACCTGATTCAGGATGGGCAAACCGTCATCCTGGGCGGCGGTTCGACGGTGGCCGAAGTGGCCAGATGCCTGCTCTGCCGACCCATTCAGATCATCACCAACTCCATTCCAGTGGCTCAGATCTTCTGGGAGTGCAGGCAAACCGAGGTCACTTTGACCGGAGGATACCTCTATCCGCGGCTTGGCATTCAGTTTGGTCCCATCTGCGAACGAATGCTTCACAGCGTCTCGGCCGACGTCGCCATCCTGGGCATCCGCAGCATTTCAGCCGACGGCCTGCGCGACACGAGCGCTCTTGTGGTGGAGTCGATTCGCGCCATGATGAAATGCGCCGGGCGCGTAGTCATCGTTGCCGACCACACAAAATTCGGCAGAAATGCGATGATCCACGTTGCCGATCTCGCCGAACTCGATCAGATCATCTCCGACCGCGGCTTGGCCCCGGAACATAAGCAATTGCTGGACGAGCGCGGCATCAGTTACCTGCTGGCATAGAGACTGCCGCAAGCCCGGGCGATCGCGTCTCCGAATTCCGATTGACAATGTGAAGAAAGCGCATCATCTTTCAGGAAGCGGGACCGCTTCATCGGCACCGAGACCCGAGGACGAGAATCGGATACCATGGTGACCACCCCTAAACCGGCCGCGTTGCCGGAACTGACCGCCGGAGATCTCTCCCGCTACGCGCGGCACCTCATCCTGCCCGAGGTGGGCATGGAGGGCCAGCGAAAGCTGAAGGCCGCGCGCGTGCTCTCGGTCGGCGCCGGCGGACTCGGCTCGCCCCTGGCCCTTTATCTGACTGCGGCCGGCATCGGCACGCTCGGGCTGGTGGACTTCGACGTCGTGGACGAGAGCAACCTCCAGCGCCAGATCCTCCACTCGACCCTGGACATTGGCCGCAAGAAGCTCGATTCGGCCGCCGAGAAACTCACCGCGCTCAACCCCTCCGTCAACGTCGTCAAGCACGAGACCATGCTCACCAGCGCCAACGCCCTTGAGATTCTCAAGGACTACGACATCGTCGCCGACGGCACGGACAACTTCCCCACCCGCTACCTGGTCAACGACGCCTGCGTTCTGCTCGGCAAACCCAACGTCTACGGCTCGGTCTTCCGCTTTGAAGGCCAGGTGAGCGTCTTCGCCGCCGGGCAGGGTCCGTGCTACCGCTGCCTCTACCCCGAGCCGCTGCCGCCCGGCCTGGCGCCCAGTTGCGCGGAGGGCGGCGTCCTGGGCATTCTTCCCGGCCTGGTCGGCGTCATCCAGGCTGCTGAGGTCATCAAGCTCGTCCTGGGCAAGGGCGAACCGCTCATCGGCCGCCTGCTCCTGATCGACGTCCTCAACATGCGCTTCCGCGAGATCAAGCTGGGCAAGAATCCCGATTGCCCGGTCTGCGGCCACCACCCCACCGTGACGGAGTTGATCGACTACCAGCAGTTCTGCGGCTTAACGCCCAACAGCCATGAGGAGAAGAAGTTGAAGAACGGAATTCCCCAGCTCACCGTGAAAGAACTCAAGCGCCGCATCGACGCCGGCGAGGACGCTTACATCCTCGACGTGCGCGAGCCCTACGAGTACCGGATCGCCAACATCGGCGGCAAGCTCATCCCCCAGAATGAAGTGCCCAACCGCCTTGCCGAGATCGACCGGGAACGCGAGGTCATCGTCCATTGCCGCTCGGGCTCGCGCAGCCAGCGCATTGCGGAGTTTCTCAAGCAGGTTGGCTACCTCAGGGTCGTCAACCTCGCGGGCGGCATCCTAGCCTGGAGCGACGAGATCGACCCCAGGGTGCAAAAGTACTGAGACACCCAGCGCCGCCGTTCGATTGAAACTCCATCTTTGGTTGGGAAAAAGCTCATTGAATGCTGGGAGTAGCAGGAATGGGAGACTTGACGCTGTTGGGCAAGCAGGTTCGTCTCGAACCGCTGGACCGCGCCCACGCAGATGGCTTGGCGGCGGCCTCGGCGGTTGACCCCTCGCTCTACCGGTGGACCATTGTTCCCCAGGGCATTGCCGAGGCCGCAAGCTACATTGAAGCCGCTCTGGCAGCGCGGGACGCGGGCAACGCCGTGCCCTTCGTGATCGTTCGCCTGGAGGACGGCGCCGTCATCGGGTCCACGCGGCTATTCAATTTGGAGCGGTGGCCGTGGCCGGCGGACCATGCGCGCCACGGCCGGCAGGACCCCGACGCCTGCGAGATCGGTTACACCTGGCTGACCCGCTCGGCCATCCGCACCGCCGTGAATACCCAGGCCAAGCTGCTGCTGCTGACTCATGCCTTCGAAACCTGGACGGTGCTGCGCGTCTGCCTGCACACCGACGCGCGCAACCTGAGATCGCGCGCCGCGATCGAACGCATCGGCGGGAGATTTGAAGGGATTCTAAGCGCCCATCGAATGTCCGCCGAGTACACGGCGCGGGATTCGGCGCGCTTTTCGATCGTTGCCGAGGAGTGGCCGGAGTTGAAGCGGCGGCTCTCCCAGGCCTTCTGACTTCCCGAGCGGCGATTTGCCGGCGCATAACCGGGTTCTGAATGCACTCCATCTGCTCCCGCGCCGTCCATTCCAGACGGTTCCGGGAAGCCCGCATCGAAATCCCAGCAACCATAAGGCCCTCCGCCCTGCAGCAGGACACTCGGTCTTGAGCGGGAAGGTGTGTTTTCCCATTTCTGCAACCCATGTCTCTTCAAGGACGGCCCTGAATTGTTGAGCTGTCAAGGCCGGCATTTCCCCCCTGCTCGCGGGCTATACTCCAGCCTGTAATGGTCTCCCGCGCCGTGAAATCGAGTGGCACGGGCTGGGTGCGGGCAATGCTCGGAGAATCGCGGGACATGCCTCCTGGGCAAGCGGCGCACAGTCAATCGCGTCTTCATGGATGCCGCGGAAACCCCCGCTTGGAGCCACGCATGAGAAGCAATTCAGTTCAGGCCGCCAGTCCGGAGAATCATCGAACCAATATGCCTGGACCTGCCCAGGCCATAGTCCCATGGTTCTCGACGAGACAGATCCGAACCTGGACGCTGGCGGCTCTGCTGCTGGCAACCGCGGGCGCGCGGGCACAATCCGCCTTCGGCATCCAGCCGGTCGGATCGGCCTCCGGGGAGCAAAACGTCACCGTCAAGGCGCGGGCAGCGGGCACGGTAGCTGCGGTGGAAGTGCTGACGCTGGGCGTGGCCGGCCTCGACTACGCCAAGGGCATCGGCGCGCTGAGCTGCGAGGATGCAACCCTTTCGTCCGGCGCTGCCTGCACGGAGTCGGTTATCTTCACTCCCGCGGCTCCCGGCCCGCGCATGGGCGCGGTGGTCCTCGTGGACGGCAACGGCAATGTTCTGGGAACCACATATATATCCGGGACGGGACTGGGCGGATTGGGAGTTCTGGTTCCCGGCAATGTCCTTCTGGTTGCGGGCGATGGCATCTACAAGGGACCGGTGCTGGATGGAAGTCCGGCCACGGCGGCGTCGCTCTACCTGCCTACAAGCATGACCCTGAACGGCGCGGGCAACATGTATATCGCCGACAGCCTTCACAACCGGGTGCGCAAGGTGACGGCCTCCACGGGACTCATCTCCACCATCGCCGGCAACGGCAATCCAACCTATTCGGGCGATAACGGACCGGCCGTTAACGCGACCCTGAACGCTCCGTCGGGAGTGGCTCTCGATGGCGCGGGCAATCTCTACATCGCGGATACCGGCAACAACGCCGTCCGCGAGATCGCGGCCTCCACCGGCGTCATCACCACAGTGGCCGGCAACGGCACGCCCGGAAGCGCGGGCAATGGCGTCGCGGCAACCTCGGCCGAACTCGATCAGCCCCAGGGCGTGACCGTGGATGCGAATGGAAACCTGTACATCGCCGACACGTCCAACCATCTCATTCGCAGAGTCGATGCGGTCTCGGGCATCATTGCCACAGTGGCGGGAGACAGGACCACGAATCCGGCGACCGGCGAGGGAAGCTACTCGGGAGACAACGGGCCGGCAATCCAGGCCGGACTCAACTTTCCCTATGCGGTGGCTTTCGACGCCACGGGCAACATGTACATTCCCGACTCGAAGAACAATGTGATTCGCAAGGTTGCGGCGGCAAACGGGGTCACGACCGCAAGCGGCATCATTACGACGTTTGCCGGAACCGGCGCGCCGGGCTTCTCCGGCGACGGCGGCGCGGCGGCGGCGGCGGAACTCAGCTCGCCCGAGGGCGTCATCGCCGACCCGACCGGAAATCTGTATATCGCTGATACACAGAATGCCGGCATTCGCAAGGTAAGTTCGGCCACCGGATTCATCTCCACCGTGATTCAGAACGGAGTTGGCGAGGACTTCAACGGCGGGGCGCTCTCCACGGTGAGCCTCAACGGACCGATTGGGCTCTACCTGGATGGGGGCGGCAACCTCTACTTCGCCGACTCCCTGAATGTGCGGGAGATCCAGAGCAACTTCGCGGCTCTCGATTTCACCAGGGGCCCCAACAACACGACCATCCCGGTCCGCCAGGGAGAAAAATCCGCAACCCAGCTCCAAGAGGTAGAAAACGACGTGAACGCCCCACTCGATCTAGCCGCCATCAGCCCTGGCCCCAATACTGCTCTCGATCCTGTAGCAACCACCTGCATGCCGATCCCTCCAATGCTGGGGGTGAACGAGGATTGCGAAATAGGCGCGGTCTTTGCGCCTTCCACCACGGTCGCGATTCCGCCTCCCGCTACGGAAGCGGAGTTGACCGGTACTATCGACGTCGCCTCAAGCACGGTGAACACGCCCCTGCAGATCGAAGCAATTGGGATTGCGGCCGTGGTCAATGCGACAACTACGACGTTGACCTCCAGCCTCAATCCCTCCGGATTCGGACAGGCGGTCACGTTCACTGCAACCGTGGCCACCGGCGCTGAAACCGGCACTCTCACCGGCACCGTCACCTTCGCCGTGGACGGCGTCTCCGCTGGGTCGCCGGCCACCCTCAACGCAGCCGGCGTGGCCGTGTACGCGACCTCCGCGCTCACGGTGGGAGTGCATACTGTTACCGCGTCATACAACAGCGACCCTGCCCACTTCCCGAGCACTTCGACGGCGCTGATTCAGACCGTGCTCGAAGGCACAGTCGTCACCCTGCAATCCAGCCTGAACCCATCGAATCTGGGCGCGCAGGTCACCTTCACCGCAAGGGTGACGGTGCCGCCCGGCGGCGGCAACGTTCCCCCGGACGGCACGGTCGTCTTCTCCGACGGCTCGACGGCCCTCGGCAGCGCCGTGCTCAACGCGACGGGCGCGGCGAGCTTTGCGACTTCGACGCTGGCCAACGGCCCGCATTCGATCACCGCAACGTACCTGGGGGACGCGAGCAACCAGATTCAGGGCAGCAACTCGACGATTCTCGTTCAGGATGTGCTGGTGCCGGGAAGAATCTCGCTGGTTTCGAATCCCAACCCCTCGAACTACGGAGCGCCTGTCACGTTCATCGTGGCGGTTGTCCCCACTGGGATTGCCGCCGCCACCGGGACAGTAAAGTTTTTCGATGGAGCGCAGCAGATCGGAACCGGCACACTGGTCGGCAGCACGGGCCAAACCACGTTCACCAGCTCAACGCTGGCCGTCGGCTCGCATTCCATCACGGCAGCCTACCGGGGCGATTCGACCTACGGTTCCAGCACTTCGGCGGCGATCGCGCAGGTGGTGAACCAGGCGCAGACCGCGACGGCCGTGGCCGCCCCGGTTCCGAATCCGGGGATAGCGTCCGGGCCGGTGGCCATCACCGCGGCGGTAACGGTGACCGCAGGCGTCTCCACGCCGTCGGGCACGGTAGTTTTCAGCAACGGAACCGCAACCCTGGGATCGGCCAAGCTGGGCGCATCGGGAACGGCCACCATCAATGCGGCCTTCCCGGCTGGAACCTACGCCATCGTCGCAACCTATTCGGGAGACGCCAACGACGGCCCAAGCGTCTCCGCTCCGTATTCGTTGACGGTGCAACTGGCTACCACCGCGACCGCTGTCACGGCCAGCCCGAGTCCCGCCGTCTTGGAATCCCCGGTCTCCTTCGCAGCCAGGGTGACGGGCAACGGGGGCGTTCCTACGGGCACCGTCGCCTTTTCCGCCGATGGCGCATCCATGGGAACCGCGACCCTGGACTCGACCGGCGCGGCGACGTTGAGCTACGGAGCGCTCGCCCTCGGAACCCACTCGCTCGCGGCCAGCTATGCCGGGGACGCGAACGATTCGCCGGGCGCCTCCCCAGCCGCCAGCCTGGTGGTGACGACCATCCCCACGGCTACGGCGCTGGGCACGTCATCGACGACGGGCGCCTCCGCGCAGGTCACACTGGTGGCCGCGGTCGCCGGCGCCGCCGGACCGACGCCCACAGGCACTGTCACCTTCAACGATGGAACCACGGCGATCGGATCGGCCACCCTGAATTCCAGCGGAGTGGCGACGCTCATTCCCAATCTGGCTGCCGGCACCTACACCATCGTTGCGGTTTATAGCGGAGACTCGATCCATAGTCCGTCCACATCGCAGCCGGCCACGGTCTCCGGCACACCGGCCGGCTTCAATCTCGCCATCAATCCCTCTACCGTCTCCATGGCCACGGGGAAGAACGCCACCGTCACCATAACGCTCACCTCCATCAGCGGCTTCGCCGACGCCGACATCGGGTTAGGATGCGCGTCGCTTCCCGCGTTGGTCACCTGCCACTTCTCGGGCGTTAGCGTAAACCTGGCGGCGAACGGCAGTCAGACCGTCCAGCTAACCATCGACACGGACAACCCGCTGAGCGGCGGCACAACCGCCATGAACGCAGGCCCAGGAAACCGAGGCGCCACTCTGGCGGGCCTGTCCATCTTGCCTATGTTGTCCCTGCCTCTCACCGTCTTCTTCGGTTTGGTCTTGCGGCGATTCCGCAAGCGCCACGGCGCGGTGTGGACCATCGCGCTGGTCTTGCTGCTCTCCTCTGCGGCCATGCTGACGACCGGCTGCTCCAGCTTCAGCCAGGCCTCCGCCACGGCGGGCACGTACGTGATCGAGGTAACTGCCACGGGCACAAACAGCGACGTGATCCACTATCAGGACCTGACGCTGAATATCACCCAATAGGCGAATTCATGAAGCAATGCGCGGGAGAGAGATAAGAACCCTCTCTGGTTTCGGCAAAGAGCAGCTTGGTGAGCCGAATCTTCTGATTTGCATTCCGCTTCGCCTTTCCCGCGACGCCGGCATGGATACTTCCTCCAAGGCAGCCACGGACGCCGGTCCCGGATGCTTTGCCGGCTCCTTGCCTGAATAATTGCACATTGAATTTTCCGGCATTTCGCCGTATGATGACCATGCAGACGAATTTGTCCGCCAGTGTTACCGCGAGTATGCCGGCTGGCGGAGAGAGGAGTGGGCTTACAGCCCACTTTTTATTTGGGGCAAGGTTTAGGGACTGGAACCCTGAGAAAGAGCCGCCAGGTTTTGGGGCGGTTGAACGGTCCCCGACGACAGGAGTGGTAACAACGGGTTTTTGTCGTTGGGTGTTTGTGCGGCGTGGGAGCGATGGCAGTCAAGCTGGACGAGATTCGGGCAGCAGCGGCAAGAGTGGCCGCCTCGCATGGGCTGGACGTGGTGGACGTGGAGTTTATCGGCCCTCGCAGGGAGCGCATCCTGCGCATATTCCTGGAGAAGAACGCCGAGGGCCGCGCCCAACTCAAAGCGGCGATCGCGGCGGGCGTCGCGGGGCTTCCGGAGCGGCTGATGGAAGGCAGGTTGAGCGTGGAGCAATTGTCGGGCGTTACCCACGAGGATTGCGCCGCGTTCAGCCGGGATTTTGGAGTTTTGCTGGATGTGGAGGACATGATTCCCGGCGCGGAGTACACGCTGGAAGCAAGTTCTCCGGGCCTGGATCGCAAGCTGACCAGGCCGGAGGAGTTTCAGAGGTTTTTGGGAAGCCTGGTCAAGATTCAGACCTTCGAGCCGATCCGCAACAACCGGCACTGGCAGGGACGATTGGTAGCCGGGGCCCACGCGGAAGCCGGAACAACCATCACGCTCGACCTGAACGCGGTCAAGCAGAACAGCAAGACGAAGAAGACAGGCGCAAGCACGGTCGAGATTGCGCTCGGCAACATCGAGAAGGCGCAACTGGCGCCGGAGATCTGAAGCGGGTTTTTCCACGGTGTGGGAAGCTCGTACCTTCCAACCAATTAACAGAACCGGCCCTGGGACTTGAACCGCACCCCGTGCCGAGCGGCAAACGAGAGAGCAAGCAGAGTATGGCCACCAGCGTTTTGTACCAGAGCATCGAGCTCCTGAGCCAGGAGAAGGGCATTGATCCCGCCATCGTCGTGGGCGCTGTCGAGGAGGCCATCGCCCTGGCCACGCGCAAGTACTACAAGACCCAGGAGAACATGCGCGGCGAGCTGAACAAGGAGACCGGCGCGATCACGGCCTACATCTACAAGACGGTGGTGGCGGACGCGGTCGCGGTCGAGGACCCGCTCAACCAGATCACGCTCGAGGAGGCCAGTCAACTGGCCCCCGGCGTCGAGGTGGGCAGCGAGATCCGGCTCTATCGCGACACCAGTCCCCTGGGGCGCATCGCCGCCCAACTGGCCAAGCAGGTCATCTTCCAGAAGGTGCGCGAAGCCGAGCGCGACACGGTCTTCAACGAGTACGCCCACCGCGAAAACGAGGTTCTCAACGCCACCGTGAAGCGGATCGAGGGTCAGGACATCATCTTCGACCTGGGCAAGGCCGAAGCCCGCTGCCCCAAGCGGGAGCAATCGCGCCTCGAACAGTTCTCCATCGGCGAACGCGTGCGCGTCGTCCTGCTCAAGGTGGACCGCGCCGCCAAAGGCCCGCAGGTCATCGTCTCGCGCGCCGCCCCGGAGCTGGTCTCGAACCTGTTCCAGTCGGAGGTTCCAGAGATCTACGACAACACCGTGACCATCCGCAACATTGCCCGCGAGGCCGGCGAGCGCACCAAGATCGCCGTGCAGAGCCGCGACAAGGACGTGGACCCGGTGGGCGCCTGCGTGGGCATGAAGGGCATGCGGGTGCAGTCCATCATTCGCGAACTCCGCGGCGAAAAGATCGACATCATCGAGTTCAGCGACGAGATCACCACCTTCGCCCAGAAGGCCCTGCAGCCGGCCAAGGTCAGCCGCGTCTCGGTCTCCAATCTGGCCGAAAAGCAGCTCGAAGTCATCGTCGACGACACGCAACTCTCCCTGGCCATCGGAAAGAAGGGCCAAAACGTCCGCCTGGCGGCCAAGCTGCTGGGATGGAAGATCGACATCAAGAGCGAAGAGGAGAAGCGCCAGGAGGTCGAGCAGCAGATGCAGGCCCTCTCCGGCGGTCCCGCCACGCCCATCGAGCAGGTCACCGAGTTGGGTGACGGCATCATTCAGAAGCTGGTCGCGGCCGGCGTCACCACCGTCGAAACCCTGGCCGACATGACCCCCGAACAGCTCGAAGAGATCCCCGGCATCGGCGAAAAGACTCTGGAGCGCATCAGCGTGGCTGTGCGCCACTACTTCGGCCACTTTGAAGAGGGCGAAGAAGGCCAGGCGCTCGAATCTGGCGAAGACGAAGTCGCCGAACCGGCAGCGTCATATGAAACCCAGGAAGTGGTTTCGGCTGCGGACGAAGCGGAAGTCGAAACCCTGGAAGACCGGCTGGCCGAAGCGCCCGAGCAGAATGCACAAAGCGTCGAGCAGCCGCTGCCGGAAGAGATTGAAACTGCAAGCGCAACATCGGATGAACGGGCGGACAAAGAGGGCGGCGCATGACGTGCGCGTTCTTCAAGACCGGTCCGGCGACAATCGAATTCTCAACAACAGCCATTGCCATGAGGTAGCTATGAGCGACTAAGGGCCGTGGGAATCGCAGTTTGAAAAGAGGCGGATGAGCAAGGTTCGAATCAACGATCTCGCGCGCGAGTTGGAAGTCAAGAGCAAGCAGATTCTTGACGTATTGGCGGGACTCGGCCTGGACAGCGGCAAGACCCACTCCAGTTCCCTGGAGGATTACGAGGCGGAGAAGGTTCGCGCGCAATTTGAGCGGGGGCTGCGGTCCGGCGGCCAGAGCGCACCCGCGCCCTCGCGCGCCTCTCAGATCATCACGCCCAAAATCGATCTCTCCCACGTCTCCAAGCCCGGCGACGCGCTCAAGGCCGTTTTGGCCGCCAAGCAAAAGGAAGAACAAGAGGTGCGCCAGAGCCATGTGCCGGTTGCTCCGGTGCGCACGCCGCCGCCCGCTCCGGCTAGGCCCCCAGCGCCCCCAATCAAGGCCGCCGCGCCGCAGCCAGCCCGGCCGGAACCGCGCAGGGTCGTTCCTCAGCCGCGCTCCGCGCCGCCCATTGTCGTTCCCCCAGCTCCGCCCGCCATTGCTTCCCGTCCGCCCGCCGGTCCAGTGGTCGCCAAGGCCCCGGCAGGTTCTATTGCCCCGGCTCGTCCGGTTGTCGTTGTTGCGCCGTCCCCAGTAACCGTCGTGGTCAAGCCTCACGCGGCTCCTGTCGCGCCCCCGACTCCCGCTTTAGCCCCTCACGAAGACCAACCGCACGCCGCCGAAGCGCCGTCCGCCGCCGTCAAGCCACCAGCTGTTCATGCCGCATCCCCCCTTGCTGCCTCAGTCGCCCCCGAGTCCGTCGCCACCGCTGTTTCTGCTCCGCCGGTTACGCTTCCCGTCGCGCCTGCGCCCGCTCCGCTGCCCGCGCCTCTCTTCGAGACTGCGCCATCCCTCCCTGCGGTTGAGCCCGCTCTCGTTTCCGCTCCGCCGGTCCAGGAAGCCCTCCTGGCCGCGCCGGAGATTATCGAGCCAATCCCAGCTATTGCCGACGAGCCTGCGGCCGCTGGCTCGCCCACTCCTGCCGCGGCGCGACGCGCTCAGGGCCATGCTCACGCTGCGCCACCCACCCCGGCCCTGCCTGCCCGCCGCATGGTCATGCCCCAGACCGGCCCACGCCCCGTTTACAAGGCGCCGAAACTGATTCCAACCGCCACTGCCGCGGGAGCCGCCAACCAGGCAGCTGGCCCAGGCATTCAACGCGGCAAGCCCATCTTCGACCGCAACAAGCCCTCAAGCGCTCCTGGCAGCCATCTCCAGCGCGTTGCTGGCGGTCTGCCCGTCCCCGGCGGGCAAACGCCAGGCGGCCCGCGCCCCAAGCATCCTACCCGCACCACCCCGGGCGGCTACGCCGGTGCCGGCGCTCCCGGTGTTACCGGCGCCTATCCTGGCTTTGCGGCGCGCCCCGGCTTTGCAGCACCCCGTCCGGGCGGCTTCGGCGGCCCTCCCCGTCCCGGCGGCGCTGCGCCGCCAACCGGCGAGGCTCCGCGCCCGGCGCGCGCCCCATCCAGAGGCCGAGGCGGCCGTACCCAGATTTATCCCAAGACCAAAGAAGGCCCGATGAAGGGCTTTGTGCCGCCGCCCCGCTATAGCGGGGTGCAATACGGCGGCGAACCTCTGCCTATCACCCGCGAAATCACCGTCACGGAAGGCATCAGCGTCAAGGATCTGGCTGAAAAGCTCGATGTCCGCGCCAAGGACCTCATCGCAACCCTCCTCATGAAAGGTGTCTTCGTCACCGTCAATCAGTCCCTCGACGCCGAAATGGTCAAGGATGTCGCCGCCAAGTTCGGCGCCGCCGCCAACGTTATCAGCTACGAAGAAGAGATTGCCAACCAAGCCATCGAAGAGGTTCTCGAAGCCGAGAATATCGACGAACTCGAACTGCCCCGGTCCCCTGTCGTCACCGTCATGGGCCACGTCGATCACGGCAAGACCTCCCTGCTCGACGCCATCCGCAAAACCGATGTCGCCGCGGGAGAGGCTGGCGGCATCACCCAGCACATCGGCGCCTACAAGGTCCGTTTTGCCAAGGAAGGCTCGCCGGCCTACGGCCGCGAGATCGTCTTCCTCGATACTCCGGGCCACGAGGCCTTCACCCGCATGAGAGCCCGCGGCGCCAAAGTCACCGACATCGTGGTGGTCGTGGTCGCCGCCGACGACGGCGTCATGCCCCAGACCCTCGAAGCCATCGACCATGCCAAGGCCGCCGCCGTCCCCATCATCGTCGCCGTCAATAAGATCGACAAGCCCGAAGCCAATCCCGAGCGCGTCAAGAAGCAACTCGCCGACCGCGGCCTCATCCCCGAAGAGTGGGCCGGCGCCGGCCAAGAGGGTACCGTCTTCGTCGAAGTCTCCGCCAAGAAGCTCATCAACCTCGACCTGCTGCTGGAGATGATCTGTCTGGTCTCCGACCTCCGCGCTCCCAAAGCCACTCCGGGCCGCAAAGCCGTCGGCTCCGTCATCGAGGCCAAGCTCGACCGCGGACGCGGCGCCGTGGCCACCGTCCTGGTCCAGGACGGAACCCTCCATCTCAACGAGAGCTTTATCGTCGGCAACACCTTCGGCAAGGTCCGCGCCATGTTCGACGACCGCGGACGGCCCATCGAACAGGCCGGCCCATCCACCCCGGTCGAAGTCCTGGGCCTGGAATCCATCCCCGACGCCGGCGACACCTTCCTGGTCGTAGCCGACCGCGACAAGGCCAAGAGCATCGCCCAGTACCGCAAGATGAAGGAGCGCGACGCCCAGCTGGCCAAGAGCTCACGCGTCTCACTCGAAGGTCTGGCCGAGCAGATTCGCCAGGCCGGCGTCAAAGACCTGCCCCTCATCATCAAGGGCGACGTCACCGGTTCGGTCGAGGTTCTGGCCGACTCGCTGGTCAAGATGTCCACCGAGAAGGTGCGCATAAAGGTCATCCACTCCGGCGTCGGCTCCATCACGGAAAGCGACGTCCTGCTGGCCACCGCCTCCAACACCATCATCATCGGCTTCAACGTCCGCCCGGAGCGCAAGGCCGCCGAGCTGGCCCAGCAGGAAAACGTCCAGATCCGCCTGCACTCCATCATCTACGAACTCCAGGACGAGATCCGCATGGCCATGATGGGCCTGCTCGACCCCACATTCCGGGAGAACTATGTGGGCCGGGCCGAAGTCCTCAACGTCTTCCGCATTCCCAAGGTCGGCGTCATCGCCGGCTGCCGCGTTCAGGATGGCGTCATCCGCCGCGACGCGGAAGTCAAGGTCATCCGCGGCGCGGAGCAACTCTTCAAGGGCAAGGTCACTTCCCTTAAGCGCTTCAAGGACGACGCTCGCGAAGTCGCCAACGGGATGGAGTGCGGCATAGGCCTGGGCGGCTTCAGCGACCTCAAAGAAGGCGACCTCATCGAAGCTTTCTCCACCGAAAAACTGGCCGCCGACCTCGGCGCGCTGACGAGCGCCAAGGCGTAACGCGACTCATCCTTTCGAATTCCAGAAAGGCTGGCAGCCGCATCGCTATGATCGCCACAGTCGGGCCAGGAAGCTGCAGCACACAATAGAGCATTTCACCTAATGGTGTATAGTATAGGTGGCGATGCTCCGCGCACATGCTATGGCGCGACCTTATTCGGATGATTTGCGGCGCAAGCTGCTTGAGGCCTTCGACCAAGGCAAGGGAAGCCT
>Ga0326727_10007180_pt1 | contig 29747 bp, 26 predicted proteins | sample MB2enrmetagenome_FD_207643 | JGI IMG/M metagenome (GOLD analysis project Ga0326727, IMG submission 207643) | Lab enriched peat soil microbial communities from McLean, Ithaca, NY, United States - MB29MY | ecosystem: Environmental > Terrestrial > Soil > Wetlands > Peat | place: USA: New York... | reverse complement strand
ACCTTGTGGAAAAGCCCGTTCCCGTCCCTTGGTGGAATGGCCTGCCCTTGCGCCTGACTACCTATAGTGGACCGCCTAACACCCAGAAACCTTAGGTGAACTCTGTTCCGTGGAAATCCAGGCTAGCGTGAGGCTACGGTGAGGCAACGGAGGGGTGACGGTGCGGAGTGCGTTGCGGGAATGCAGTGGAGGCTGGAAATCGCGGAAATGAGGCGCGTAAAGGCAGGGAGACGTATGCCCATGGGCTCGGGGGGGCACCCAAGGACCGAGGCTCTGGTTACCGCTAGTGCGGTGGGCGTTAGGGGGGCGCGGAGGGTGCGGCTTGAGCGCTGTTGGATTCGAAGCCAGGCAGGTGGGGGGCGTCACTCTGCGCACGCCGCCTATCTGGCGCAAACTGCCCAAATTGGCCTGGTTCCAGGTGTCCACGGCGCGCACGGAGTGACGCGTCATGCCCGGCTACCTAAGACTCCTGCATTGCAACTCTGGGGCGCGGACTTAGTTTGGGCGGCGTTACTTTTGCGCCTGTGCTCTTAAGTAGCTGACGGCACGATATGAATGAGCCCAACAAAGCTTCCGCGGCGAAACGCAAGTGCGTGGGATGCGGTGCCGAGCTGCCCAGCGGCGCTTCACCCGACCTCTGCCCTAAATGCCTCCTGAAGCTCGCGATGGAGACGCAGCCTGCGGCGGGGCCGGGAGGCACAGCGATCCTCCCCGGGGCGGGCGGGAGGTCTCGCGGCCTGCCGCAGCCGGGCGAGCAAATGGGCCATTACTCGATCATTCGGCTGCTTGGCGTCGGCGGCATGGGCGCGGTTTATGAAGCCCAGGACCTGGAGAGTGGCCGCCGGGTGGCGCTCAAGGTCTTGAGCCATACCCTGGACTCGCCCGCCGCGCGCGAGCGTTTCTTCCGCGAGGGGCGCCTGGCCGCCTCCATCAACCATCCCAACAGCGTCTATATCTTCGGCACCGAAGAGATCGGTGGTATCCCGGTCATTACCATGGAGCTGGTTCCCGGGGGGACCTTGCAGGATCGCGTGCGCGCCCGGGGGCCGCTGCCCATCGGCGAAGCGGTGGACTCTGTGCTCCAGCTCATCGAGGGGCTGGAGGCGGCCCAGCGCCTGGGCATCCTGCACCGCGACATCAAGCCTTCCAACTGCTACGTCGGCGAAGGTGGCGCGGTGAAGATCGGCGACTTCGGCCTCTCGATCTCCACCGCCTTGCGCACCGAACCCGCGCTGACCGCCACCGGCGCTTTCCTGGGCACCCCGGCTTTTTGTTCACCCGAGCAACTGCGCGGCGATGAGCTCAACGCGCGCTCGGATATGTATTCGGTTGGCGTCACGCTGTATTACCTGCTCGCCGGGCGCACGCCCTTCGAGTCAGGCAACATGGTGCAACTGCTGGCCACGGTGCTCGAACAACGCCCGCCCTCGCCCCGGCAGTTCCGCCCGGTGATCCCGAAGGGGCTGGCCAAGGTGATACTGCGCTGCCTCGAAAAGCAGCCGGGGGAACGGTTCCGGAGCTACGCCGACCTGGCCCGCGCTTTGTCGCCCTACTCTTCCACGGCTCCGACGCCGGCAACGCTGGGCCTGCGGTTCGTGGCGGGGATAGTGGATATGACCATCCTCGGCAGCTTGGCGATGGTGATCAATCTGTCGGCCTTCGGATCGCTGACGGCCTTTATGGACGAGGCCATGCAGCATTCGACCAAGCTGCTGGCCTGCATGATCGCGTGGTTCTGCGTCACGACACTCTACTATGCGCTGTTGGAGGGGCTGTGGGGCGCAGGCGCGGGCAAGCTCTTCTGCGGCCTGCGCGTGGTCGGGCCGGACCGTAATCCGCCCGGTGTCCTGCGGGCCGGGGTGCGCGTGCTGGTTTACCTCGTGCCGCCGATGCTTCCCTACTGGCTGGGCTTTGGCATGAATACGAAAGCCTACCTGTCCAGCCCGCAATGGGTTCAGCTCGTGGTTGGCTTTTCCGTCTATGTGATCATGGCGTTGCTGTTCGCCACGGCGCGCCGCCGCAATGGCTTTGCCGCCGTGCAGGACCTCGTGTCCGGCACACGGGTCATCTCGCGCGCAGCCGTCACCGCGCGGCCCGGGCTCTCCGTCAGCGAAGCGCCGCCGCCCAACCTCGACTCCGCCCCTACCGTCGGCCCCTATCACGTGCTGCAACCGCTGGCAGAAGCCGCGGGGGTGAAGTGGGGGCTGGCGTACGACCTGAAGCTGTTGCGCAAAGTATGGCTTCGTGAGGTGCCGCCGGAGACGCCACCGGTACCGCCACCGTTGCGCAACCTGGGGCGGGTGGGCCGGCTGCGCTGGCTCACCGGGAAACGCTCGCCCGAGGAGAACTGGGACGCGTTCGAGGCTCCGACGGGCCAGCCTTTCCTCGAACTGGTTCGTTCCCCCCAGCCCTGGGGCGAGGTGCGCTACTGGCTGCATGACCTGGCCGGCGAAATCAGCGCCGCGCAAAAGGACGGCACCCTGCCTGAACTCGGCCTGGACCGGGTATGGATCACCGTGGAGGGCCGCGCCAAGCTGCTCGACTTCTCCGCGCCCGGCCTTCCCTTTGCCGCCAGTTCTCAAGTGCCGAACGCCACGGCCGCCGCGCCTCCGATTGTCTCACTTACCGCTTCAACGCTTCAGCCCTTTAACGCTTTCCTCAATGCCGTGGCCGCCACCGCCCTTTCCGGGAGCCCTGGTGCCGGGGCCCAAGCCGCCGCCGAGGTGGGCATGCCTTTGCCGCTCTACGCGCGGGCCTTCCTGCGGAGTCTCTCACAGATGGCGGGCGCGGATGCCGTGGCCGCCGCGCTCAGGCCGCTCCTGAACCGGGTGGCGGCGGTTTCGCGCGCGCGGCGGGCCGCGCTCGTACTGGGGTGCATCGCCTTCCCGGTGCTGGCGGGTATGGCCGGGTCTCTTGGCCTGGGCTACATGCGGCAACTGACGCAGAAGAATCCCGGCCTGATGGATGTAAACATCCTGTGCTGGACACGGACGTCCGGGCGGTTTTGGGGGGGCAAGAACGCGCAACTGCCCGCTGACCGCGAGTTCGCCATCTACATCGCGTCTCACTACCGTGGGGTTATCACCAATGCCACCGTCTGGTCCAGCCCCTGGGCCCTCGGGATGGTCAAGGGGGAATCCCGGAAGTTTGCCGAACAGAGCGTGGCTGACTACCCCGCGCCCACCACGAACGAGGTCGCGGAAGCCGATGCCGCCGTGGGCAAGTACGTGCCCAAAGAGCAGCCGTTCACCGCGACGCCTTCTTCAGGGATGTGGGCGATGGCCGTGGCCGTGACGCTCGCGCTTTATGTTGCATTCCCGGCGCTCGTGGCCGCATTGCTCTTCCGTGGCGGGCTGGTGTTGCTCCTGGCAGGGGTGACCTACGTGAAGAGGAATGGGCAGCGGGCTTCGCGGCTGCGCCTGTTCTGGCGCGCGGTTGTGACGTGGGGCCTTGCATTCACGGTATTGGCCTTAACCCTCGCCGGGCTCCAAGCGCATTGGACTTGGCAGCCGTGGCTGGCGCTGGCGTTGTTCGGTTTAGTGGCCGCAGTGTCCGTCGCCTTGCCGGAGCGCGGCATCCAGGACCGCCTGGCCGGCACGTGGCCGGTGCCGCGCTGACGGCGGTGGAGTTGGTCACTTCGGACTTCGGAGTTCGGTTGGACGAGAGGTCCAGACAGGAATACCAAAGAGGCGGTAGCGGGTGGTGGCGCCGCGGGCTGAGGTTGGGTGGCTGCGGGAAGCGCCCGTGCCGAGAACGTGGACGGCGGTCCGGGAGGGGCTGGTTTGTGTCCTGAAGAGGATGCCGGCGGGGAGAAGGTTGAAGGTGGTGCGGTCAATGCTGTCTTTGCTGCAGCTGGCGGCGAGACCCCAGAGGAGCGAGACGCGGGAGAGACTGCGGGCCGGGTCCTGCGGCAGCTTGGCGGAGAATTGGCCGAAGAGGACTCCCCAGGGCAGCAAGGCCGTTTTATACACGCCTCGGCGGGTGTCGGATTGGTGCTTGGCGACCAGGCTCCAGCCTAACTGCCACTTCGTGAAAGAAGCCGTGCGGTGCCAGTCGCCCAAGAGTCCTAGCGCCACGCGGTCGGCAGCGCCCACGCTATTGCGGTCGTGGCGGGAGAGGATGCCCCAGAGGGTCTGGCTGACGGTGTAATCGGCGTCTTTTTGCCAGGAAAAGAGGGGGTTGAAGCGCCACAGGGCGTGGTTGGCGGCAGCGCGGGCGGCGTCCTCAGGGGGTTGAGTAAAAGTGATGGCTTGGGTCCAGGCCGCCAAATCGGCCAGCCCCTCAGGCTTGTCGCTTTCAAAGATGACAACCTGCTTGTCATTTTGGGCGAGGACGCCAGCGTGTCCGTCGGGCTGTGCCCATTCGATGTGGTTCCTCTCCTTCCTGGTCACGTTGGCCTGGTGGAGCTTCTGCCGCTCTTTCACCCAGGTGGAGGCGAAACGGCTGGCCGCGGCCTCTGAGTCCCATGAGGAGGCCCACACCAGCAGGCGCCCGCCATTGGGGGCCTGGTAAAGTCCCGCACGGTCGCCGTCCCAGCCGTAAGCCAGACGCTCGCCGCGATTGAGGTTCTTGAACGCACAGCCGAACAGGACCGAGACGCCGGCCTCGCCGAGGCTTTCACCCGTGAGTTCCTTCCAGCCGTTGGGCGGCGTCGCGGGTAGCGTGATTTGGACCGGAAGGTCGCGCCATTCCCAGGCCTTCTGCGGGTGGATGATCTGCTCGGTGCTGGCCGGCTGGTGGTCGCAGATGTAGTCGAGCCCGTCGAGCCCCCAGTTCCGCATCAGTGCTGTGCAGAAAGTGTAGCCGTAGGCGTAGGGCATCGCTTCGGAGCACGCCAGCGCTTGAGGCACGCCGGGCACCTGGACGTCCGGGCTCTTCCAGACGTGTTTGAGCGTCAGGTTGAACACCAACTCCATCAGCCCGGAATGGATCACGTTCCAGGCCGTAGGGTAGAGGCCGGGAACCTCCTCCTCGAGTTGCGCGGGAACGGCCTCGATCATGATTCGCGTGGCGGCGCCTTCGGCCAGGAAGCTCCGGGCGGTGCTGCGGTCGGTGGATTCGTGGAGGGCGGCCTGGTTGGTGTCGTCCAACGGCCAGTATTGGTCTTCCAGGGCGTGAGTGAATTCATGATCCAGCACGATGCCGTCGCTGAAGGAGGAGAACTTCTCGGCCTCCTTTTTCGCCGCAGCCTTTGGGACGTTGGTTTTGACGGTGGAGAAGGATGGGATGTACATCTCCTTGGTGTCGCTGTCGTACAGACCTGCCACCTGGTCAACGGCGAAAGCGGCGCTCGCCGCTTTGAGATCGGTTCCGGGCGGCAGCACGTCGAGCCAGATCATCAGCGCCTCGTAATCGGCCAACTCGCCGCCCGGGTAATCCTTTTCGACTTCGCTCTCAATGACCGAGCGCAACTCACGCTCGGAGATAGTGAATGCCGGGACAGGCCGCAGGAACTTCTTACCGCGCAGGGTTTGTACTGTCGCGCGGAAGGGGTCCAGGTCACGGGTGCTGGGGACCTTATCGGCGGAGGGGGCGTTGGTGGCGGTGATGGCTTGGGCCGAGAAGCTGGCAGTCGCGACTGCCAGGATGAGTAGCCAGGCAGGCCAGGAAGGCAGGACGAATCCGAGAATAACGCACCGGCCACGGCCGGGGGGTGTTCCATAGCGGCGCTGGCTCGCCGCACTCCAAGACGCGGGCGCTTTCACGCAGCGCGCATGTAGTTCCGAAGGTCTTGGAGTGCGGCGAGCCAGCGCCGCTGTGGACTGTGTCCCGACCAGCGCGCCGTTCTTGAATTCACCCTGCCAGGAAGGAATGGCCGCGCCAACCTGCCGGAGTGATTCAGCGACTGGTGCTTTGGCCGAACTGACTTTCTTATTCATTTGCAAGATCATCGCAGACTACGCCAAGGAGTGCTGTTGTGCACGCCTAAGACCATGCGGCGCCACGTGTCGGGTGCCTCTGGATACCGCCACCGACCTGCGCTGTAGCGGCAGGCATCTTGCCTGCCGTAGAGCCGGGCATCTTGCCCGGCGGAATAGCCTTCCCGCACGCACGCGACGCTCCTCCGGGCGGCAGGATGCCGCCCTCTACGGCAGGCAAGATGCCTACCGCTAAACGGTGCCCAAGGGCAAATGGCAAGTCGGCAGGCGGCGAAAGCGCTACTCGTAGCGCAGGGACTCGATCGGATCCAGGTTGGCCGCCTTGAACGCGGGATAGGTCCCGAAAACCACGCCCACCACCGAGCAGATCAGCAGGCCCAGGCCGATCCAGTCGAACGGGATCACCGGCTTCAGGTCGAAGAAGTACGCGGTGGAGTTGCCGCCGAGGATGCCGCAGCCGACGCCGATGATGCCGCCAATCTCGCAGAGCACGATGGCTTCGATGATGAACTGGGTCATGATGTTGCGCTTCTTGGCGCCGACGGCGCGGCGAATCCCAATCTCGCGGGTGCGCTCGGTGACCGAGACGAGCATGATGTTCATGATGCCGATGCCGGCAGCCAGCAACGCGATCGAGCTGACCAGCACCACGCCGATGCGGACGGTCAGGGTGAAAGCATTGAACTGGGAGATGAGCGCGTCATTGGAGGAGATCTCAAAGGTATCCTTCTCGCCGGGCGGGTCCTTGCGGATGAGGCGGAATAGCCCGCGGACTTCCTCGACACAGGCATCGTAGCTCGCGCGGTCGCGGGCCTGCACGAGAATGGTGAGACTGCGCCAGATGTAGCCAAAGCGGTTGAGGCCGGTCGTGAGGGGGATGATGGCGAAGTTGTCCTGATCCCCGCCCAGGGAGCCGCCTTTGGGCTCGAGTACGCCGACGACGGTGTAATTCAGGCCGTCTATCTTCACCCGCTCGCCCACCGGTGGCACCGTGGGGAAGATGGTCGTGGCCAGACTGTGGCCGAGCACGCACACGTCGGAAGCGCCCTCGACGTCGGCTTCGGTGATTCCACGTCCGTCCTGCACGACCCAATTACGGGCGGGGAGACTGCCGGGGGTCTCGCCGTAGAGGCGCACGTCGGGCGCGGTGCGCTTGTAACGTGTTTGAATCTGCCCAGCCCAAAAGTAAGCCTCCATGCCGATTGAGCGCGCCAACGTGACGCCGTCCATCAATCGGCGGCCTTGCTGGAGGTTGATGTTCTTCCGGCGCCGAATCTTCTCAATTCCCTCGGGCACGGAGAACAGGATGATAGGATACTTGCGGACTGTGAAGGTCTGGTCGCCGAGCTGGCTAAGTTCGGCCTCGACCGTGCTCTGCATGACGCGCAAAGCGGTCATGACGACGATGATCGAGAACACGCCGACCAGCACCCCTAGAAGCGTCAGGCCGGAACGGAGCTTATGCGCAGCCACGGCGCTCAAGGCCATGCGAACGCTTTCGCGGAACTCAGCGAGGAGGATGCGCAGGGATTTGGGAAGCATGAGGGCGTGAGGCGTGAAACGTGAAACGTGAAACGTGATTAGGGTATGGGGACGTGCTGGAGCAAATCCGAGAGGTCTTCACGTGAGAGTGGAGGCGAAGGAGGAGCTTGATCCCGTTCGAGGCCGTAGCGCACGCTGTCCTCCTTTAGGAAGGAGCCAAATGCACGCTGGTCCGGGACCATCGTGAGCAGCAGGCGGATGATATGCGTAAGAAGGCCGAGGCGATGTCCAACTACCTGCTCTGTGAGCACATGACGGCCTTTATAGTACCAGCCGCGGCTTTCACGCGCTGAACCCAACGCGTATTCGTAAAAGCGTGCACGGTCCCTGCCACTGCCGCGGGAATAGCCCTCGGAGATATTTGCCTCAATCGAGCCCACGGCGCGGTACAACTGGCTTGCCACTTCCCATGTGCGCCTGTCACCCGCCAGCCTCGTCACGTCGTGCCAGGCAACGTCTGCCGCGAAAAGCGCCAGCCGGTAAGCTTCCATCTTCCAGAGCGAATCGCCCGTTATCTCCGCCGGCACCGTCTCTATCCACATCTCAAAGTTCATGGCGTCTTCTGTCCCTTCACGCATCACGCATCACGTTTCACGTTTCACGTTTCATTCATTTCTGAGCGCATCCACCGGGTTCATCCGCGCGGCGCGCCAGGCGGGGACAAAGCCGGACACCAGTCCTGTCAGCAGCGACACAAGCACGGCCAGGCTGACCACGGTCGGCGACATGGAGGCGGGCATGTATTGCTGCAAGACCAGGGTCACTGGCCACGCGATGCCGAGTCCGATGGCCCCGCCGATCAGGCAAATCGTGGCCGCCTCGACGAGGAACTGCAGGAGGATGGTTCGCCGCTTGGCGCCGATGGCCTTGCGGATGCCGATCTCGCGGGTCCGCTCGGTGACCGAGACGAACATGATATTCATGATCCCGATGCCGCCGACGAAGAGCGACAGGCCGGTGATGAACAGGCCGATGCCGCCGATGATGGCCGTGATCTTGTGGACTTTGGCCAGGATTTCCTCCTGCTGGTTGATGGAGAAGTCGTCCGGGTCGCCGGGCGCCAGACGCCGGACGCGGCGCATGATGCTGTGCAATTCCTCGCGGGCGCTCTCCAGGTTCCTGACGTCTTTGACTTTGACCTCCACTATTTCGAGGTCATGTGTGTGCTGAAAGCCTGCCATCATCTGCCGGAGAGGGATGATGGCCTGGTTGTCGAACTGGCCGAAGATGTCGCCCTGCTTCTCCAGCACGCCGATCACCTCAAAGGGCTGCTGGCCAATGACAATCTTTTGCCCGAGGGAGGATTCCCGGGGAAAAAGGTTGGTGGCCACCATGGAGCCGATCACGCACACGGGCCTGCCGCCCTCGGCCTCGGCGGCAGAAAGAAAGCGCCCGTCGCCGATGGAAACGCCGCCCGTCTGCAAGAGTTGCTCGGTGGAACCTACGATGCGCACCCCGTCGGCGCTGCGTTTCCCGAACTTGACCGTCCGCTGATCAAAGGCAAGGGGCGTCACGGCCGCGGCCAGCGTCAAATCCCGCTCCAGCTCGGCCGCTTGCTCCACCGTGAGATGAGGGCGCTTCTGGATCATGCGCCATTGGTCCTCTGTATCCGGGCCGGACCAGTCCTCGCGCATCACAAAGAGCACGTCAGCGCCGATGGAGGAGATGGCTTTGAGAAAGGCGCCGTTCAAGCCGGCAATCGCGGTGCCCATCAGCGTCACGGTGACGATGCCGATCACGATGCCCAGCGTCGTCAGGACTGAGCGCATCTTGTTGGCACGGATGGCGCTCCACGCAATGGCCAGGCCCTCTTTGAGTTCGATGAGCAGGTTCATGTGCGGGAGGACGGAGGGGATTGGAGCGTTGAAGCGTGAAGCGTCAGAGCGTGCACGAGGCCTTAGGCGCCGACCACAAGCGGCTCTGCGGGGGCAGTCTCCTGTCCTTGGCTCACGCGTTCGTCGCTGGCAATGAGCCCATCGCGAATGCGGAGGATGCGCCGCGCGTGTTTGGCGACGTCTTCCTCGTGCGTCACCACGATCAGCGTGTTGCCCTGACGCGAGAGATCGGCGAAGAGCGCCAGGATTTCCGTGCCGGTCTTGGTATCGAGGTTGCCGGTCGGCTCATCGGCCAGGATGATGGATGGCCGGTTCACCAGGGCGCGGGCGACAGCAACGCGCTGGCGCTGACCGCCGGACAGTTCGTTGGGCCGGTGATGAACACGGTCGGCCAGGCCGACATTGCGCAAGGCATCCAGCGCCACTTGCCGCCGTTCCTCGGCGGGCATGCCGGAATAAATCAGGGGCAGTTCGACGTTGCGCAGCGCGTCCGAGCGCGGCAGCAGGTTGAAGGTCTGGAAGATGAAGCCAATCTCCCTATTCCTGATTTCCGCCAGTTGATTATCGTCCATCTGGCTCACCTGGACGCCGTTCAGCTCGTACTCGCCGGCCGTGGGCGTGTCGAGGCAGCCGATCAGGTTCATCATGGTGGATTTGCCCGAGCCCGAAGGCCCCATGATGGCCACATACTCCCCGCGCTCAATCTCCAGCGACACTTCCCGCAGCGCGTGGATGGTCTCCGCGCCCATCTGGTAACGGCGGGAAATCTTATGGAGGCGGATCAGAGGCATGCGGAGAATGACGAATGACGAATGACGAATGACGAATGACGAATGACGACACCCGAAGTTTGGACCGCGAGCGGGCGGCGGGCTTGTCCGGGGCCTCAGCCTCGAAAGTGGCGCGCATTGGGGTTGGGCTGGCAGGCCCCATGTTCTTTTCAATCACCGCGCTTGGCTTCTTTATCCTTGGCGCTCTCGGCGGTCGCCGGGGCTTTGTGGATCTTCTTGCCGTCCTCCAGTTCGCGCGTGATGGCGCGGAAGCTGCCCGACACAACCTCCTGTCCTTCGCTCAGCCCTTCGGTGATCTCCCAGTAATTGTCGTCGCTGATGCCGATCTTGACCGGGACCATCTTTGCGTGGTCGCCCTCCAGGACGAACACCACTTCGATGGGCTTGACGGCCTCTTTGGACTTCTTGTCCCCTTTGGCGACATTTGTTCCGTCTGCCGCGGGAACGTTCGTGCCCAGGGCGGCGAGGTTGGTCGTAGTGACGGTCTTGGTTGCAGCCGCCAGGACATTGGTCCCGGTCTTCGTTGAATTCGTGCCGGGCGGGTCCTTGAGGGCGGCCAGCTTCTTGTCTCCCTTCTTATCCTTATCTTTGTCCTTCGGCGGGCGGGTGGTCACGCTGGCGAAGGGCACGGTGAGCGTATTGGTGCGATAGCAGGTTTCAATCTCGGAGGTAACGGACATGCCGGGGCGGAAGGCTTCCTTTTCCTGGATGCGGACGGCCACCTCGAACTTGGTGGCCTCCTGGCCCGTGCCGCCCTGCCCGGCGTCCTTGGCCGAGTTGGCAATGTCGGTGACGATGCCATTGAACTTGCGGTTCTTGAAGGCGTCCACCTCCAGCTTGGCTTTTTGGCCCGGGGCAATCCGCACCACATCGTTCTCGCCGATGTCCACCCGCGCCTCCATCTCGTTGAGGTCGGCGATGGTCATGATCTCCGTGCCTACGTTCTGGATAGTGCCCAGCACGCGCTCGCCAAGGCGGGAGTTGAGCTTGCTGATGGTTCCGGCGAGGGGGGCCACGATGGTCGTTTTCTCCAGCGAGTCATTCGCGCTGTCAACCCCGGCTTTGGCCACAGCCACCTGGTCCACCGCGCTTTCGAGTTGTGCCTTAGCCACGTCAAAAGCGGCCTTCACTTCGTCGAACGCGGAATCCGACACGAGTTTTTGGCGGAACAAGTCCAGGTTTCGTTTGTACTCGGCTTCGGCTTTGAGCAAGTTGGCCTCGGCCACGTCTTTGCCCGCGACCGCCGAATTGTAGCTCGCTTTGGCCTGGTTGAGGGCGGCGAGGTAGAACTCCGGCTTGATCTTCACCAGCAACATGCCCTTGGTCACCTTCTGCCCTTCCTTCACCGGCAGGTCAATGATTTCACCGCTGACCTCGGCGCTGATCTTGACCTGCAGTACCGGCTGGATTTTGCCGTTGGCGGTGACAAGCTCGGTCATGTTGCGCCGGGTGACTTTCTCCGCCTGAACGGTCACGACGATATCCCGCTTCCGAAAGATGACCAGCGCGGTCAGGCCGAGCAGCGCCACGGCCATGATCGAGAAGACAATGACCTTCCTGCGCTTCTTAGACTTTGCCATTTCAGTTAGTTAATCAGACACGGGCGGCGGGGTTTTGTTTCACCGAAAGGGCGGCTGCCCGCCGCCGCGGAAAGCGATGCCCGCTTTGCTTCCCAATCAGCCTCACCCGGTGAACCGCTTGAAGAACAGCTTGCTCGCCTGCCCCAGCCCGAAAAAGAAGCCGGTGTAGGCCGCCCAAATGCCGAACACCCACAGCGCGGCCTTGGCGAAGGACGCGCCGCTGAGCCGCGCCAACCCGATCGCGCGCACGATCAGCACCCAGATCGTCATCACATTCACGATCGCCAGCAGCGCGTGAACGGTATTCTGCGGATCGAAGTCCTTCACCAGCAAGATCGGGCCCGGAGCCGCGTAGAGGCTGCCCAGGCCCACGATCAGCAGCGTCTTCACGATGGTCTCCAGCACGCCGATCATATTCCCCAGCCCAACGACCTCCACCGCCTTCATGTACGGAAAGTCCCCTTTCAACACCTTGGCCCCCACCAGCCAGAGGAACAACCCCCAGACGAATGGCATGCCGAAGCCCGCGAGCACGGGGATGATGCCAGCGCCGATCTTCGCGACGATGATGGTCCATTTCTCGCCCACGGCCCGGCTCTGCTCGGCCTGCTGCTCCGTCAAGTGCCCGCTCTGCACCTGCTTCTGGATGCCCTGGTCAACGATCTCGCTGAACTGATGCATGATCGAGTCCTGCGAGAAGATCAGCACGGACGCCGCCCAGCTTATCACGATGAGTATCACGGCGGGCACAACCCAGTTGGCCGCGGAGGCCCTGGCTGTTTTCACATCCTGAAAGACATCTCCCGGGGTGGCGAATACATTGAAGAGCCGTCCGGCCAGGGACATGCCGGTTGTCGGCGGGGCCTCCGGCGAGGGTTCCTGCATCTGCAAAGGCTCTTCCATAAGCTAGCTCGGGTTTAACGGCGCGCGGTTCAGTAGCTGCCGCCGAGTGTGGGGCAACCGCCTTTGGCTGTCCAGCCGTTAAGGCGCGGGCTGCCGGCGAGGCCGGCGAGGTGATCTTCTCACTTTTTGCACAGTAGATACCCATCGGCCAAATCCACAATCCCGCATACCTATCTGCTGCCAGCAGTGTGCCAAATCGGCCCACACCCAGCGCCAGGCATCATAAGCGCACATGATTGCAGGAGGCACAGCCACCCACAGGCTCGTACCTGGCTAGTACCTGTCTCGTACGTGTCTCGTACCTGTCTGGTACGAGGGGGGGCCCCCTTCCAGCGGAAAACGGCCCGTTTCGGGGATTTTCAGCCTCATGGAATCCCTTGGTCATTCGGATTGGTTATACTTGCGGGTTCCGGCTGTGCCATTTTGGCCCGCTTGCCGGAGCGGGGGATGCTCAGGGCATGCCGATACCGGTCGCACCTGTGAGAAGCTGTTCATAAAATGAGATGCTCAACGCCGGCGAGGGGTTCAGTCAGCCATCCTGCGGGTCGGGTCTGTCTTTGGGCTAGCGGCACTTCGAGCGAAGTGAAAGCGGATGACGGTGTAATCCCGGGTGTCGGCCAAGCGGAAGCCCAAGGCCTTGATTCCATCTGCAATTCCGGGCATGTGCGCCACTCCCCACGGAATCACGATTGGCTTCTGGTTCGGCAGCCGGTCATGAATTTCCTGGAGCACACGCCGGTTGCGTTTCCTGACAAGGTCATCGAGCAGTTGAACCTGGAAGTCCGGAGGCGCCGAGAATCCCAGGAGCATCGGCACGGTCGTGGCGTTCAAGCCCTTGGCGTGAATGAGCATCGCCAGGTTAAGCAGCCCAATGGTGTTCGTGGTGAACTGGGCGACATCCACATCAGCACGAACCATCTCGACCTCGACGGGCCTGAATTCCTCCTGCTGCTCGGCTAGGCCGAGCTTGGTGGCCATTCGCTTGTAGCTGATGTTGTTCGTCAGCAGGTTCTTGTCATCGGTGACGCCCTCCATCAGCACGACTGAATTGGTAGGGAAGGAATGCGAGAGCTTGCGGTAGAATTCGGCCTCGCCGATGTGCGCCATCGGCACCAGCAGGACCGACTTACCGTCATCGCGCACGTATTTTCGCACCTGAACCGTAAGGCCGTAGGGTCGCAAGGCCAGAAAGCCTCCCGTTCCTTGGAAGAGCGTCAGCGCCACTAAAAGGCCAAGGTAGGCGACGATTGCCGGCAACACTCCAAGCAGATTCGCCAGGACAAATCCGATGAGGTTCAGCCAGCTAAAGCTTCGTGGTCCCAGGCGCGTCTCGGGTAGCAGCGGCCAGCGCAGGGTGAGCCGGCCCTGGACGCGGCGCAGGATGAGCAGGCCCAGGAGAAGCTCAAAGAGCGAGATGACCCAGCTTGCCGGCTCCATCCAGCGGTAGTCGTAAATGGCCACCGGAAGAAACAGCAGGAGGACTGCGGGACTAAAGAGGGCGATGGGCAGGAACAGCCGCTTGGGGATCATTGGCGTGAGCCCCATTAGGCCATACACCAAGAGCCCCACCAGGGACGCCAACAGCGTGACGAGGCCGCAGGGCGCTGTGAGCAGACGGATGCCAAAGAGCAGGCTCAACGATTCCGCTATCAGGGAAAAGACGGCATCGGCCAGGAAGAGCGCAAGGCACGCGCTTAAGAGGCCGGCCAGGATCCGCCGCGCCGGCGGGAAGTTCTGAGCCCCCGCAGGCGCCGGCAGGGTAGCGCCAGGAAGCAGAGGCGGAGCGCTGGCTGCAGGCGCATCGGCGGCAGGCAATCGCGGAGGCACACTGCTAGGTTCAGCCTTAACGTTGGGCGGCTGATTCTCCGGGTCGGTTTGCATGGTCTGATCAGCCAACCCCTAAGGCTCGCCAAACCGATTCCGTCGCCCGGGCTGAGGCCTACATCCGCTTGGCGGCCAGCTCAAATGTCATCCCCTCTCTCGCCGCCTCGATCACCAGCTTGCTGTTCTTCGCGGCCACAAGCTGGCGGGCTTGATCCTCCATTTGGCTGACCTTGGCGTCACTGTGGTTCGGGTCGTGATGGAAGAGAAACAGCCGCTTCACCTCGGCCTCGATGGCCAGCGCGACCACTTCGTTGACACAGCCGTGGCCCCAGCCGACGTGATGCTTGTATTCCTCGCAATCGTATTGGGAGTCCATGATCAGCACATCGGTGCCGCGCAGGAAGTCCACCATCTTCCGCTTCTCGCTGCGAGCGAAAGCGGACGCCGCCGCGTCGGGCGCGCCCGCGGCGGGTGCGGGGGGAGTCTCGTGGTGTGGCTCATTGTCGGGAAAGAAGGCGATCGAGCCGTCCGCGGTGAAGAGCCGGTAGCCGACACACACGCCGGGATGGTTGGCGAAGCAGGCCTGCACCCGCACCGGGCCGACGTTAAAGTTCATTTCTTTAAGCTCTTCGATGAGCACGTTCGCTGGCACTTGGCGCAAGCCGACCGGGAAGAAGGGGCTTTCCATCTGGCCTTGCAGCACTGCTTCCAGGCCGTGCCGCGCGCCTTCGTACCCGAGGATGTGCAGATGGTTCTGCGGCTTATAGAACGGGACGAAGAACGGCAGCCCCTGGATGTGGTCCCAATGCGTGTGGGTCAGCAGCAGGGTCAGGTCCAGCGGCTGGCTGTTGAACTCGGCGACCAACTGCTGGCCGAGGAGGCGCAAGCCTGTGCCGGCGTCGAGAATGATGATCTGGCCTTCGGCGCGCACTTCGACACAGGTGGTGTTGCCGCCATACTCAACGGTGGTGGGCCCCGGCGTCGGAATCGAGCCGCGCACGCCCCAGAACTTCAGCCGGGCCGGCTCCCGGGCAAGGGACGGCGCCGGCACCGACCGCTCGACCGCGGGCCGCGCGGCCGCGGCGACGCGCGAAAGCAGCAGAAGGAACCGCTCCGGCTCGATCGGCTTGGTGATATACTCATCCGCGCCCGCCTTGAAGGCCGCTTGCCGATCGCTCTCGAACTGCCGGCCCGAGGTAATGACGATCCTGGTCTGCCGCAGTGAATCGTCGCTGCGCAAGGCCCGGCAGACCTGGAACCCGTTGAACCCGGGCATCATCAGATCGCACAAGACGACGGCTGGCCGATGCAGCTTCGCCAGTTCGATGCCGGCGTTCCCTTCCTCGGCTTCGATAACCTGCCAGTCCGGTGGCTGCAACAACTCGCCCAGGAACTTGCGATAGTCGGGATCGTCGTCAATGATTAGGACCGTGTTCATGAGTGTGGCGCACTGTGGCGGCTACTCTAGCTCGCCCGCAGCGCAAATTAAAGTCAAAAAGAAAGGCTTGAATGGTCCGCATTGCTCCCTACCTTGCCGCTAATACTGTTTTTCCATGCAGCCGAGCCCAGCCGAAGCGCAAATCGTCGTCGCCGACGGCCTCACCAACCGCGAGTTCCTGGAGCAATACGCCCGCGCCGGGCGCATCGGGCTTTCCGGCGGCCTGACCCTCATTGACAAGGCGATCTGCCGCGCCGAACGCCACCTGGACGAGTAGGCCCTCTGGGGTTTGTGGTCGCATGCCTTCCTGTTCTAGGGCCGGCGGCTTGATGGCCACCACTGGGTGATCGAGTCCGATCTGCAGGTTCATCGCAAGCACATCCAGCTCGGCGTGCAGGAAAACCGCATCTCCAAATACTTCGACGAGCACCTCTACACCAGCCTGGCGGTGCTGGATCTGGGCCTGACAGAAGCGCAAGTCATCTGCCTCCTGTGCGAAGGACTGGATCTCGTAGCCAGCCGCGCGCGCTACTCCCTGCGCGAGTTATTTGGCACGCTCATCGCCCTGCGCCGTCAGGAACTGCGCGCCCGGAGCAATGTGCTGGCGCGCGAACGATCCCTCTACTGCTCGGCCCTGCTCCAGCACGTGTTCCGCAAAGCCGGCTTGGACTTGGCCCCCGGCGTGGACTTGAAGAATACGACCCCTGAGGACATCGCCCGCACTCCCGTCCCGCACATCACTTAACCCCCCGGCGCGGAAGCGTGCTACACAGATGTCCGTTCCCTTTCATGTGAAACGCCGATCTCCGCCGGATAGGCGGGTCGGTGAGAGTGAGCGGTAATGGCCTCCCAGAAGTTTCCCCAAAACGTTAGTTTGCCCAACTTGCGGTGGGGCATCGCAGGCTCACGCACGAAAAGAAAGGCCACCATCACGACCAGGAGTGTGCCGAGCATAAGGCGCAGCACCCATGGCGGGGACATATAATGGGTCAAAAACCCCGCGCACAGGTGGCCAAGCGGCATTCCGCCTTGTTGCGCCAGAAGCATAACCGACAGGACCCGGCCGCGGTTCGCATCAGTGGCCAGGAGTTGATTAGCGGTATTACTCGGATTCAGGCTCAGCAACCAGAAGCAGCCACTGGCTACCAGGATGATCAGGCTTAAGGCAGGTTTGGTGGAGAGGCTGAACAGCAGTCCGATGGCGGCAAAGACGCACATGGCCAAAGGGATGAGGTGGTGGCGGGGGTAGTAGGAGGGGATACAGGAGAGCAGGAAGGCTCCGAGAATCGAACCCAGGCCGATCGCCGAGAGCATCAGGCCGAAAAGTCCTGGGCCGCCCTTGAGCACGCTCTGGGCGAAAACGGGCAGCAGTCCCTGCAACGGTGCGGCCAGGAACATAAAAATCACGCCCATGATGGTCAGTCGCCGAGTGCCAGGGCTCGTCCAGACGAATTTCAACCCTTCGCGAATGTCGTCGTAGATGGAGCCGTCGGGGCGGGGTGACGCTGGAGCGCTCGGAATGGCGAGCAACAAGGCAATCAGCAGCGGGAGGAACGTGCAGGCATTGAAGGTGAAGGCACCCGCGACACCGATCGCCCCGATAAGCGCCGCCGCCAACATGGGACCGCACAGCCTCGCCATATTGAACTGCACAGAGTTCAGTGCGAGGGCCGAGCCCAGTTCCGCGCTTGGAACCAGACTGGACACGATGGAAAGGAAGACCGGGCCGTTGGGAGCCCAGACGATCCCTTCCAGAAACGTAAAGGCGATAACGACCTAGGGCGTCGCCCGCCCTAGGAACGCCGCCACAGCAAGGCCCGCACCGAGCGCACACGCCAACGCCTGCAAGGTGATTAGCCACACCTTCCGGTTCACCCGGTCCGAGATGACGCCGGCGAGCAGCGCAAGCAGGAGGACGGGGCAGAAGTCCGCAAACTGCAATACCTCGACGAGCAGCCCCTGGTGGGGATTGCCAATGGTATGACTTGTGACGGCCCAACTTTGGGCGGCGTTCTCGGTCCAATTACCAGTGTTCGAGATGCAGGCGCCGATCCAGAAAATGAGAAACGGCCGCTGCCGGAAAACTCCCAGGGACCTTCCGATGGCTGAGCGAGATAGAGTATTGGGGCCGTCGGGCATTGAGGACTCCTATTACTTCAACGACGGTGTTTCAACAGCCCCCATCATGACTGTCCGGCTAACTTTTGGTCAACACGGGTTTCAGTTCGACAGGATGGGCCTGAACCCCTTCTCATGACATTTTTCGATTTCGTTTTCAGACGGCTTCTTTCCAGGGTGCCTTCCCGCTTAAGGGCGGGACCGACTCAATATGAACGAAGGCCGAACGGTGTTTGCCCAACTGAGGGGCGAACTGCCGAAATACAAATTCGACAAGTGCGTCCGCCGTTACCGCGGCGATCATCGGGTGCGCTCGCTCTCCTCCTACGAACAGTTCTTGGTCATGGGCTTCGCGCAATTGACCTACCGCGAGAGTTTGCGCGACATCGAAACCTGTCTGCGCGCCCTGGGCTCCAAGCTCTATCACAGCGGCATCGGCCAGCCCACCGCTCGCAGCACCTTGGCCGACGCGAACGAAAAGCGAGACGGGCGCATCTTCTCCGATTTCGCGCACGTGCTGATCGAACAAGCTCGCTCCCTCTACGCCGAGGAGCCCTTCGGGGCCGAGTTGAAACAAGCCGCCTACGCCCTGGACTCCACGACCATCGATTTGTGTCTGTCGTTGTTCCCGTGGGCCAAGTTCCGCCGGCACAAGGCCGCTATCAAAGCGCATACGCTCCTGACCTTGCGGGGGTGCTTCCCCACCGTGGTCATCCTGACGACCGGCAAGGTCCACGACGTCAACATCCTCGACCAACTGGTCTACGAGGCTGGCTCGTTTTACATCGCCGATCGCGGCTATCTGGATTTCGGCCGATTGCATCGGATTCACCGCTGCGGGGCCTTCTTCGTGACGCGGGCCAAAAAGAACTCCCGTTTCCAACGGCGTTACTCGCGTGCCGTGGACAAAACCACAGGCTTGCGCTTCGACCAGACGGTGGTGCTGACGGGCTTTCGGTCCCATCAGCAGTATCCGGACGCTCTGCGGCGAATCGGATTTCGGGACCCTCAGACCGGCAAGCGGTTCGTGTTCCTGACCAACAATTTCACCGAGCCGGCCCTGACAATCGCTCAACTCTACCGCTGTCGCTGGCAAATCGAACTGTTCTTTAAATGAATCAAACAACATCTGCGCATCAAAGCCTTCTATGGCACCTCGGAGAATGCGGTGCGGATCCAGGTCTGGATCGCCATCGCCGTGTATGTCATGGTTGCCATCCTCAAAAAACGCCTCCGCCTCTCGGCCAGCCTCTACACCATTCTACAGATTCTGAGCCTGACGCTTTTCGAGAAAACGCCCATTTTACAGGCGCTAGCTCAACAACCTTCACAAATCTTGATCCCTGACACTCACAATCAGCCCTGTTTACCGGGGTTTTAAGCCGGACACTCATGAGCCCCCATTATGGTTCAGACGCCAAGTCGTCCATGTTTGTCTGTGCGGTCGAGGCATGTGCTCACTGGCTTACATCGTTTTTGTCGTGCCGCCGTCCAGATCGATCAGCGCCCCGTGCAGATACCGGTTCTGTGGCGATACGATAAACGCGACCAGATTTGCGACCTCCTCCGGCTCACCGATCTTTGTGATCCCGGAATCCGCTACCATCAGCGCCTCCGCTTCTGCACCACTGATCCCTTTCTCTTTCGATAAAGTCTGCAGTCTCGTCATCAGTCTCGCGGTGCGCACTGCTCCAGGGTTGATCGCGTTCATCTGCACTCCGTCCCCCACACCCACATCCGCCATCGCCTTCGTGAAAGAGAGCATCGCCGCGTTCACCGAGCCACCAATGGTGAACTGTGCCCCGGGCGTCCGGCCGCCGACGCCCGCAATGTTCACCACCGAGCCCTTCCGCTGCTTTAGGATTGGCCACGCCGCCCGCAGAAGCCGAACGGCCCCGAAAAACTTCAGAGCAAAGCCATCCGTCCAGTCGTCCTCGCTCAGCGTTAGAAAATCCCCGCGCTTGATCGCGCCCGCATTGTTCACCACGATATCAATCCCGCCCAGAACTCCGATCGTCTTCTCCACCAGCAGCGACGGCGTCTCCGGCTTCCGCAAATCCAGCGACAGCCAGGCTGCCTTGCCTCCTTTGTTTTCGATCTCAACCCGCGCCTCCTTTAGCAACTCCGCATTCTGTGCCGCCTGCATCACCGCCGCGCCCTCCTCTGCAAGCTTCAATGCGATGGCCCTACCAATTCCGCGGCTCGCCCCTGTGACAATTGCGACTTTAGTCGACAATGGCTGTTTCATCGGCGGGAAGGATAAAGCGAGCAGCTCATACCCTCAACCCTGTCATTTCCTAGGCAAATGGTTAGAGATTCGAGGTTTTCGGGAGGGCTGCTCCCGCGCGGACCAATGCTTTGGGTGGATCGAGCATAATAATTCCCCGTGCTCACCCGACGCGACGATCCAGCACCAGAGTATTTTTTAGCCCTGAGCAGAGTGGCGCGCGGTGGGACCTTGGAGTTTGATCTGCCGGTGATCGCGTCCTCTCCCCCTGCGACTCGATTTGTTTCCCGGCCGGAGACTCCAGAGGCAGAGATTTTGGAGGGGCAGATAATTAGACATCGTTGGATTTGCCGGGTGGCTCACTTAAATAGGGCGCACCTTTTCTGGTCACTAACCCCTTGCGCCACGGGGGTTCTAACACTTTTTTCGGGACATCTCCCCGCAACCCTTTTACCGTTTGGCCCATGTCAAAACGTAAAGTTCCTTTTCGTCGGCCCAGTGCTAACGAGCAAACTGTGCTGAGCCAGATGCAGATCAAACTGCTGGTCCGGCCCAACGACATCGAACAGTGCGACCGAATCCTCGTCGAGCACCATTATCTGCACAGCGCCCAGTTGGTGGGCGAGCAGTTGCGCTATGCGGTGGTCTGGAGGGGTCAATGGCTGGCGGTCGCCGCCTGGAGCGCGCCGGCCTTGCATCTCAAGGCCCGGGACGCCTTCATCGGCTGGACGGAGGCGCAACGGCGGGAGCGCCTGCCGTTGGTGGTCAACAACTCACGCCTGTATGTGCTGCTGGAGAGCCATTACCCTAATCTGGTCAGCCGGTTTATGAAGCTCATGCTCGGACGGTTGAGTGCGGACTGGCAGAGCGTGTGGCAACATCCGGTCGCGTTGGCGGAGAGTTTTGTGGACCCGAACCTCTATCGCGGCACGGCCTACAAGGTCAGTGGCTGGAGCCAGTTGGGGCAGACGCGCGGCTGGAAGCGTAGCGCGGTGGATTTTTACCAGGAGCACGGGGTTCCCAAGCAAGTGTGGATTCGCGAGTTGGAGAAGAACGCGTGCGTCAGGCTCCGGGCGGCGCAGTTGCCGCTCGCCTGGGCCAGGGCCCTGCGGCCCGCCCGGCTCCGCTGCACCGCCAAGGTCAAGGAGATCGAGAGCTTGATGGTGCGCTTGGGCCGAGACGTGCCGGAGTTTCGGCGCCCCCAGGCGTTGGCCTATTCGCTCCCAGGCATGCTGGTGCTCATCGCCATGGCCACCTTCAGCGGGGTGAGCCGTGGCTACGAAGACCTGGCCGACTACGCGGCCACGCTCTCCCAAGCGCAGTTGCGGGCCTTGCGCTTCCGGCAGGATCCCCACACCCGGCGGGTGCGTTGCCCGGAGCGCACGACCTTTGCGCGGGTGCTGGAGGGCGTGGACGCCCAGTTGCTGCAGCGGGTGTTGTTGCTCTGGCAGGAGCAGGTGTTGGGGCCGGTGCAAGACCGTTGGGTGATTATCGACGGCAAGGAAATCCGTCACGCCGACGTGGAGTCGGTCAGCACGGTCAGCGGCAGCGGTCGCTGGCTGGGTTCCACGCTGGTGCCGGAGGGCAGCGACGAAATCCCCGCCGGCCGTCAGCAATTGGCGCAACTGGATCTGGTGGACAAGATCGTGCTGGCCGACGCGGCCCACACCCAGGGAGCGCAGGCCAAACAGATCCTCTACGACCAAGAAGGCGAGTATCTCCTGACGGTTAAAAAGAACCAAAAGGACCTCTTTGCCACGCTGGAAACGCTCTGGGCCGACCGGCGTTTTCCCCCTCGGCCCACGCCGCGCACCCGGGCGCTGACGCGCGAGCGCAACCGGAGCCGCCGCGAGATCCGGAGGCTGGACTGTCGGGACGTTTCACCGCAGCAGGTGGGCTTCCCCGGCGTGCAGACCATCGGGCGGCTCCGACGCCGGGTGCGGCGCCAGGGCAAGCTAACCACCGAGACGGTTTACTTGATCAGCAGCCTCAGGCTGGAAGCGATGGATGCGGCGGGCTTCCTCAAGCTCAAACGCGGTTACTGGGTCATTGAGAGCGCACTGCATCACGCCTTGGATGTGACCCTGCACGAGGATCACAGCCGAGTGCGCCATCCCAAGGCAGCGTTTGTCCTGAGCCTCTTTCGCCGAAGGGTGGTCAGCTTTGCCCAGGGGTGGGTCGCCCAATGCCGCAAGCTCAACCCCAAGAGCCGAGTGACCACCCGCAAATTCCAGCAACGCTTCGGCCGCGCGGATGGCGGCCCCAACCGCTTGCATGCGCTTATGTTCGCCAAATCTCCTGTTTCCTGGCGTTCCCCAACTTGAAAAGGTGCGCCCTATCACTTAAAGCGGAAATCGATTTTGAAGTTGTAGAGCCAAGGGATCTCGGGGTTGATACCCTGTTGGGCCAATTTTTCGGGCAAGCGCTCATAGTGGTGCCGCAGCAGCGAGGCGTTGGGTGGATTATAGAGGGTCACCACAATGGTCTGCTGCTCGACCCGAACGTCTCCTTCCAGACCCTCAAAGAGATGGCGGGCCAGATGAGTGGCGTCCCATTGGAGGAATGGGGACCCCAAGCGTTGGCGCAACTGGTGAATGACCGCTTGGGCAATCAACACCAGAGTGAGGTGGCCGTAGCGGACATTGAGGTTGAGGGTTCCGGCACGGTGCCAGCCCAGAGCTTGGTTGAACTTAAAGAACTCTTCCACATGCCAGCGCTGCGGATAGTCCTGGGCTAAGGTGGGGATTTGCGCGCGCTGGGCGGTGCACAAAAAGCCTTGGTAATAGTGGTCCTCCTTGCGGCTGCCGCTGCGCTGAACGTATTCGTGATAGAGGGCCTGAGGTTGGACCTTGAAATGATACGGCTCAATGGCCGTTGCGTAGCCAGGCCAATGCTCGATGAAATGAGGGGCGGACACTTTGCGCCAGCGTTGGACCGAGTTGGGGTAAGCCGCCTGAGCCCACAGCAAATCGAACACGTTGGCTTGGCGCACCCAGGAGAAGAGTTCCTGGAGAAGAGTTCCTGGCAATAGTGTTCCTTGTCCGCCAGGATCAAGGGTTTGTCCGCGGCGGCGGGAAGGGCGCCTAAGATTTGGGTGGCCATGTCCAACAAGGCGGGGCTGGCTTGCACGACGGATTGTGCCGAGGAACTGAGGTTGAAGCAGACTGGTTGGTTGGTATGGCAGTCCAGCAGGAAGAAGGTCTGAGCCATTTTGGCCGGTTTCTCCTGGGAACTGAAGCGGTGTCGGCGCATCTGGCGCTGGCTGTAGCTGGTCATCCGATGGGGATCCAGCGCCAGAAGGGTGCCGGTGAAATGTCCTCCGGCACGGCGCAACTTGCCCAAGGCAATCTGGGTCTGCTGGGCGTCCTGGAGGGTATGGCCGTCCAAGAGGTCGTGAATGGCCGGGTCGGTAGGAACGAAGGGCAGGCCGTTGGCCAATTCGAAGCCTTTCTGAGAGAGCGTGCGGCGTTGGCGACAAAAGCACAGGCATAGGGCGGCTTCATTGACCAGATGCAGAGCCAAGCGGGGTTCGACGTGCTCGGTCGGTGCGCCCGTCCAGGAGCGCATCAGGTCCCAAGTGCCCAGGCGCAAGTGATCTGGCAGCAGGAGCCAGATGCCGACTTGATTGCCGGAAATCTTGTCGGCCAGCATCTGACGGACCTGTCGCTCCAAGCTTTTAGGATCGGCCGGCATGGAACGCTGCTTTTTGCGAGTGCGCTGAGCCTGAACAAACTGAGGCGGGTTGGCGGGATTAAGGGCATAGAGTTTTTTTTGCAGGCCGTAATCAGCGATGATTCGTTCCACGCTGCGCTGGCTGATGGCATGACGCTGCTGGCGGATTTTTTGAGCGATGACTTCGGGGCAGGAATCGGGGTCGAGGAAGCGACAGCGGATGACCAAGCGCACGACTTAATCGGTGCGGCGGTAATCGGTTTTGGTCCCGGCTTTTGCAGGAGCAAGCCCTCGGCGCCTTGTTCGTAGAAGTCGGCCAGAATTTGGTAATAGCGCTGGCGGGTGAAACCGTATTTTTGGGCGGCTTTGGCTGGGCCCGGGTTTTCACACTCGCCTTCGATCAGCATAGCTAGGCGGCGGCAGACCTCATCGTCGTTGGGGACCAGGAGCGAGCCGCAGGGGCCTGTGAAGCGGGGCTTGGTTTTGGCGAGAGCAATATTCATCGGGGGAGCATTCATCGGGGGAGCATAATAGAGAGGCGGCTGTATGTAAAATAGAATATGGCGGTAGTTGGAGAGGGAGGGAAGGAAGTACCGGGTGTGTACAGCATGATTTATAATATTACATGAGAGGTGCCAATGCGAATCTGGGATCTATTACCGCCACATTTACTTTTACACATTGCTGCCGGTGGCAGCACCGGCTGAAAGGGACAGCGGCCAATCTGTAAACTTATCTACCCCTCAAAAATCTCTGCAGAGGGGGCAAAGACGGAACCGGAATTCCTCACGGAGACCGAGCTTCAGCGGCGCGAACGTGACAACCTCCTGGTAATCATGCAGAAAGCCAATTGGAAAGTTAAAGGACACGGTGGCGCCGCGGAGCTTTTGGGCGTGAAGCCGCCCACGTTGCTCTCAAGGATGAATAAAATGGGGCTGAAGCGGCCCGGCAAATAGCAGCAGAACCCGCATTGGAGCAAGCTGGGGCGCGGTCACAGGCGTCTGGATCGAATCGTATCGTGTACCGCTGCATCCCCGTCTACCGTTCGGGGTCGGGCTTGAGAATGCCGGGCATGGCGGGCGCAAAGCCGTGCCCCTCCATTTCCACCTTGCTCCAGTTGATCGCATAATGCTTGGCAGTCTGCAGGGTGACATACTCGCTTTTGAGGAGTTGCATCAGGTACTGGTCAAAGCTGTGCATTCCCTCATTGATCGAGGCTTCGATATGGCCAGTCAGGAGATGCAGGTCGTTGCGGGCGATCGCGTCCTGGGTGCCGCTGTTGCGCTTCATGATCTCCAAACACGGGATTCTTTTCTTGAAGGTGCTGGGGACCAGCCGCTGGCAAATGATGGCGTTCAAGCTGCGGGCCAGCAGGGCGCTCGCATTGGCCTGTTCCGCCGCGGGATGATACTCGCGGATGCGGTCAATTGCCTGGTTGACGGAGTCGGCATGCAAGGTGGCTAGCACCAGATGCCCGGTTTCCGCCGCCTGCATGGCGGCTTGAATGCTGTCGTGGTCCCGGATTTCCCCGATAAAGATGACTTCCGGGTCCTGCCGCATCGCGCTGCGGATCCCGGTGGCGAAGGATTCGGTGTCCACGCCCACCTCACGCTGCCCGAACTGACATTGGTTCTCTTCAAAGACGTATTCGATGGGGTCTTCAATGGTGATGATGCGCAGGGCCATCGTTTCATTGAGCTGTTGAAGCAAGGCGCACGCGGTCGTGCTCTTGCCTTGGCCAGCGGCGCCCGTTACGAGCAGCAGCCCGCGTGGCTCCTGGACCAGGGCCGCCACCGACGCCGGCAACTCCAGGTCGCCCAGTTTCGGAATCTTCTGAGGCACGACCCTGAACGAGAAAGCCTGAGTGCCCTGCTGCTTATTGAAATTGGCGCGATAGCGGACCTTCTCACAAAGAAAGCTCACGTCCAACTCGTGCTGCTTTTCGATGCGCTCGACAATGGAGCTGGAGAAGGCCTGGCGCAAGAGGCCCATGATCTCCTCGTTGGTCGGCGCCGGGAACTGCGTCGGGGGAATCCGCAGGAGCTTGCCATCGACCCGATAAGAGAAGCGGCGGTTGGCCTGCGCGTGGAGATCGGTGGCTGGCTGTTTGGCACACCAGTCCAGGAGTTTGCCGAGCGAAGTCGTTAAGGCCACTCGTTCCATATGATTCGAATAGATTTCACTTAACCGGTTCACAACGAGCTTTGCCAGACTAAATACTTGGAAATCGAGGCGATCCCCCTGACCTGCTCGCTAACCCTGCCCACCCATCACCGATGCTTCACCCCTTTCCATCCCCAAGGGCAGAGATTTAATAGCCTCTGATGATTAGACGGGACCTGGACCGGTTCCCGGATATGTAGCGAGCGTTTCTGCTAGTGTGTCTAATTATATGTGGCGGCTTTGGGCCTAACCCTGCCACCCCAGCCTTTACCTGTTTGGGCTGGATTACGCCATCTAAGTCCTGATTGCGGCCAGTTCCTGTTCCGCCGCTACCCGCAATAAACCGCCATATATAATTAGACACTCTCGCTCCCCTCTGCTAGCCTGGGCCCCTATGAATATCTCGCTCTCTAAAAAACACCTTCGTTTCTCAGGCCCCGGAGGCACCCTGCCGGTCAGCGTCAACGACGAGGTCAGCCGCCGCTTGGCCATGCTCATCCTCGGCCAATGCGAGGGCAAAGGCGCCACCCAAGCGGCCAAGCAATTCAACTTCAGTCGCCAGCGTTATTACCAGTTGTTGGATGCCTTTATCGAAAAGGGCGCTCTGGGTCTGGTTCTGGAGCCGCGCGGCCCCAAGAGCGATTACCGCCGCACCGATCAGGTCATTCGCCTGGTCATCCGTTGCCGCTTCCTCGACCCAGAAGCTTCTCCCGAGGTCATTGCACAAAAAATCCGCCAGCAGAACCTCACCCTCAGCCAGCGCAGCGTCGAACGAATCATCGCCGATTACGGCCTGCAAAAAAAAACTCTACGCCCTTAATCCCGCCAACCCGCCGCAGTTTGTTCAGACCCAGCGCACACGCAAGAAGCAGCGCTCGGTGCCCGCTGATCCCAAAAGCCTGGAGCGACAGCTTCGCCAGATGCTGGCCGATAAAATCTCCGGCAACCAAGTCGGCATCTGGCTGTTGTTGCCCGAACACTTGCGCCTGGGCACCTGGGACCTCTTGCGCTCCTGGTCGGGCGCGCCCACCGAACGGGTCGAACCCCGCCTGGCTTTGCACCTGGTCAATGAAGCCGCCATGTGTCTGTGCTCCTACCGCCAGCGCCGCACCTTCTCTCAGAAAGGTTTCGAGTTGGCCAACGGCCTGCCCTTCGTCCCCACCGATGTGGCCATGCACGAGCTTTTGGACAGCCACACCGTCGCCGAAGCCCAACAAACTCAAGTCGCTCTGGGCAAGTTGCGCCGCGCGGGCGGCCATTTCCAGGGCACTCTGCTGGCGCTGGATCCGCACCGCATGACCAGCTACAGCAAACGCCAGATGCGCCGACACCGCTTCAAGTCCCAGGAGAAGCCCGCCAAAATGGCGCAAACGTTTTTCCTGCTGGATTGCCACACCGGCCAGCCAGTCTGTTTTAGCCTCAGTTCGTCGGCGCAGTCGGTCGTGCAAGCCACTCCCGAGTTGCTGCACCTGGCCGCCGAGATTTTGGGAGCCGCTCCACCGGCCGCCCCCAAACCCCTCATCCTTTCTGACAAGGAACACTATTGCCAGGAACTCTTCTCCAGCGTGCGCCAGCAAAACGTGTTTGACCTGCTCTGTGCTCAGGCGGCTTACCCCAACTCGGTCCAACGCTGGAACACCGTGGCCGAGGCGCAGTTCACCGAACATTGGCCGGGTTACCGCACGGCCCGGGTCCCCTACCATTTCCAGGCCGAGCCCCAAGCCCTTTACCACCAATACGTGCAGCGCAGCGGCAGCCGCAAAGAGGACTGCCAGTACCAAGGCTTTTTATGCACCGCGCCCCGCTCCGAGGTTCCCACTTTGAGCCGGGACTATCCCCAACGTTGGCAGGTCGAGGAGTTCTTTAAATTCAATCAGGCTCTGGGCTGGCATCGCGCCGGCACCCTCAACCTCAATGTTCGCTATGGGCAGCTAACCCTGGTGTTGGTCGCCCAAGCGGCCATTCACCAGTTGCGCCAGCGTTTGGGTTCACCTTTCGCCCAATGGGATGCCACCCATTTGGCGCGCAATCTCTTCGAGGGCCTGGAAGGCGATGTTCGCGTCGAACAGCAGACGATTGTGGTCACGCTCTATAATCCACCCAACGCCTCGCTGTTGCGCCACCACTATGAACACCTGCCCGAAAAACTGGCTCAGCAAAGTGTCAGCCCAGAAATCCCTTGGCTCTATGGCTTCAAGCTCGATTTCCGCTTCAAATGACCGCCCGCCCCATCCCTTCCGGGCAAACGTCAAATTATCTGGCCCCTAAAAATGTCTGCCAAGGGGGTCGCGCTAAAAGGCTCATCCGGCTTACGGTGGCTTCTTCCGCCGGGCCTGCCTTCCGGTGCTGTTCAGGCCATTGAAGGTAATCAAACGGCTGCCATCCGGCTCCACCTTTATTGCTACCCTACAGTTCTTCCTGTAAAAGTAGTTTCGGACGTTCTTATTGGTCTTGTATTTTGTCGTTAACCTCACGATGGCGCCGGGGCCCGCAGCCTCAAAGTAGGCCGTCGCTTGTTCGACCTTTTTGCAGCGCTTCGCGCCAGTAGAAGTTTCGTATGCAGACGTAAGTTCCTGGGCTCGTTCCGGCGTTTCTTACATTTGAGGCATGCTCGAAAGGCTGTTCATTACCCCCTGCTGCCAACCACGTGTGCAGCACCCCGAGGCGACGGTTCAGCCCCTCTCATCACGCACAATCAGCGTCTTGGAGCGATTTCCGAGACTTTATCATCGGACTGGAGCAGCATTCCCGGTACCACAGCCCCAAACATACCGGATTTGTTTCGGGGGCGAGCCGTTTCTGAGGTTTCTCCTTGGCGGCTTGGGCTACCGAAGACCGGGCTCCGGGCGGTGCGATCAAGTTCTTTATCACGTCCGCCCCGAAACCCATCAGGAAGACCGAGAACAGGGCGGGCATTACGTCCAGCTTCAGGAGTTGCTCGCGCGCGCCCGCCATCAGTCCGATCAGCGCAGCTGCCAACGCAATGGCTAGGCGTGCGGCTTCGACCTTCGTCCTGTCACCCACCTTTGATGCATGTGGATCGGGGTGGATTGCAAAGGAACGGGGGACGGGCTGGCCAATCGGCGCCAACTTTACCTTGCCGTCCGCGTCCCGGGTCTGCCTCACCAGAACCGCTTTCACCTTGAAATCAACGGCCGGCGGTCGTCTTTCGTGTCCTACTAAGTCGCAGCTTTCGACAACTGGCTTTGCAGCCATTTGCATCTCTTCCACGGCTGCGGAGCAGGCGACGGAAAATAGTGTGAAGCGCTCCAGCCCTGCCCGCTCGGGCTGGCATGGCCAAAGTCCCAGATGCACAGGATGGCTTCGGAAATAGCCGCTCCGTTGATTTCGCTTCGGTCGAAATTGAGCCGCAACCGCGCGGCTTGGTAGTAGTAAACGACGTCCGGCTCGGAAGTGATCTTGATTGCCTAATCCGTCAACGCCTGCTCGACGTCCTCAACGTAAATGTCTTCTGCCATCTGTCGAAGCAGGATGCGCGCCGCCGCCAGCGCTTCGCAGCTCTGAATGCACAACTCGGCCAAAAAGGGGCGCTCGTGCTCTTCCAGCCGCTTGCGGAATGCCGTGTCCATCGAATTCTCGTAGAGATGGAGGTAATCCCGGATCAGGCTCAACCGTTGGGTATCGCCGTCTAGGCCCAAAACAAGCGCATTAGGGTTCAGACCCGAGGAGGGGCTTTCTAATACAAAGCGCGTCAAGCATGGTTGCTCGCCCCTCGCTCATCATTTCTCCTGTGCAGTGGCGAAAATGTCGCTCG
>Ga0326727_10007179_pt1 | contig 29747 bp, 30 predicted proteins | sample MB2enrmetagenome_FD_207643 | JGI IMG/M metagenome (GOLD analysis project Ga0326727, IMG submission 207643) | Lab enriched peat soil microbial communities from McLean, Ithaca, NY, United States - MB29MY | ecosystem: Environmental > Terrestrial > Soil > Wetlands > Peat | place: USA: New York... | reverse complement strand
GCGAGGCCATTGAAGCCTTCATCCGAAGGCACAACCAGCGTGCCAAGCCGTTCCGCTGGAAGAAACGCGAGGTCAAGGGCAGTCAACTCAAGAATACAATCGTCAATTTACGCAATTAAACACTAGGCGGAGAGTGCCGTAATGTCGACCTCGGGTCTGAGTTCCGAGCGGAACATCCGAGCCGTACCGATTTCGTCGATTCAAAAGGAACCGCGGGCGACTAACGGGGTCTCCCTCGATCCCGATAGAGTTGCCGCTTTCTCGGACCTCATGCGATCCGGAGCGGCATTTCCTCCTATCGAGGTCCGGTGCGATGACGGCACATACTGGCTCGTCGACGGCTTGCACAGGTTAATCGCGGCGGAGCAGGCCGGCATCCGCGAGTTGCTATGTGAGGTTCATGCAGGCACATTTAGCGATGCCCAATGGGATAGCTATGCATCCAGGGCAAATGCTCCGCGGGTTTCCCCGCCGGAGATACTTCTTGCCCTGGTCCTTCGGCACCCGATCGCCGCCGCGCTCAACGCCTCCCAAATCGCGAGCCACCTGGGCGTTGCCGTAAGCTTCGTCCAATACTGGAGGAAAAGGGCCGCGTCATTGCATGCAACGGGCGTGCTTCGGTTGGCCGATATCTCTGACGAGGTCGTACGGAAGGCAATTAGTTACATGCGTGCGAACCTGGGGTCGGATTTAAGCGTGCCTAAGTTGGCTCGCCAGATCGGGGTGTCGGCCTCCCATCTTTCGCGGCGATTTCGGCTGGCAACACTAACGAGCCCGAAGGCTGTGCTTATGGATCTGCGCATGGAGCGGGCCTGGGAGCTCTTGAGTAACAGCGATCTTACATTGAAGCAGATTGCGGCACAACTCACGTACGGGAGAGCCGACGAGTTCAGCCGGGCATTTGCTCGCGTTCATGGTATAGGTCCGAGCGCATGGCGGCAGGCTCGGGTAGGCTCAAAGCGCAGCTAAGTGCGCGGCCGGCGGCTGTCATAGTAATGAAATACAAGTCTACTGGAGCGAACTCGCTGCAAGCGGGCCTACAAAATGATCGAAATTGCGTGATGTTACCGGTTGATTCTGACCGGATTCCACTGCAAGATTGTTTTTCGAGGGATCTGAGCCCCGGTCAGCATTATGGCTTCAGCACGGCGATAACGAAATTGGACATAATTCGGTATTGATAATGCCCATTCCAAAGCGCCAATATCATTTTCGGCGAATAGATCCGCCCGGAGTTGAAACCTGGGGGCCGGGCTGAAGCCTGGAACGAGGGCAACCGGAAGGCTAGCGGTGCGCTTGGAGGTGGAAATGTTAACGCGTCGAAACTTGGTTTATGATCCTTTGTTGGGGGCCTACTTGGGGAAGCCAGTCTTTCGTCTGGCATCGCGCCGCGTGGCACCCTACCGGGCGCTCCGGTTGGCGGCGATCCAGCTTTCGATGGGGCTGGGACTGACCGCGCTCTTGCTCGCTCAAGACGCTTCGCCATCGCCCGAGAACTCCGCGAGCTTTCAGCGCGGGCAGGAATTGCCCATCCGCGACAAATCTCAGCCTCGATGGGCCGGAAAGTACCTCGTGGAAGTGCAGGACATCGAGTCGACTGCGCCCCTTTTCAATCTCACGGACAGCAGAGGGTATAACGAGCGCGTCACCTTCCAGCTACCAGATACCGCATACATAACAGCCCTTCAATACAACATCGGCGCGGACGGTTCGATCGCGGTGATCGGGGCGGCGCTCAACGGCAAGAACGGCGGCGCCCAATTTGTCGCCTGGATCTCGGCCGATCGAAAACGTCAGACCGTCATCCAGGCATATCCATTGGTGCCCATGGCAGTGGCTGTCGCGTCCGACGGCGCCATCTGGACCGCGGGAACCCTCTTCGACGACGAAAAGCGGGCGGCCATTGAGTATGACGTCATTCGGCGGTACAGCCCCAGCGGAAACTTGCTCTCCTCGGTCCCCGTGCCCGGACTCAGACCTGGCAGGGGCGCGGCCAGGGCTGCGGGGTACTCGCAGCTCCAGGCATCCGGCGACCGCGTCGGGTGGTTTACAAGCGGCGATCAGTATGTCGAATTCTCGCTCGACGGTAAGGAGATCGGCCGCTTCGAAGGTCCCCCGGGCTGGGGCGAGCCGGGGGCCCCAATGCCCGAATCCGTATTTGATCGACTGGCCGTGAGCAAGGGCAACCAGGTGGTGATTTGCGGCGTGTCTCACGACAGGAACTCGATGATCCTCTTGACGCTGGACCGGCGGACCCAGGCATGGGTGCCCGTCTCTCTGCCCGGCGAGGGTACACCATACCAGGGGCGCCTGCTGGGTTTCGACGGCATGGAGTTGGTCACCCAAGACGCCAAAGACGGGGGAGCCGTGCACTGGACGCGCGGGGCCGGCGCGCAAGCGCCCTAGGCGCTGGTCGTCCGGTTGACCGTCTAAACCTCGTAGGTGTTCGTCCGCTCTCCGGCAGCGATGCATAAGGTGCCCCTGCGCGTTCTTGTTTCTCGAAAGGCAAAATACTATGACCAACAGACGAGCCGTAATAGCGTTGACTCTCGGAATCTTTTTGACGGCAGCCGGCGCGGCGTATGTGGGCCTTGCGCTGCACCGGTCGGGCGCGCGGGAAACCAGGGTTGTATCGGGCGATGGCCTTCCAATACCGGGGCTATACCACGGGCTGAAGGCGAGGCCGGAGTACGATTTGGGTAGGGCGTTACGCTACCGCCGGAGCACGGGTTGTGCTACGAAGAGCGGATTCGTCGATAAGGTGCTCAATTGGTTTGTCGCGGCGGTGCACGCCCAGAATCCAGGCTGTAGCACCGAGGCGGGGTGCGACACCACCCAAAGCGGTCTAATAAGCGGGCCTAACGTCGTTTGCGGTGACGGCTGCAGCCCGCACGTTATCGGCCAGGTCACCTTCAACCCGGCTATTCAATTTGCTAACTATTCAGTGCAAAATGACGGCACATACTGCAAGGGGACCGGCACCAACGGGGTGGTCTGCAGCGGCACGGGCAGCTATACTGGAAGCCCCTGTTCACAGTTCTCGTGCCAAAACGGCCCTCCGCACTGTAACACGCCCGCCGACTGCACCGTGCCTGGGATGCCCGCCTGCGTCAACGGCCTCTGTAGCGCGACTTGCTCTGCCGCCAGTGGCCAGATTACTAGCCAATGTCCCTCCTCAACTCCGTACTGCGTCAACAGCGCCTGCACAGCGTGCAACTCCAGTTGGTGTGGCGACGGCATCTGCAGCTATTGCTACGGGAACACCTGCACGAGCTATTGCCTTAGTTGCGAGACATGCCTGGGCGGCGGCAACACCTGTGCGGACGCGTGCCCGGAGGGCAGCGAATGTGACCCTGACGTGGATGAGTGCGTCGGCGGCGGCGGCAGCGGCGGTAACTGTCCCTGCGGCGGCGACGACTCGGTCCGCGCCCCGGCGGCGAAGCTCGGCGGGGTTAGGCCCATGGAGGTCGAGAGCTGTTCTTGCGATAGCGACTGCGAGGATGATTATTGCGATCCCGACAGTTGCACGTGCGACGACGAAGACGATGTGGTCGTGGTCGATCCCAGCGGCGCCGGGTTTAAGCTGACGAGCACGGAAGGGGGCGTCCAGTTCGATATTCACGCAGACGGCCGCCGGCAGCAGCTTGCATGGACCTCCGCCGGATGGAACGGCGGTTTCCTCGCGCTGGACGGCGACGGCAAAGGGCGCATCGACAACGGCACGCAGTTGTTCACGGAATTGCCGGCCCAACCCGGCGCCTCGGTAAAGGTGCGGGCAACCGGATTCCCGGCCTTGGCCACCTTCGACCAACCGGAGAATGGCGGCAATGGCGACGGCCAGATCGATTCGCGCGATGCGGTCTACTCCAAACTGCGCGTCTGGGTGGACCTGAATCACAATGGCGTATCCGACCCGGGCGAGTTGTTCAGTCTTCCGCAACTCGGCATCTCGTCCATCTCGTTGAAGCACGAGAAAAACCGCTGGATAGACGCGTTCGGCAACCGGTTCGGCCGCAGGACCCGTATTGTGCGCAACGGTACGGCTCAGTGGATTTACACGGTTCATCTGAACGGGGCCCAGTAAGTCGGCGGCTCACCCGGAGAAGTTACCTGGAGGATCGAATGAAGGCAGGTAAGATTGCAGTAATTGCGGTCGTGTTGTGCGCCCTTCCGGTCGGCTACGCCTTATTCCAACGGACCCGCTGCGCGCCGCTTAACGACGGGGCGAAGGCGAGGCTTGTCGACTACGTGCGGAAGAAGTACAACGTTCCGGCCGACGCCGCGCTCCAGGTGGCCGACGCCTCTCTCGTCGGTTCCACGTGCTACCGCAAACTGGAGTTCAAGTCGCAAGGCTCGGCGCGGCCGTTCCGTATCTCGCTCTTCGCCACGCCGGACCTCCGGTACCTGACTAGAGAGCTGATGGACTTGAGCGGCGATCCGGGCAGTCCGGCAGGCCCCAGCCAACGAGAGCTGGCGGGCGTTGCCGCGGGCGATCTGCCGGCATTCGGACCGGCCAACGCGCCTGTCACCGTGGCTGTGTTTTCCGATTTCGAATGTCCCTTCTGCGCCCGCTTCGCCACCATGATGCGGAAGGAAGTCCTGCCGGCGGAGAGCCAGCACGTGCGGCTGGTTTTCCGGCAGTTTCCGCTCCCCATGCACCCTTGGGCGCGGGCGGCAGCCGAGGCCAGCGCTTGCGCCTACCGCCAGAAGAACGACTATTTCTGGGACTTTCACGACTTCTTCTTCGATCATCAGCGCGAACTAACTCCCGACAACCTTCGGGCAAGGGTGTTAGAGCACGCAGGCACGATTCCCGGCTTGGATCGCGCGAAGTTCGAGAGCTGTCTCGCGAAGGCGGAGACTAAGACCGCCATCGAGCGCGAAGTCGCCTTCGGCAACGACAATGGCATTCACGCCACTCCCACGGTTTTCATCAACGGCAAACAGGCGCGGATCGGGGACGCCGCGCAGATGCTGGCGCTGGTTCGGCAGCTCGAAAAGGACCCAAACACGCCGATTCCATCGCCCGCGCCGGCGACATCCGCTCGATCACAGCGCCCGCAGCCGCGTGTCCGCGAGATCGCCGATGTCGCGAAAGGGGACCTCCCGGCGCTGGGGCCGGCGAATGCCCCTGTCACCCTGACCGTGTTCTCGGACTTTCAGTGCCCCTACTGCGCCAAGTTCGCCGGCATGGTGCGCAAGGGAGTCCTTCCGGTGGCGGGCGGCAGCGTGCGCCTGGTCTTTCGCTATTTCCCGCTATCGATGCATCCGTGGGCGCTCACATCGGCCGAGGCGGCTGCATGCGCGTACCGGCAGAAGAACGAATACTTCTGGAGTTTCCACGATTTCTTCTTCGACCACCAGAAAGACCTGACGCCCGCGAACTTGCGCCAGCAGATCCTGGATCACGCCCGCGGCATGGCGGGGCTCGACCAAGCGAAGTTCCAAGAATGCCTTGCGGACGGCGGCGGCAAGGCGCTCGTCGACCGGGAGGTGGCCTTCGGCAGCGCCAACGGAATCGAGGCCACTCCGATCGTTTTCCTGAACGGTAAGGAGACCGAGGCGGTTGCGCCCGAACAGTTGCTCACGCTCATACGGGAGCTCAGCCCGAGCCCTGCCGGGCCGTCTCGTGGCCGGGCCGCCACCGCGGGGGCCGAACAATAGGCACTCCAGGGAACTTCTGTCTGCGGTTAACGGCGCTCTCCGTAGGCCTTTTCCTCGCCGGGTGCGCCCGCGAACCGCATCGCAGTTCATCCTCGGATCCCAGCCTGCTCACCGGTGATTGGCTCGGCCCATCGCCCCGTCTCGACGTCCAGCCCCGATGCGCAGAAGTTATATGACCAAGGGCTGGCACAGGCCTATGGCTTTAACTTCCCTTCGGCGCGGGCGGCAGCCGAGGCCAGCGCCTGCGCTTACCGCCAGAAGAACGACTATTTCTGGGACTTTCACGACTTCTTCTTCGATCATCAGCGCGAACTGACTCCCGGCAACCTTCGGGCAAGAGTGTTAGAGCACGCAGGCACGATTCCCGGCTTGGATCGCGCCACGTTCGAGAGCTGTCTCGCGAATGCGAAGGCTAAGACCGCCATCGAGCGCGAAGTCGCCTTCGGCAACGACCAAACTAAGTCGCTCACTGCCCCATCGCGTCGGCCAGCACCTTGACGGGCCGAAATGCGGCCAGCCGTACGTCCGCGGGCGAAGTTTCCCCGCGGCGCGGCGATTCCGCCAGCCGTTTCAGCTCGGCGTTCTCCTGAGCCAGCCATTCCTCTTTGGCCGCCTGCGCCGCTTTTTGCGCTTCCAATTCCGCCTTTTTCTCCTTGCGGCTGAGTTTCCGGGGCTTCACACCGGCGGGCGTAGGCGGGGGCGGCGTCAGGTAGTCCAACAGCTTGAGTCCCGCGTCTCCCAGCGCCGACAGATCTTTCGATAGCGGCGCGACCTCCGCCAGCAGCTTATTATTCTCCACCAAGGGCTGAAACAGCGCGTCATTGGCTGCCCACGTCTCGAATTGCCGCCGTAATAAGGCCGCATCGGCCCGATCACCCGCTGGGTCCGCCACAAATCTTTTCGCCGCCAGTTCCAGCGACCTCGCCAGTTCGCTTTCCGGCAAACAGGCGTCCACGAACCGATTGAGCGGCATGGTTCCCGTGGGGTGCCCCCTGCGTCCCGTTCCCAACCCGAGAGCCTCGATCACATCTGCCACCACGCGCAGCGGCCCCGCCGCTTGGTCGCCGGCGATCCGGTCGAGCATCGGCTGGAAGTAGGCGCGATGCATCGCGCCGGTGAACTCCAGGTTGCGGTTCACCTGCTCCAGCCGCGCATACATGGCGTCCACATCGGTGACGTTCGCGGGCGACCAGAACCGTTCCGCAATCGCCGCCGTGCGCGGCCAAACGCGCGAATCCACCGTCTCCGGGCCCACCAGTTCGGCCCACATGCAGGCCTCGCCGCCCAGAATCCGCGCCGCCTGCTCGGGCGTGAGCGCCGCCGCATCGGGCCCGCCCAACGGGTCCACACCGTAATGAAACGAGGCCGGCCTCAAATGGTCCAGATAATATCCCCAGGAGAGAATGCCGCGATATCCCTTCGACGCCGCTTCGGAGAGCGACTTCTGCCCGCGCCACGACTGGATCACCGCATCGGCCGGCAGGCCGGGCACCAGAATCTCGTCCCACCCCACCATCGTCTTGCCGTATTTCTGCACGATCTTCAGCAGGCGCTGGTTGAAATAGACCTGGATGGCGGCGGCGTCCTTCAGCCCGTGCTCCTTCGCGAAAGCCTGTATGGTCTCCGACTGGTCCCAGATGCGGGGATTCACTTCGTCGCCGCCTATGTGGAAGTAAGGGTCCGGAAAAAGCTGCGTCATCTCGCCGATGAAGCCATCGAGAAAGTCATAGGTGCTGTCCTTCGATGGGTCCATCACCGATCCGCCCCGGTCCGTGGGAGTGAACGGACCAGGAGTGGACGCCAGCTCGGGATAGCCTGCAAACCATGCGGTGCTGTGCCCCGGCATGTCGAACTCGGGAATCACGCGGATGCCCAAGCCCTGCGCGTAGGCCACGATATGGCGAATCTGCTCCTGCGTGTAGTAGTCGGAATTCGAGCCCATCTCGTGCAGCCGGGGATAGCGCTTGCTCTCCACGCGAAAGCCATCGTCTTCGGACAGGTGCCAGTGCAGCACGTTGAGTTTCACCGCCGCCATGGCCTCCAGATTGCGCTCGATCACTTGCACCGGCATCCAGTGGCGGCAAACGTCCAGCATCAGGCCGCGCCAGGGAAATCGCGGGCGGTCTTCGATGTGAACGCCGGCCACCTGGAAGCCATCCAGTCCGGGCTGGATCAACTGGGCGAACGTCGCCAGGCCATGGATGGCGCCTTCCGCCGTGGCGGCGTGGATGCGCGCCTCTGCGCCGAAGACATCCAAGGTGTAGGATTCATCTTCGCCGAGAGTGGGGTACTCCGGTCCGCCCGCGCAGTCGATCGTCAACCGGTGGGCCTCGGCCGCCGGGGGCGGTACGGGCGCATAGAGCACGCCCGTCTGGCGCGATACGCGGGCAAGAAACGACCGGACTGCGGGCGCCAGGCGGGCGTTCGAGCCGCCCACCGTCTCCACCACGAAATTGGCATCGATGGGCAGCTTTCCGGAAGTGGTCTCCATCTTTACGGGCAGGGGCATCAGCGCGGGCGCGGCGGCGAAAAGCGCCGGAGTCGCAAACAAGAAAAGGGTTGTGGCGATACGCATGATTCAGGAGACTCCTTTTTCGGTGGCAGACCGCAAATGGTAGCAAACTGCCTCCCAAGGCGTCGCGATGCGGGAAGGTTCCGGATCGAGACGCCGAACTCCCGATCTCACACGACATCATTCTTAGTGGAGCAGGTTGGCCATTTGGCGGGCTGAAGCCCGCCCCACAGGATCAAGGCCATAAAAACTCCCTTGTTGTGCCTGAGCGTATTTTGCCCGAATGGCATGAGCGTTCCGGCCCGGCCGGCCCAATAGACGCATCGGAAGGCCGAGTGCCGCATGCCGCCACCCTCACACAGTCGGCTTGTCCCGGTCCGCCTGAACCACGCCGCGGCACGGGCTGGCGAAACTTTCCACGGCCCGGTTCAGTTCCCCCGGATCGATCGGCTTGGCGAGATGCCCGTTCATTCCGGCCTCCATACAACGGTCCTTGTCGGCCTTCATGGCGAAGGCGGTCATGGCCAGGATCGGCACCGAGTTGAGCTGCGGATCCTCCATCTGGCGAATGGCGCGCGTAGCCTCCAGGCCGTCCATATTGGGCATCTGCACATCCATCAGGATGAGGTCGAAAGGCGGCGCCGCCATGGCGGCCTCCACGGCCTGCCGTCCGTCGCCGGCAATCGAGACCTCGTGACCGCGCTTCTCGAGCAGCCGCTTCGCCAGCCGTTGGTTTACGGTATTGTCTTCCGCCAGCAGAATGCGGAGCCGCTTGGTGGGCACTGTGGCGGGTTCGGCCACGGGCCGCGCGGGCGACGCCACGGTGCCCCGCGGAGCCAGGTTGCACGGCACCGTAAAACGGAACTCGCTCCCGCTCCCGAAAGTGCTGTCGACCGAGATGGTCCCTCCCATCATCGCCACCAGGCGCGCCGAGATGGTGAGGCCCAGCCCCGTTCCGCCGTACTGGCGGGTGGTAGAGCTGTCGGCCTGCCGGAAAGCTTCGAAGATGACATCGCGGTGTTCCGGGCGGATTCCGATTCCCGTGTCGGAGACTGCGAACTCCAGAAGTAACTGGCCGGAACCAGCGGGACGGGAATCCACGCGGATCTCCACCCGCCCCCGGTCCGTGAATTTCACGGCGTTGCCAAGCAGGTTGGTCAGGACCTGGCGCATGCGGAGGGCGTCGGCCACCAGCGCGTCAGGCACCGCCCCGGCGACCGTCGAGATCAGTTCCAAGCCCTTTTCATGCGCGCGGGGCCGCACCAAATTCAGCACTTCGTCGATGGATTGCCGCAGGGAAAAGGGAGCGCGGTGAATCTCCATGTGGCCCGCTTCGATTTTCGAAACGTCCAGAATGTCGTTCAGGATGGCCAGCAGCGAATGGGCGGAGTTCTGCGCCGCCTCCAGGTATCCCTCCCGGTCCTCCGAGCCCGACGCCCCCAGCGCCAGCGCCTGCATGCCGATGATTCCGTTCATGGGTGTACGGATCTCATGGCTCATGTTGGCTAGAAACTCGCTCTTCGCGCGGCTCGCCTCCACGGCGGCGTCGCGAGCCATGCTCAGTTCCTCGGAGAGTTGGCGGTAGCGCCGTTCGCTCTCGAGGATCGCTGCCGCGGCGTTCTTTTGCTCGGTGATGTCGCGCAAAATGATCTCGATGAGCGGGCCTCCGCGGACATGCACGTCGCTCCCGCTGAACTCCACGTCGATCAGGGCGCCCGAGGCCGAGCGCAAGCTGCTTTCCCGTTTCGTGCCGATCAGCCTCGAGATGTCTTTGGCCGTAGCTACGCCGTGCTCCCTACCTTCCAGGCACAGTAGCGGCAGGACCGTACCGGTAAACTGCTCCACCGGTCCTCCCAGAATCTGCTCACCTTTGCGATTGGCGTCCAGGATGGCCGCGGATCTCCCGTCGAGGATGAAGATGGCTTCGCCCGCCGTGTCGATGAGATGCCGGTATTTCTGTTCCGAATCGGCGATCTTTTGGAACAGCCGTACATACGTCCCCCAGCCGGCCAGCAAAAGAATGGCCGTAACCAACGCAAAAACCGTGATCAGAAGCCGATGCATCCAAAGGGCAACGTCCGCCAGGCTCTTCGAGAAAGAGGCTTCCACCGGGCTCAGGCGCAAGTCAATACCGTAGATTTCCGCCAGAGTCTGTTGGATTGCGGCCGCGTCTCGCACCGGAGCCGCCACCTGACTGTGAAGGCGCTCGCCAAGCTGTTGCAATGCTTCCAGTTGCCGGTCTGCTTCGGTCCACAACCGGACCATCTCTGCGACATGCGTTTCCCTGCGGAAAATGGGATAGCGGCGGGTCATGCGAGACCAAAGTTCGGCGGGTACATGAGCGACCGGGAGAGCGCTCTTCAGGGCCGCGGGGTCGTGCTTCAGCCGGGTGAGCTCCAACCGGATTTCGCGGAAAGCGAGCGGCACGCTGAGCGCCTCCCGATACCGCTCGAAGTCGGCTTCCACACCGGAAGCAGCGTAGCGCTGCAGCAGAATTACCGCTTCCTTCTGTCCCTTCGACCACGCCCCTTCGCTCTCGGTGTGCTTGCGGACGCCCACCAGGATATCCATGGAGAACCCGGCCAGGAATACAATGCTCGCCGCTACGCACGCCAATGCTCCGCACACAGCCAGCAGATACACACCTTGACCGGGACTGCTCCTCAAGCGCGCGGATCTCACGTTCCGTTTCCCAACAGCGGCATTTGGACTTCCCAACGGTCTTATCGGCCAGTATCGGCTTCGTTTCTAGGGAACTAAAGGATTTGCGGGCCGCTGGCCAATCCCCCATGAGTATACACCGGGCTCCGCGAAAGCTCACAGATTTTTGAAGAAATTAGCGCGGAACCGTCCGAAGCAAGGCGCTCACCCCGTTCCAGGTAATCTGCACGCCGATACACACCAGAATGAATGACGACAGGCGGATGATGACGTTCATCGCGGAGTCTCCCAGAGTGCGCCCGATCCTCTCGGCGAACCGATAGCTCCAATAGATAGACGCCGCGATCGAAATCGAGCCCAGCAGCATGGCGGCAATCAGGGGCCAATGCCACTCGGAGCCCTCCGGGCGGTTTGCGCCCACCGCGATCGCCACCGAAATGGAACCCGGCCCGACCGTCAGGGGCAGGGTCAACGGATAAAATGCCTGGCGGGAATAGTCGGCTTCGTGGCACTCTTTGCTGGCGCCTTTTTCATCGCCGTCGTCGCGATCCGGCTGGCGCAGGAGCGTCCACCCGGTGGAAATCACTATCAGGCCGCCGCCCACCTGCACCACCGGCAGCGAGATCCCGAAAAAGGCCAGGATGTGGGTGCCTATGAAAATCGAGATCAAGATCAGAACCAGGCCGTTCAGAGCGATCATGCGGGCCAGGGCAGCGCGCCCGTGGCTCGATAGCCCGCGCGTTAGCGAAAGAAAAATAGGCGTGTTGCCGATCGGGTTGACGATCGGAAACAGGGCGCCGACCACCAGCAGAGTGTACTTGGCAACGTCGCTGAGGGGGTTTGGCATGAAAGGAAGCCTTCAGCTTACCGCACAAGCTGGGCGCCGGTCTTTCTTGCATCCGCCGAGCCCGTCCCCTGAGATAGATATTCAACTCAAGTTCCAGCGCACTCGTGTGATCGTTCCTCCTGCCGATCGAAATCCCGCCGCGAAGAAGACCGAATCGGCTCTCGATCCCGCGCACGTTCAGGATGTGGTGGACGCCATGTACGGAGTTGTGAACGGGCGGCGCCGGCGCACGCGTGATGATACCGGGCGTGGAGCTTTGCGGTAAGGCCGGCACCGCGCAGTTGGCGTCGATCGAGAAGTCCAAGGCCGAAGCCGCCCGTCACGGCATGAAATTGAAGGAGAACGCCTGGTTTGTCGGTTTCGCGCCGCGGCGTGCCCCGGGAATCGTAGTGGCCGCGCTCTTCGACCGCGCTGCTGTCGGGCAGTACGCCGCCGCCATTGTGCGCGGTGTGGTGAAGTCGTATTCCGACACGAAAACCAGGCTCCAGACGTGGGTACGGGAGCGGTCGACAGCGGCCGCCGGGATCGATGCTTTGAGGGACGTGTTTATTCGCCGGTAGAGCAGGAAAAACGAATTGTTTTGGCGTTCATCGGCGGCCAATAGTCTTCAGCAGGCGCTGCGCCGAGAACCCCACAATCCCCATAAAAGCCACGCAACTGATGGCCACTACGGTGAGTTGCCGCCGCGGCGAGAGCCGTCCCACTTCGGCCTCTCTTCCGGCGCCGAAATCCAGCCCTACGCGCAGCCGTACCCTGGCCGCTTGCCGGCCCTCCTGGTTATCCAGCACGACCACGTAGTCGCCGAGACGCCTCACCCGGTCCGCAAGAAAGCCGCGCCGCCCCTCCGGCGTCACCAGGATGCTGCCCGGCAGGTCGGGGCTCATCCGTTCCAGATCTTCGCGCAGCATCAAAGCCATCCGCACCCTCCCGGAGCCGCTCAACACTTCGTAACTCGCGGAAATTCGCGCGGCCCTCTGGTGCAGCGGAACCTCAATGTACTTCCAGTCGCCGGCGGGAACAGTCTGTTCTTGATTCGTCAGCTCAACTGCCGCCGAAGAGGCCAGTAGCACAATCGAAGCCATCCGAACGGCTACAATAAAAGCCATGACCCACAGTATGGCACAGCAGCGGCAGGGCCTTTCGCCGCTGGAATTGCCCGGCTGGAAGACGGCACTCAGTTGGATCGCCGCCTTCCTGCTGGCCTGCCTATTTCTAATCTCCGGCCTGTGGAAGATTACCGACGCTCCGGCCGCCGCCATGCGCATGGTGGAGGCACGGGTTCCCGAATCTCTCAGTCTTTTTGCCGCCGTGGCTTTCGGGATCGCGGAGACTCTGGCCGGGGTGCTGATCCTGGTTCCGCGCTTTCGCCGCTGGGGCGCGGTTCTCAGCGGCCTGCTGCTGACTGCCTTCCTGGTTTACTTCGCCCTCAACTACAGCGCCCTGCGGGGCGCCGACTGCAGTTGCTTTCCCTGGGTGAAGCGCGTGGTGGGACCGGCCTTTTTCATCGGCGACGGCGTCATGTTGCTGCTGGCCGCCGTGGCGGGGCTCTGGTCTAAGCCGCCCGAGAGCCTACGCAGCGCCGTACTGGTTCTCGGGGCCGTGGTGGTTTTCGCGCTGGTTTCCTATGGCGTCGACGTCACACGCGAGAGCGGCACGCGCGCGCCGGCCACAGTCACCGTGGATGGACGGCCGTATTCGCTGGCGACCGGCCGGATTTTCCTCTACTTTTTCGATCCGCAATGCACGCACTGCTTCGATGTTGCGAAGCGCATGGCGCAGTTTCACTGGGGCAACACAAAGGTGGTTGCCATCCCCGTGGAGCAGCCTCAATATGCCGCGGATTTCCTGCAAATGACCGGCCTGAACGCCGTAGTCACCGGGGATTTCGAACTTCTCAAGAAGGTTTTCGGATTCACCACGTACCCGTACGGCGTAGCGCTGCAGAGCGGACGCCGCAGGGCTTCGCTGACGAAATTCGACGACCCGGAACCGGCCGCAACGCTGAAGAAACTCGGCTTTATCGAGTAGGTTTACTGCCCGCCGCCACCGTTCCCGCCGCTGCTGCCGCTACCGGTGTCGCCACCGCCATCGCGGCGTTTCAGGGTCGGGCGCTCGTCGGGATCGCTGGTAGTGTTGGTGTTGTCGTCGGTTACCGGCCCGGTGCCCGTACCCGGCGCGCGGCGCAGTCTGGGACGATTGGGATCGTCCTGCGTCACCTTACGGCGATTGTGGAGCATGGACAAGCGGTTCCTGACGTCGTTGAATTCCGAGGTGTTCACCACATACTCGGGCTTCGGCGTGAGAATCGTCTGGATTTCTTCCTGGGATTTCTTGATGCGGTCGTCGGTCATCGGGTGGGTGGCGAAAACCTTGGCCACGCTGCCCGGCTTTCTCTTTTCCAGAGTCTCGATCTTCTCGAAGAAATCCACGAACGCGGTCGGATCGTATCCGGCCTTGTACATGTACTGCAGGCCGTAATAATCGGCTTGCGCTTCCATCCCGCGGGAGAACATCAGGAAGCCCATGGGAATCGCCAGGCCCATGCCCTGCCGGATCGCATAGCCCGTCCAGCCCCAAGGTAAGGCGATTGACGCGGCGATCATGCCGATCTGCGCGATCTCGCCCTTGGTGGCCTGCTTCGTGCCATGCCGGCACGCCACGTGAGCGATCTCGTGCGCCATTACACCGGCCAGCTCGGCTTCCGATTCGGTTTTCAGGATCAGGCCCGAGTTCACGAAGAAGAACCCGCCGGGCAGCGCGAACGCATTCACCTCTTCCGTATCCAGCACTTTGATTGTGAACGGCACCTTGGCGTCGGAGTTGCGGACCAGGTTCTGCCCCAAGCGGTTGACGTATTCGGCGATGATCGGGTCGTCGACCACTTTCGCCTGCCGTTCCACTTCCTGCGCCAATTGTTTTCCGAGAGCGATTTCCTTGTCGAGGGAATAGAAATTCACGCCGCTTCCGACGCCGCGGTCGCCGATCGCATCGGGATCTTTCTTCTTTTGGTCGTCGCTTTCGGGTTTGTTCTTCTTGGCCTCTTCCTTGGCTTTCTTGGCCGCGGCTTTTTCCGCAGCCTTTTTCTCGGCCTCGGTCTGCGGTTTGGCGGTGTCCGCTGACGCGTCCTTGTCCTGACCGGCGGAGTTATCCTGCGTTCCGGCGGTTTGGCTGGCGGGGGCGGCTTGGTTCGCGTCGGCAGCAGCAGGGGCGGTCACCTTGGCCGGGTCGCCTGAAGGGGTTTTATTATCCTGGGTTGTCTGGGCTACGGCACTCAGCGACAGCAGACTGAATGCGGCCAGGGCGGCGACGGGAAGGTTCCAGCGATTCATCGTCCGACACTCCTCTAGATACACTATACGCCTCTTCGTGTGGTTCTGTTGAGCCTATGTATTAAACGCGTCACACGGGGTGTCGGTTTCGGAATTTTGACCTAGTACATTCCCAGGCTGATCACTTTTCCGCTGGCATCGACCAGTACATCAAGGCGGCGGTCTAAATAGGAATAGAATGTTCGTCCTTTATTCGCCTGGGTGGAGCGCACGTTCACTCCGAACTCGTGCCGGCAGTCCTGCCAAGTCATACTTTGGGGATAGGCGAAAATGGTGCGCAGCAGGCCGGTCTCCTGGTCGAAATCCAATTCCAACTGTTTATACCGGCCTGTGGGATCCGCAAAGGCCACAATCCGGCCGTTCACCGTCTGGTCGTCGGCATAAGCGGCACGCTGGCTCAGGGGATCGCCCAGCAGCCCTTGAGCATCCACCTGCTGCCAGATACCGATTTGCTGGTTCAGGTAATCGGCGCTATCGTGCTCGAATTCGGGCGGATACTCGCGCTTCGGCCGGCTCAGCACCGGGCGGTCGGGATCGGGTGGCGGGGGCGCGAGGCGCACTTCGGTAGTCGAATGGCTGTCGGACGGCGCCGCTCCGGCCGGAGCCCGCGTCTGGCCGGGAAGCGTCAAAACCACACTGTCGCTCGGGTCGGAGTTCCTCAAGACCGGTGGCAGCGTTACGCTGGCACCCTGTTCCGCACCCTGTATCGCCTGGCTGGCCAAAACCACCAACGAAAGGAGACAGAACTGTTTCATAGCTGGCCTCGCCCCAATCTAACCGAGGGCGGGATGACCTTTAAACCTGAATTTAGGGAGCATCTCACTGTTAGCCGAAGTAAGGCAGACCCCGTGTCACAAACTCCTGGCGGCCGGTGTTGGTATATTGTGAACGCACCTAGCGGAGCTATCGACCCGGTGGAAATTCAGGCCGATTCTTTCGATTTTGAGGCGTTCTTTCATGACCACTACGGACGTATCGCACGCGTGGTTGCCCGCGTGGTGGGCGACCACGGGCGGGCGGAGGACCTGGCAGCGGAGGCGTTCTGGAAGCTCTGGCGCACTCCGCAGATGCATGGGGAAAGCGCCGGGGGCTGGCTCTACCGAACCGCCGTCCGGTTGGGCCTGAATGAGTTGCGCAGCGGCCGGCGCCGGCTGCGCTATGAAGCTCTCGCGGCGGTTCCGGCGGACTTGCTGACGCCCGAGGAAGTTCACGCCGCCGCGGAAGAGCGCGAACAGGTCCGCCAGACGCTGGCCTTGCTGCGGGATCGCCAGGCGGAACTGCTGGTTTTGCGCTCAAGCGGGTTGAGTTACGACGAGTTGGCGGCCGCGCTGGGCCTGAACTCCGCCTCCGTGGGGACCCTGATCGCCCGCGCTCAGCAGGCGTTCCGAAAGGAGTACGTCAAGCTATATGGAACACGACGAAATGGACGTTAACCGCTGGGTGGACGACCGCCTGACGTCACTCGACCCTCCGGCCGATTGGCGGCCCGACTCGTGGGCCGCGTTCGCGCGGTTGCGGCGCCGCGACGCGCCCAGGCGCCGAAGGTGGTGGCTGTGGGCCACGGTGTCGGCCACCGCCGCGGCGGCGTGCGCCGTTTTGCTGCTGGTATCCACTCCGCCGGCGTGCGCCAATCCGCTGGGCTGTTCCCAATCCGCGCGGCCCACGCCAGTGCAGGTTTCCCCCGGAAAGTCGGCCGATAACGTCATCGGGATTCGAGTTCCCAAACCCGAGTTCAAGGAATCCGGATCGCCCACGGCGCCGGTCACCTGCGAGTTGTACACCGATTTCGAATGTCCTTACTGCGCGGCCTTCTACCTGGAGACGATGCCACAACTGACCGCCCGGTATGTGGAAACCGGCAAGGTGCGCCTGGTTCATCGCGATTTTCCGCTGGCCCGCCATCGCTATGCGAGGCTGGCGGCCCTCTACGCCGATGCGGCCGGCGAGGCCGGCTACTACCAGGCGGCCGCAACCAAGCTTTTCCGCACGCAGGCGGTGTGGAGTGCCGATGGCGACATCGATGGGCAGGTGGCACGGGTGGTTCCGGCCGCGGCCATGGAAGAATTGCGCGCCCACGCAAAGGAAGATCCTTCCGTGGAGCGCTCGGTGGCGGCGGACGAAGCCCAGGCTCGCGAGAACCACATTGACCGGACGCCCACGCTGCTCTGCAACGGACACATCATTGGGCCGGATCTTTCCATGGGCCAGATTGCCGCATCGCTCGACCCGCTACTGGCTCAACACTAGCTCACTTGGGCGCGAAAGCCAGTTGGAACCCGGTGGAGAGGATCAAGTCGTTGCGCAGCCGGCCCAGCACCGGATCGCTCAAGTAGTTGTCGGTGAACGAGACGTGCCAGCCCAGCCACTTTTTCAACGCGGTAACGGCGCTTAAATTGAAATTCATCCGGTACTCTCCTGTGTCGCTGAGGTTAGGGTACACGAAGAAAGACTGGGTGACACTAGTGCTGCCGGAGAACTTATAGACCAGGTTGTCCCCGAAGTTGACTTCGCCGGAGTTGCGGTCGATGTTCGCCATGAAGGCTTCGCGTTCGTAATCCGCGCCGCCTTGAAAGCTGAGCGTGGCCTTCTTGCCCTTAAGCGCCTTCCAGCCCACGCCGGCGCCAAACACGGCGCGCAGGTTCAGGCTTTGAAAGCGATCGTGGTCGTATTCGTTGGTGGTGGCGACGAACAACTTGGGGTTGAAGTTGCGATCGTATTCCCAACCGCCGCTGAGCGCACTGGCCGTGGTGCTGTTCACGTTATTGGCCAGGGAGGTGGCATAGATCTCGTTAAAGTGAACGATGATCTTGTCCTTGGTAGTGGTACGCGCAGCCGTGAAGGCATTGGTGAGGTTGGTCGTGCGAGCATTACCGCGTGTCAAAGCCAGGCCCATGTTGTACGTGCCGGTCCATAATTCCAGAATGCCGGGATGCTGGAGCCGCTCCCAGTTGTGCTGCTCGGCGTCATCGCGGACCGCCGTAATGGCCGTCAGGGCAGCCGTTTTTTCACCGCCGGCGGCTGCCACGGAGAGGTTGTCGCCGGTGGTGGAGATTTTTCCTTTTACGGTTTCTCCGCCACGCAGAACCACGTTCAGTTCCTTGTCCGATTTCAGGCTCTTCACCGCCGCCCAGGGCATTGTGACTTCACCCAGAAATTCGCTCTTGAGAGTCAGCTTGTCGCCGTCTTTCTTGATCACGGCGCCGGTGATGATGTCGCCGTTCTTCAGCACCACCTGGTCGGCGGAGAGAAGCGTGCAGGCACACACGCACAGCAATACGATTCGAGTACGCAAGAATTTACCTCTCTGAAAAGATTGCCACTTACCGTGCTACGCGGTCAAGAGCTTGAAGGCGTGGTCCCATTGGTTATGTTGGAAACCGCGCGAGCACCAGAGAATACACAAGGGTTCGATAGCGCGCGAGGCGACGATCCCGCCGCAATCGTAGGGCTCCCACCCGAATTGCTGAATAATTCCACGGACCGTCTCTTTCGCCCCGGAGTGATCTCCGCAGTAAAACATGGTGGGCGTGCCCTGCTGAAAAGTAGGGTTGACCATGCGCGCCGCGCCTACGCTGTTAAATGCCTTGACCACGTGCGCCTGAGGCAGCGCCGACTGAATCCGCTCGCCCAGCGACTCGTTGGGACCGGTGAAGTAGGCGAGAATTCCCCCTACAGGAGCGGTCGCCGCGATCGGATTTGTGGTATCCATCACGGTTTTCCCGGCGAAGTTGCGGGGTCCGGCAAGAGAGATAGCTTCTTCCGCCGCGCGCCCCAAGGTGGCGATCACGACGAGGTCTGCAAACCCGGCCGCTTGCGCGAAAGTCCCCGCCGAGCCGGCGGGATTTTCCCGTAACCACTTTTGTACCTCGGGCTTGTGAGGGTCGCGCGTCCCCAGCATGACTTGGTGGCCGTGCTTCAGAAACCCGGCGCCCAGCGTTTGTCCAACGGTTCCCGAACCCAATATGCCAATCTTCATGAGGCCTCTTTCATGAGTCGAGAGATGCGCCCAACAGCGGCTCGGATGCGGGGAATTGTTTAGTGCGAAGTGTACTGCTGTTGCGGGGGATTGAGTTTGACCTCGACGGTTTTTTCCTCTTCGTCGATGTCGTAAATCTGGCCGAAAGTCTGATACCCCTTGGCATTCACCTGAATCTGGATGCTGCCCTGCGGGACGCCGGGAAACGAGACGCTGCCGTCCTGGTCGGTTCGCGATTCAAACTGAGTGCGGATGTTCTTGGCGAAGCTGGACCTGGGGTGCTTGGCATTGGCCCTCCAGCGAAGAATGACTTCGGCGCGGTCGAGCGGCCGGCCGGCCAGGGTTTTGACCACGACCGTAATTTTGGTCTCGCCCGCGGCCCACGCGGTGACCGCCGCCAGAGCCCAGAGAAGCAGCGCCGCCACCGGAAGCGCACACAGGAGCCGACCCCTATTCCGCATAGCTCGATTATAAGCCCGGGGTGGTAGAATGGGGAAGCAACTCACCAGGCTCCGCTCAAAATGTGGGGGCGTAACGGATTCGACGGGATTGAATCGTGGTGGGGAGGCGTGCCGGGTTCCGAGCTCCCGTAAAACGATCGGAACAACACAACTGCCAACACGCAGTTTGCATACGCTGCTTAATTAATTAAGCAGCCGCTCCAGCCACTGAGCCCGCGCGGTGGTGAGTGAGCGTCATTTTGCGGGATAGGCCAAAGGCTTCGGTCCGGAGCCGGCGGTCGAGATCCAATCGGGCTAAGCCTTCGCCGCTCTCGCCGGCTTTGAAGCGAAGGTCGAAAACCATGAGCCGGATACGCACGTAGTTCTCTTCACGGCGGGCATTTTCGGACGGGGGTTCAACTCCCCCCGCCTCCACCACAACAGAATCAATAACTTACAAGCAATTTGCGCTTTTTACCGTGCCAAATCGTGCCAACTGTGCTATGGTGGCGATTGGAACGGCCATGCTCAAACCATTGAAAAGGCACTACGCGCCGTGCAAGCGCAAAGAATGGGACCAAGGCTATACCCGCTGTGGTTGCCCTGTCTGGATTCGGGGAACGCTGAAGGGAAAGCGCGTCACCGTCTCCGCGTCCAAGTACCTGCCTGAGCCGGATTGTCGAGACCTGGAACGCGGCCGGGACCTTGCGGTGCTATGGGAGCGCACCGGGGAGCTGAGGCGACCAGAGGAGTACGCCGCTATCGTCTCGCCGGAAGTGGCACGAAATGGCACGGTGACTGAACCAGAGTTGCCCACGGTGGAAGCCGCCATCGTCGCGTACATGAAAGCGGCCTGCGACCGTGGCATATCGGAGGCTACTCTCTACAAAAAGCGCTTGGTGTTCGACACGCTCTTAAGGGCATTCTGCGCGAATAAGGGAATCCGATTCTTGAACGAGATGGACCTCAGCCAGTGGCAGGAGTTCCGCAGCACATGGAAAGTGGAATCACTGACGCGCCGAAAGCGACAGGGCGAATTGATTGGGTTCTTTTGGTTTTGTGAACGGAACGGCTGGTATGATCGCAACTACGCGGCGGACACCATGAAGGGCCTGGGGAAGATCCAAGTGAAGGCCACACAAACTGGGTACTTCACGCCATCCGAGTACAAGGCCATCATTGACGCCACGTACATCTACAGCGACCGTCCCAGCGTCGATAAACACGACTCATCGACTCTTGGCGGTGAACGCATTCGCGCGCTCACTGAACTGATGCGCTGGACTGGCCTCCGAATCCGCGACGCCGTGACGCTCGAAAAGAATCGACTGTCGTTCGATCCTCATACCGGTATGCATAGCGTCATGGTTTACCAAAAGAAAACCGGGGAGCCGGTATACTGTCCCGTGCCTCCGCACGTCGCTGAGATGCTCCTGAGTGTCCCTGCCGGTCAGAAGGGGAACACGAACGAAAAGTATTTCTTCTGGACTGGCAGCGGTACACCCAAGACGATTACAACGAATTGGCAGCGCAGCTACGGCAAGCTGTTCAAACTGGCTGCGATCAAAGAGCAAGATGGTACGTTGAAGCGCTGCCACCCGCACATGCTGCGCGATACGTTTGCTGTTGAGTCGCTCTTGGCCGGTGTCAAGCTCAAGGACGTTTCGGAACTCCTAGGGCATTCGTCCGTCACCATCACCGAACGTCACTACATGCCGTGGGTGCGCGCGCGACAGGCCAGCTTGAACGAGTCCGTCATGCAGTCATGGATCAAACAGAAAATCGTGCAAGCCCCTGTTGGCGCGCGTCGCAAAGCACCTGTAGTGCCTCTGCCTGTGGTGGTGAACGAATGACCCTAGGCAGCGATCGGATTCGCGTAGCGTCTCAAAAAGCGCTGTACGACACTCGCCGGAATCCGATAGCTGTTGCGGGTGCGCTTGTTGGTACCCTTGCGGACAGTAGAGCTTTTGGGCGTGCTGGCAGGAATCACCAGCACACCAGGCTCATACATGACAAGCTGACGGACGCGCTCAAAGCTCATGCTCAATAGTTTTCCGAGCTGGTCTATCGTGTAATGCTGTTCAATCGTGGACGTGATAGGGGCTGCTGTGGCCATGTTTCCACCTGGTACTTGGATTTGGCCACCTGCGATAATCGGGGCTGGTGAGAACCTGCGGAGTTGCACTATCTCCGCTCACTTACGATGGGCTACTCTGCCAGAGAGCAACCCATCAATAGTTAGGATACCACACACAGTAAGTGGTTGTCAAGTAAGGCAGTTAGACGCTACGCCGCGCACACTGTGCGCATGCTCTGCGGGTGTAACTGCTCCTGCGCCTGGAAGAACTTCTGCCGTTCGGCCTCCAAAAGCAGGAGCGATGTCACCATGTCGCGCACCCGGTCAGCGTTGTGGTGGCGACGATAGCGGCGTAGGATGCGCTCCGTTTCTTGGCGGCGCGCGTCGTACTCGTGCTCCGCATCCCGGAGTTCTGCGGCGGTAAGCTGGCGTGGTGGTGACTCTCGGTATTGTGGAAATATGGGGTAATCGGGGTACATCGCGCCTCACGCCGCCGCTGCGTCGGAGCGCCGTTTAAGCGCGATCAGCGCATTCTGGAGGTCTACAGGCAGGGAGTCTAGATGCCGCTCCAGAAGATCGTAAAATGCACGGCGGAGGGTGCGCGAGTATTCGAGCAGGCGATTAGCTCGGGTGCGGTCACCATCCCGTTTTGCCTCTGCGTACAAATCTCCGATGTGCGCCAGGTCTTCTTTGTGCGCGTCATACGCGGCCCAGAGGTCTGCTTCAGTAAGGGTGTCTTTTTCGGTTTTCATACCTGTGTCTCGGACGCTTGGATTTTCCGCGCATGTGGGCGTCAATCCGCATGTGGGGTTGTGATGCTGGGTAGTGTCTACGCTGCAAAACCGGCGAACGTCCTAGGAGTCCTCTGCGGTCTCTGCGCACGGTGGAGACGGGCGTAGGCGCGGATCATCGACAGATCCTCTGCGACGTAGGGGCGATAAAATCCATAGCCCTCCAGATCTTCAGGGGACAGGTCCCGGAGTCGGCAGCCAACGAATTTACCGCCAACGAGGCGGTACTCGGAAATATCTGCGGTATCGGTCATAGGAATGATTGCTTTCTGCCCTGGTGGTGTGGGGCGATCAAACGTACGTCAGCAGGTAACGGGTGGATAAATTTGGGGCACTTGACAAGAATTTACAAAACTGGTGGCGACAGGAAATGTATAATCAGTATGACATTGCCCAGCGGGGCTGTGGGTAATAATTATCTGTCGCCCATTTTCCTTTACAATCGAGCGATCAGTCTCTGAATCCCTGGGTGTTGGGGCTGCTAGGGTCTAAGGCTATTGTGTACGCACAGTATGCGAATAGGGCTGGGGGCCAATGTCTTAACGTTGTCTTAACAAAGTCTTTGCTTTGTTGGATTTACAAATCATCTCAGCAGAACGTAGTTGTCCTTACCCGTCAACGGAATAGAGACGACTAATGTTCATGGAGCGCTTTCGCTGAGTGGCTGTCCTCACTTTGGTAGCGCCCGACCTGCACGGCTTGCAGATGACCCGGTGTAGCACCATGGGTGGGCTAGATCCAACTTCCCACCGAACAGGTGCCGGTCCGAATTTATAACGCGCCACTCTCTACGACTGCTCACGAGTCTAGCTCGTGTACCCCGTCCATCCTGCCACACCAAGGCCAGCTAACAAGCTGGAGGAATGCGCGGCGTGATGCCCCTAACACTGCGGGAAGACGGAACGTGCGAAGCGTCCTTACTGGCGCGGATCTTTCGAACAAAGCTACTATTGTGTTTAGTGTACCACACTTCTGCTGTGCGTGTCAAGCGCACATTTTAATCCCTAAATCCGCAAATGTCAAGGGAGCCTCTACAACCGGTCTCTCGACTCGACACGGCGTCCACGCTAGCCGATACCTCCCCGATGGCGTCACGGGGCTGGGAATCGACGTAAGTGGGCTCCCAGGCGGCCTGGGGGTTAAGCAGACCGCCTGGGTGGCAGCGTGGGGGTGGAGAGGGTCCACACGCTGCCGAACTTACAAGCCTGCGAGGAACTCCGCGTCCAGGCCGGAGCGCTTGGGCTGCCGTGGTGCTGGTGCCTCTACCTCGATGGGCAGAAGCTCGCGATGGCGCGTGAGTCGCTCGTGCGTCCCATCGAGGTCAGTGACGTGACTGAAACGCATACCGACCACCTTGATTTTTACGGGGCCGACACCACGTAGCAGCATGACGCTGCCCACGATGGGCTTGGGGCTTAGTAGTGCCGGTCTCACTTCGACACCCCGTCGTAGGCGTCGTCTGGACGGCGCTCGAAGCCATTGCGATATAGGTAGTCCTGCTTCAGCTCCGCGTAGCGCGCCGGGTTCAGCGTCCTCACGCGGTTAGCGAGACGACCGTCTGCGAGTAGATCTTCAAATTTAAGGTCCGGGAACGCAGGACCAATGGCGGACTGGTCTATTTCCTCCTGAGTTAGTGGTCGCTGGCTCATTTCACGATGCCTCGTCTAACTGCCTCAGCCCGAAGTCTGCGATATTCGCCCATATTCCGGTTGGCTAATTCGTGCTGGGATTTGGGGTCGTTAAATAGCTCGCGTAGCTGCTGATCCTGGCTCACGCGCACTGTACCACCTCCCGGCGTGGAGCCTGCACCAGGTCTGACTTGACCGCGCGCCAAAAACTTTTTTTGGTCGGCGACTCGCTGCGCTAAGCCTGCCAACGACAGCGGAGTAAAGTCGCTACCGAGTGCCGGGTTCCCGTCAGCGTCTATCACGGTGACCTTGCCGTCACTGCCGACCTTGATGCTGTCGCGCATGACGCGAATAGCCAAGTCGGTGTCGAGAAACAAGTCACCGGCCGCAGAACGGAGTTGGCTGTCAAGCTTGCTCTGCGCTTGCTCGGCGCGTAGTGCCTGCAATTCGGCGCGTGTGAGGTCCAGATCTCGCGCCACGTCCGGTGTAACCGGCGTTGTGGCGGACTTCGCCGCCTCTAATTCGCGCTGTAGGCGTTTGTTTTCGTCGCGGAGGTTAGATGCGACCCTGCCGCTAACTTCTCGGATGATGCTTTCGATTTTGGCCTGTTGCGCCTCGGTGAAATCGACTTTTTCTTCGGATGCCACGACGGGCGTAACTTCTACGTTTTCGTTTTCCATGATAATGCTGTGCCTCATTTCGAGTGGAGTTGAGTGCGTAAAAAGTAAAGCGTCTCGTCTATCTCACGACTGTCGAGACGCCTGTCGGTGGGACCAAGGAAGGAGTCTTGACCCACGACAAAATTGAAAACGGCGCGGTGGGCTACACGTTTCCACCGCGCCGCGCTAGGGGTGTGAGAGTCAGATAAGGGCGGGGTGGGCAGTTGGAGGTTTGCCGCACGTTCCTTTGTTTGACTCTCTACTACTATTATATGGACGTGTCAAGTAAATAAGTCCTTTAGATTCGATGCGTCTGTTGAGTACAAAGGACTTATAAAAATACCTATAACCGCACAGATTTTTTCAGTGTTGATGACAAAGGACTTACAAAGTGGACCAACTAAGTCCAGCGAGGTTTTGACAGCGCTCCAAAAAATTGGGACCTCGTTTTTGCTTAGTGGACTATTTTAGTCCATCGAGGTTAAAACGCCGCAAAATCGTCCATTCACCCCGCGCCGCGTCGTCTCCACCACGTAACCCCTATGATGACTTCGTTCCCACGACGCCGAGACCAGCTAGCTGCCACGTTTTGACATGGTGATATACAGTCTCGATGACGTGTGAACATGGTTATGCGCCGTCTATGCTGCGTGCGGCTGCTGTGTGTGGCTGGTGCGGTGAGCTGGCGACGTGGTAGCCAGCTACCAGGCAGGATGCCATGCACATGTGCGCCTGTCACCCTGGTGAGCGTGTCGCAGTGGACACGTTGCGAGTTACTTTCGCGGCTTGCCACTAACTCCTTTGTTTTCTTTGTCCGGTATTTATCTGTAGAATTGTACTTGACATTTAGACGCGACTGCCTCATACTTGGTGCATGGCGAGAGCTACTTTAACACGGGCGTTTGGATATCTGCGAGTATCTGGACGTGGCCAGATCGACGGCGATGGCTTCCCGCGCCAGCTTGAGGCAGTAAAGGCGTATGCTGCCAGTCACGGCATCCGACTCGTTAAGATCTTCCGGGAAGAGGGCATCTCCGGTACGCACGAGCTTGCGGACCGCCCTGCGCTAGTCGAGATGCTGGAAGCTCTCGCAGCCGATGGCGTCAAGCTGGTGTTGATTGAGAAGCTAGACCGTATAGCCCGCGATCTGCTCGTACAGGAAACAATCATCGGCGATCTGCGGAAACGTGGGTTTGAGCTTGTCAGCGTGATGGAGCCTGATTTGTGTAGCACGGACCCGAGTCGTGTTCTCATGCGGCAGATTTTCGGCGCGATAGCCGAGTATGACCGCGCCATGATCGTTGCCAAGTTGCGGGGCGCGCGGCAGCGGATGAAGGCGCGGACAGGCCGGTGCGAGGGTCGAAAGCCCTACGGCTTCTACGATGGCGAATCCGACGCATTAGAGCGCATGAGAGCCCTGCGTGCCGAAGGACTGGGCTATGACCGCATCGCCGACCTGCTCAACGCTGAGGGGCTCCGTCCGCGTACTGGTGCGCAGTGGTGGGGCAAGACGGTAAACAACATCCTGGCGCAGACTGAGCCGAGCGCCGCGAACAACCGCGCGCGTTCGCTGCCGGAGAAGAAATGAGACTACTCGTCAAAGCCAGTGGTGACGCAGAATACGCCCGCACGCGTAGCGACAAAGACGCCGTGGTTTCGCGGTTTGACGCGCAAGACCTGTTGTTGTGGACCTGGGTAGGTCGGCACCACACTGACGTGTTCATGCTTACGCGAGAAGATTTGGACCAGCACTACAGGTAAGCCCGTTGCACGCCGTGCAACACTAGGTCTTTGAAATTTGAATAGCCCATCTGCGTGAGGGTGGAAGGGTAGGGTACAGGGTCGATAGCCGATTTCGGCCAAGAGGACACCGATTACCCGAGGTCCGCGCGAGTGCGGGTGGGCAGCCAGCAGCAGCCGAGTAGCGATATGCGCTCAACCCCGCGCCAAATGACACTTCTCCGTCCTATGAAACACCCGCTGTGCAGCGCAGAGTCTGTAGTCCACTTCCGCGAATCTTCCACAATCCCCTGTCGGCAGCCTGCCTGGAAGCCATTCTGCCCCACAATCTTCCCTGTTGGAAACCCAAAGGTACGACGTTGGAACGCCGTAAACATTGCCGATGGGCTCATTTGGGATGCCAATAGGTGCTAAAAATACTGCACATCGTACCTCGAACTACGAAAAGCTTCGTAAAACAGGGGGTGCGGACAGCCAATTCGGAAATCGGCGTGGTTTTGGACGAAGTTATGGGCGTGGTCTACCCTGGGTGGGAGCGACGTTCCCAACGAAGTCACTACCACGTTCAGCGACGCCGGTAACGACGTTCCAACGAAGTCCCTACGACGCCTTAACGAAGTACAGCTTTGCAAGTTGTGCAAACGGGTATGCCGGGTTATGATCCCCACTCCATGAAGAGCGCATACGTACCGGCTGAATTTGACGGGGAGACCATTTCTAGCAGGCGGTAGCCAGAGTCGGAGTCGGACAGCCTGTTGAGTGCGCCCGCGACATCCAACCTCCGCGCTTCCACTACAGGCACCGATTCATCATTGACGGGAAAAATGCCAATCACCTTATCGTTGTCCACGTCGATCTTCAGGTACTTGTTCTTCGGGGGTGTTCTCATGGGGTCACCATAGCACGCGGCAGTCGCGCTGCTCACCGTGCCAAATCGTGCCATCACAGGTGGAATCGGTTGTATACGTGGAATAGCTAGTAACACAAAATCAGTAACTTGCCTGTTTTCAATGGGCTAGATTAGAGCAACTCCCCCCGCCTCCACCATAACAGAATCAATAAGTTACAGGAGATAGAGCCTCTCCACCGTGGGTAGTGGGTCAGTTTGAACAGGGCGTTGATCCTCGATAGGTCCAAACATATCTGCCATCAGCGGCGGGTAACCACGGAATCGAGCCGCTTTGCACCGATGAATCCCGAAGGGGGCCGTATATTCCACCCATGGCACGAGATCGACGTCGTTGCGTAAAGGACCTGTCGAAACCGGGCAGGTCAGCGTTGTCTTTCCGTAAGGATCGAGTTTCTGCACTCGCTGTCGCCCATCGACGATGCTGAGCCGCCCAAAGTCAACGAACCGAGTTTTGTGTTGTCGAATCCGCAGTTCGGCTGGACATTCCGGATAGCATACACGCTAAGATTCTGAACGTAGAACTGCTCGGAAAAAGGGCGCTTTAGGGTCCATCGATGCGTAAGGTTCAATCGAGAAATCCGGTCGCAGAACGTATACACCCAACAGCGTTACCAGAGTTGCCACAGAGCCAACAGTGGCCCATGTTCTTAAGGCCCATCCTCGCAGGGATCTCAGGCGTTGTCGCCACCATTGCCTTCCTGCTTTTGGGCTACCTACTGGCGGCGAGATTTCTGCAGGTGCAGGCTCAGGCTGGATCAGCCGATTGTACGCGTCGAACAACGTCGGCTTGCCATTTTGGGCTTCAGGTTTGGGCCGCTTCGTCTTGTTCCTGCCAGGCTCAGCCATCGGTTCACTTATCGTGTCATAATCGTATCATGCCTACCCGTTCAAGCAAACCAAAAGACCACGGTTTCGCCACGGTAGCCCGCCGCGTGGTAGAGCAGGCCATCGGAGAGAAGCTGGATGGCTCCCCGCTGGATGATCCCAACGCCGGCAAGAATCCGGCGGCGGTGGCGCTGGGGAAGCTCGGCGGGGCTAAGGGGGGCGCGGCCAGGGCGGCGGCGCTGTCACCGGCGAAGCGCAGGGCTATTGCAAAGAAGGCTGCGGCGGCGCGGTGGAAGTCGTCCCGTTAGCCAGTTCGTCTGGGAGTGGGAGCAACAGCGTTTTTCCAAATTGAGGAGCGGCCTTGTCCAGCGCATTGATAGAGACACCTATGAACTGCCGATGCTGCCATTTGCCGTCGATCAGGGCCGAGGGCGTCTGTCCGGTTCCTTCCAAAATGTGCTGGGACTTGCGTTGCTGCTCGGTGCCGGCGGGGCGGAAATCGACGCGGCAAAAGAATCCGGTGATAAGGAACTGGTTGTCATTCAATTGAGCAACCAGGGCGCGGCCAATCGGGCTCGGATTTCCCACCGCGGGTCCCCTGCCCGACATTCCGTACGACACCACCGCGTCCCATGATCCGAACTTCAGGGTCTCTGTAACTTTCCCCTGCTCTTCGGCCACGGCCTGAAGCTTGCCCTCGAAATTGAGGCGCGCGATCTCCTTTTGCATGGGCCCGATCAGCCGGTAATTCATTGCCCAGGGGTTCAGAAACTCCTCACGCGCTTTCGAAACCTCATCCGGCTTGAATTCACCTTCCGTGTTGCCTCCTGAGGGTGAGAATCCGATGGCTTGGAGACCGAGCGCCGTGAAGAAAAAGCGGGCATTGTAAGGGCGGCCGGTCTCGGGCACAAACAGAGGATTGTCCGCGCGGTGATAGAGGTCGAACACCTTCAGATAGGATGCGGCGTCGGTCTGGTAGTTGTCTGGCGCCAGAATATCGATCGCTGGAGCCGCGGCTTTCCAGATGCCGAGCACGTTGTCCGTGGGGCCGCCGCTCTCATACGCGCCGGGAGCGCCCGGCAGTCCGGCAGGACCCGGATGCAACGGGTCGCGCAGGGCCGCGTTGGCGTACAACGGAAGCGGATAAATAGCCTTTCCCGCGGCCGCGACCTGGCCCACGTAGCGAGCCACGGACCAGGCGTTGAAGTACTCGTCGGCATCGGGACCAAAAGCTTGCTGCCAGTTGGGAGATGAAGCGGTCTTCGCATGCATGGCGCTGAGCACCTCCGACGGGACCGGCGCTTCAAACGCTTTTTGTGCAGCCGGAGAGAAATCGCGAACGCTGTTCCAGTTGCCGGGTTCGTTCTCCACCTGCACCATGATGACAGTGCGCTGCGGGTCGGCTTCCTTGAGGTGGCGCATGAAGGCGGCGAACGCGGCTCTGTCCTCCTCGAGCGACGAGGTCGCGAACGGCGATGGAGAGTCGACAGCCTGCCCGGACCGGTCGATGGCGTGAGCGTAGCGGGTGGGGTCAAGCTTCATCCAGTCGGGCATGTAGTGCTGGCTGCCATTCTTCCACGTGGCGAACCAGAGCGGCACAAGGCGGACGTTATGCTTGCGCGCCTCGGATAAGAGCATATCGATCAAGGTGTAGTCGAACTGTCCAGGATGCGGCTCGAACTGATTCC
>Ga0326727_10007178_pt1 | contig 29755 bp, 25 predicted proteins | sample MB2enrmetagenome_FD_207643 | JGI IMG/M metagenome (GOLD analysis project Ga0326727, IMG submission 207643) | Lab enriched peat soil microbial communities from McLean, Ithaca, NY, United States - MB29MY | ecosystem: Environmental > Terrestrial > Soil > Wetlands > Peat | place: USA: New York... | reverse complement strand
TTTCTCAGCAACGGTTCGGTATACTCGCTTGCCGCTCTCTGACTTCACGCCATCTTCATGGTCCATGAACCCATCGTTCGGCACTACACCACTACCGATCCAGATGGAATCTCCGAACGCTTACTCTTCTCCTAAGAAATCGGTCAGATGATCTGGTCAGCTTTCTTCCCCGTGCGCCAGCGCTGCAACAGGTAGCCGATTCCCTCCGGACCGCCGTTGGTGAACGAGGCCTTCGGGGGCCAAGTCACCCACTCCTTCTCGATTGGCCAGATCTGAGTCAGCTTCATGTCCCATGGACCTGGTCCCGACTTAAGCTCGGGATTCATGTTCGAATGTTCGAGGAGAATGTGATCTGTCACAATCTGCGCGACGAAATGGCCCACGACGATTGTCACAACTGAAGAAATTCCGATCCGAGTCCGGTCGCTGCCTCGGAGCATTTCGAAATCGTGGCCATCGGTGCTCAGGTGCGACGACGTGATGTGCCCGATCCAGATCCTCGTCCGGTGTGGGATGCTCCGGTCTTTGGCGAATGCAAGCGTCTCATCTCGTGGGTAGAACCTCTTCGTTCTTCCCCCAACGCGCGTCCAGTCGGTAAGAAACGCCATCTTCATGCACCACGCAGCGGCGAGCGTTTGCTGCCCACGGTCAAGCGTGATCGTGAGGTCCTGCATCATGCTTCCAACGAGAGGGATGTTTGGGGCCTCGAGTTTTTGGCTCATCCATCCGTTGTTGCAGTTTTGGCAGACTGCCCGCACGGTCACCTGAGGATTCGGAATGATTGTGGTTGGATTGTTGCCGCGCGTGCTTTTCAGAGGGCCGAACTCCCTGCGATCATGAACCCATTTTGGCCAGAGGTGCTCCTTGCTATCAGCAGTGTTCGAGCAGAACATGCAGGTCGTCGGCATGGCGATAGTATACGGCGGCCCGAAAACGCAATTCGCCGGGTGCCCCAGGTTTTGCTCGCGCCAAAAACGGAAATGATGGCTGCGAGGCAGTGTGCCAAGTGGCGTCGAAACACTCTATCCGGCTGTTATGCGCGCCTTGTATAACGCCCTGCGGGGAATTCATTGGACGGGGCGCGCGAAATAGGGCTACGTTCGCGGCATAGAGCGGCCTAAAGTCGGCCGCCGGAGGTGCCCGATGATTGCCCTTTCCCCGCCCACAACAAGGCGCCGATTCGTATTTTGGCAAGTTCTGCGCCGGATTCGCCACCCCTTCACCCTCCTTACCCTCCTGATTCTGGTTCCGGCGTTCGCGCTCGCGCAGAGCGGCGGAACCCCATTCGACACCGGATTCACCGCACTGCAAAACCTATTCACCGGGACGATTGCCAAGGTTGCCAGCCTGATCGCCATCGTGATTGGCGGCTACCAGTTCGCGCACGGGGAGCCTGGAGCGAAGAAGACACTGGCCGGCGTGGCGGCCGGGACCGGCATCGCCGTGCTCGCCGTCAACGTCCTCAACTGGCTTTGGGGTATCTGAACGTGGACCATACCAAAGCTGCCACCACCACCGTTCGACCTTTCGAGTGTGAGGGGCGACCATGCAGACACACACCAATAGCCGGCGAAGGAACCGAGTCTTCAAGAGCCTGCACAAGCCCCTCACGTACCTGGGCATAGAACGCACGCTGTTTTATTTTGTTTGCGTCGGTGCTGTGGGCGCCTTCAACCTCTTCAACAGCCTGGTAGCCGGCGTAGCCGTATTCATCGGCGGATTTGCTTTCGGCCACTGGGTGACAGCCAGCGACCCCGCCTTTCTTCGCATCCTTGCAAAATCTGAAAGATTCAAGAACCGGTACGACGCCGCCAAACAGAGCATCCCTCGCGTGGAGGTGCTCTGATGCTGCGCCTCGATAAGGTCGTCAAGCCATGGAAAGATGCTGCTGGTCTTTCAGACCACATCAACCTGTACGGCTTTTGGAACGAGACCGCGTTCCTGACCAAGAGCGGCGATCTGGGTATGGTGCTGAGCATCGCAGGTGTCGATTACGAAAGCCTCGACCATGCCGAACAGGAGTACGCGGTCAAACGCCTTGAAGGTGCACTCAAGTTGTTCGGCCCCGGCTTCCATGTCTATCAGTACCTCTTCAAATCGAACCGGCCGGAGATTCCATTCGCCGACTACGACAAGCCTCTTGTACAAGAGGCGGTGGACTACCGGCGGCGATTCTTTGAAGAGAAGGCCGACCATCTTTATCAAATCGAAATCTACTACTGCATCGTGCTCGAAGGCTCACGGTCCAAAACCGGCGTCAGCGCGGCTCTCGCGCAGCTCTTCCGTGACCCAGCCGGAGCATTCAACGAATTAAAGACGCAATTCACCAACAATGGCATGAAAACGCTCTTGCGCTCGCAGATAGAGCGCGAACTGGCGAGACTCGAACAAAGCGTAGAAGCGTTCGTGCGCCAGCTCAGCGACTTCGTGCAAATTGACGTTCTGAGCCAGAAGGGCCAGTTCCGCTTCCTGCGCCGGCTGCTCAATTTCGACAGTTGGAGAATCAACGGAATCCCGAAGAATACGCAGTTTCTCGATTACCAGGTCGTCAACTCCGACATTGAGGCCGAGCGCGATCATCTCCGCGTCGGGGACCACTTCGTTCGCATTCTGGCGATGAAGGAGGCCATCAGCGAGACCCGTCCGCTGGCGTTGGACGCATTGCTGAAGGTTCCCGCGAACTTCTGCGCCGTCACCGAATGGGTGCCGCTCACTCAGGAAAAAGCGCGCAAAGAGGTCAACAAGCGCCGCAAGCACTTCAACGTCTCAAAGACGGGCTTCGTATCACAGCTCGGCAACGACCCGGCGAAGACCAATCCCCGCGATGTGCTCGTGGATGAATCGAAACAGGCCGACATCGAGAACCTTGGAGATTGCCTTCGCACCCTTGGAGATGGACAACAGCTCGGAGAGTTCTCGCTGAGCATCGTTTTGTACAGCACGGACCGGCAAAAGCTTGACCATCTCGCCGGCGAATTCGCCGGCATTTTTACCAAAGCGGATGGCAGCCTTTTCCTTGAGACCTACAACCAACTCAATGCCTACTTCGCCACAGTGCCCGGCAACTACGCGTTCAATCTGCGCAAACTGTACCTGCTAAACAACAACTATGCGGACCTGAGTTTCCTGTTTACGATTCTGCCGGGCGAAAAGGTCAACACGTATCTCGGCGTCGAATATCTCGCTGTGCTTGAAACCGACAACGCTACGCCATACTATCTCAACCTGCATTGCGGCGAGGTGGCGCACACGCTTATCCTCGGTATGACCGGCTCCGGCAAATCGTATTTCTGCAATTTCATCCTGCAGAATGCTCAGAAATATGAGCCGCTGACATTCATCTTCGACATTGGGGGCAGTTTCGAGTCGCTGACAACAATCTTCGGAGGATCGTATCTCAATGTCGGCCGCGAGGCGCGCGATTTCACGATCAATCCTTTTTCCCTGGCGCCGAGCAAAGAGAACCAGCAATTCCTTTTCAGCTTCCTCCGTGTCCTCATTGAGGGCAACGAGCAGCGGTATCGGCTCGACTTCAAAGAAGAGATCAAGCTGTGGGATGCAATCGAGCGCATTTACATGCTGGAGCCCGGTCAGCGAACCCTCTCGAATCTCGCCAACATTGTCGGGGAACTAAAGGACCGGCTCTATCGCTGGACCCGCGCCGGCCAGTACGGATTTCTCTTCGACAATGATGACGACACGCTTTCGTTCACCGAATTCCAGACATTCAACTTTGCGGGTTGGGGCGATGCGCCCGAAGTGCTGGAGCCGCTCTTGTTTTATGTGCTGCACCGGGCTTCACAGGAGATCTGCAATCCGCAGAAGCTCGCCACCTTTAAGGTGTTCCTGCTCGACGAGGCATGGCTGTTTATCAAGAACGAAACCATCCGTAACTACGTCGTGCAGGCGCAGAAGACATGGCGTAAGCACAGAGCAGCCATGATCCTCGCCACGCAGTCAATCAAAGAGTTGCAGGAATCGGGCATGTTGCACATTGTTTCCGAGAGCTGCCCGACCAAGATATTCCTTGCCAACCCTGAGATGGACCAGGATCTCTACCGTGAAGCGTTCCACTTGAACGATACGGAAGTCGATTTGATCGCGGGGTTGATTCCACCTGGTCAGATGCTCATCCGCAAGGCACAGTCATCGAAGAAAGTTCGTTTGAACGTCGATCCGGTCACACACTGGATGGCAACAAATAACGCCACAGACAACCTGAAGAAACGCGAATACTTCGCCCGGTACGGAATCCCAGAGGGCCTACGCCGTCTCGCCGACGAATTTCCGCCCCAGCCGCGCAGACTCACTCTCATCCCCAAAGGAGCAGCAGCATGAATCGCCTAATCATCCCCGTCGCCGGGCTTGTCCTGGCACTCACCCCCATTGCCGCCGTTGCACAGGATGCCTCGGCTCGAACCGTCCAGTACCACTCACAAGACATCGTTCCGATTCATGCGAAGCTCAAGTACACGACGCTGATCGAAGTGCCTGCCACCGAAAAGATCATGGAGGCCGCTACCGGCGACAAGGATTTTTGGGTCGTCGATGTTGTGGGAAACTTCTGCTTTGTGCATCCGGCGAGGGCGGGGATCAGCTCCAACCTCAATCTCATCACCGACAAAGGCAACATCTACTCGTTCACCTTGCAAGATGTCTCCGGCACCACGGACGCGCCAGACTTGAAGGTGATCGTCAATCCGGCTGACCAGTTCTCTATCGTCGCGGCAAGCGGACCTCCGCAATTCGTGCCCGCGGCACAGCTGCAGCAGTCGCAGGAGGCGCTCGCCGCCGTGCAATCGCATATCGAACAGGCAGTGGACGAGTACAAGAGCGCCTATCCCCAGTCGATGAAGTTCGACTACAACTTCCACGCGAATGAAGCGCCATTCGACATCGAGGCTATCTACCACGACGACAAGTTCACGTACATCAAAACTACGGCGCCGGAGAAGTTCAGCGTGTACGAAATGCGCGATGGCAAACCGAATCTCATCTCATACCAACTGGAAAATGGAACCTACATTATCCCGAAAGTGATGGATTCGGGTTACGTCGAGCTGGGCAAAAAGCGGCTGGAGTTCGCGCGGAAAGGATGACTGTCATGGCAGAACACATTTTTGATGCTGCCGCTGAACCTGCGTTAACGAAGAGCGCCACTGAGCCGAAGGGTGTGCTCCAGAAGAATCTGAAGCCAATGATTTACCTGGGTGCGGCGCTACTGGTGATTGTTGCGGCGGTCTTTAGCGGCGGCGGCAAGAAAGCGCCCAACCAAAAGGGCGCAAACCCGCATCGGCCGCCGCAGCCTATGCTCCAGGACTCGACGGACAACAACGTTCAGGACCTCAAGAACCAGGTCGCCGCAGCGCAATTGAAAGCTGCAGAACAAGGGACAAACGCTACCGACCCAGCACTTGCGGGTACCACGCCTGCACAACAGGCCGCGGCTCAAGCCTACGACCCGACGGGCCAGCCGGTTCCCTGCGTTCCCGGCCAGCCCTGCGCCCAGCAGCAGCAGCTTTCACCTGCGGCACAGGAAGAGCAGCAGCTCGCCGCAAAAGACCGCGAACTCGCTTACAACTCCCGCTTCGCATCGAATCTCGTTTACGCGCGCGCTCCAGACCCGCCGCCGCAACAACAACAGGCGGCTCAACTCACGACTGAAGCCCCTCCCAGCCAGGCGGCAACTAACCTCGTCGCGCCGCGCGCGGCAGGCGACCCGCCCCCTGCCCAGACTGCGCAGACACCAGTCCAGCGCAAACCGGAGGTCAATATCGATGCGGCGACGGGCCAGCCGTACGTCGTTTACGAGGGAACAAGCCTGGACGCCGTTCTGATGAATCGCCTGGATGGCGACGCCGCAGGCCCGGTGAAAGTTCTCGTGTCCAATCCCGTCTATTCGCACGACCGCCAGCACGTGCTCATCCCGGAGGGAACGATCGTGCTGGGCGAGGCCCGCAAGATCGGCTCTACCGGAATCGGCCAGCAGCGCCGCATGGCCGTGGTCTTCCACCGCATGATTATGCCCGACGGCTATTCGGTGGACCTCGACCAGTTTCACGGTCTCGACCAAATTGGCGAGGAAGGAATGAAAGACAAGGTGAATAATCACTACCTGCAAATCTTCGGAGCCTCGATCGCACTGGGAGTCATCGCCGGCGCCGGCGAGATCGAAGAAGGCGGTGGAACCATCACGACCAGCGGTTCACAGGCTTTCGCCACCGGGTCCGCTTCCAGTGTCTCGCAGTCGGCGACAACGATCTTGGACCGATTCATGCAAATCCCTCCGACTATCACGATTCGTGAGGGCCACCGAGTCAAGGTTTATTTCACGCAGGATATGCTGCTGCCTGCGTATGAGAACCACAGTATTCCCCAGACGTTTTAGGAGAAATTGATGCGCTACAAAGCATCTCTCATTGCACTGATTACAACCATCGTCATCGGCTTTGCCGCATGCCAGAGCCATCAGTCAAGAATTGATGCGCTACAGAAGCAATATGATGACGCAGAAGCGCAATTCAGGAAGGACTGTAACGAGGAATACCTGAAAGTTCCGCCCACGCTTAGTCCCAAGTGCGTTGATGAGGACAAGAAAACGAAAGAGGCATGGAACCAGCTTCAGGCTGAACGCGCTAAGAAATAACAACTAGGAGAACCCCAATGAAGCTCCGCCTCGCACTCGCGATTCTCGCGGTGACACTCGAAGTGTTGCCTGTTTATGCCCAGTTTGGTTCAGGCATCGTTTACGACCCCACGCAGTCCGCCCACGCCATCGAGCAGATTTCGCAGGGCCAGCAAATCTTCACGAACTCCGTCAGGCTGGCCGACAATGCGATTGCCACCTATAACCTTGCGCACGAAATGGCCCTGGCTCCCCAGAGTCTGTATCAGCCATTCCTGTCGCCTTCGACCTACTGGATGGCGGTCAACCAGGCGGCAAACACATACGGCAACTCGCGCCAGTGGACCACTTCCGTCAATAACGGAGTCGGCGTCAACATTGGTTACCAGCAAGCGACCATTCCGCGCACAGGCCAGATCAATGGCTACGGCAATCTGAGTACACTCGGTCAACAACAAATCGCAGCGCAGGGCGCGACGGTTGATCTCAGCGATTCAGTGACGACGAGCAATATGCAGACGCTCGGTACAATTCGCTTCAATTCAGAACAACGCCAGGCGGACATCAACGCCCTTATCAGCGCCTCGCAGTCCTCGGACCCCGCGCAACATACGGAAATGGCAGCCCTGCAGCGGATCAATAAAGCGCTGATCCTGCTGATTCAGGAACAACAGGAGGCCAATCAGATTGACCAGGCCGTTGCCTTGCAGCAAATCGTCGGGCAAAAAGTGCAGCAGGACAATTTGAAATCACTGTTCGTTACTGCGAACGGTTATCAGCAAAACTTTGATGCAGTCACGCCGCAGCAAACCAGCGCCGGGACGAACTGGGCATTCCACTATTAAGCATAGGAGAGTTGAGATGGACTTTCTCATCCTGATCAAAAACGGCTGCGAAAGCCTGACGCTGACTGTCGCCCCCTCCGTGGACGCACTCGGCCTCCGTATGATCCTCTCGCTTGCCACGATCATGCTCGTGTGGTTCGGAGTGCAAGAAGCGCTCGGGGCCTCGCAGGGCGGTCCAGGGTTCAGCGTCGGAAAGTTCCTGAGTTTCTTCCTGCTCATCACCTTTGCATACTGTTTCGTAAAGTTCTACGACAGCACCATTCCGGGGATCGGATATTCGCTCAAGGGCTTTGTGAGCGGAGGAACAAGCAGCCTTGTCGATTACATCGGCAGCGATTCAACCCAAGAAGTGCAGGATTCAATTCATCAGGCAATGGGAAAAATCGGAGGTCTATCGCCGTCTTTCACGGAACCATACACGCTCCTCTGCACCTATACCGTACAGGTAATCCTCAGCGTCCTGACTGCGCTCATCGGTGTGATCATCGCCTACGGAGCTATCGGCGCAACCATCATTGGCCTGCTCGGACCGGTATTCATACCGTGGATGGTATTTGACAAAACAGAGTTTCTCTTTTGGGGTTGGCTCAAGGCATTCGTCGGCTTTGAGTTCTACAAGGTTGTGGCCGCCGCGACAATGAGCGTGATTAGTCACCTTCTCATTTCCTACTTGACCAGCGGGGCAATGAATGTTGACGCCCCTCAACGACTCATCACGGTCATGCCAGGACTGCTGGTGCTCTGTCTTGTGGCCGGATTCATCCTCCTCAAGATCCCAACCATGACAGCTTCGCTCTTCTCCGGGCATGTGGGCGGCCACAGCAGCGGGATGGGCGGGCTCATCACCGCTGCGATTATCAGGATGGTTTAGGCAGTGCGGAGGCGTTCAATGGCGACCACAACGAAGGACTCACCGGAGATTATTCGCGCAGCGGAACACTACCTCGAACAGTACGGCGACCCACTGGTGATGAATACCTATTTGAAGGTCACGATCCTGGTGTTGGCAGTCGTCTGTTTGGCGCTCGCGGTCCTCGTCTTTCGGAGCCAGATGGCCCTCGCCAGCGTCCATCCGCTCATCATCCGCATTAACGACGTGGGCCGGGCGGAAGCGATCGACTATCGCAACTTCCAGTACCGCCCGCAGGAAGCGGAGAACAAGTATTACCTGACTCGCTGGGCCGAGCTTTACTTCAGCCGCAACCGCTTCACCATCGAGCGCGATCAGACGAACTCGCTTTACTTCCTTAATGGCGACGTGCAGCGTGCAGTGATCGACGAGGAGCGCAAGGACAACATCATCGGGAACTACACCAAGGATTCGACGCTTCCATTCGTGGATGTGGAGGTCAAAAACGTGATCCTTGATGACCTGCGCCAGTCGCCTTATTCTGCGCGGATCGAGTTCGAGAAGGTCTTCACAAATCCATCGGATCATTCCGAGCTCAGGCGGGAGCAATGGACCGCCAGCGTCACCTACGTCTTCCGCGACACGGTAAAGAACAACGAGCTGGCCGTGAATCCCCTCGGATTGACCATCGTCCGCTTCCGGGCCGACCAGGCGTTCGAGTAGACGAAGCCACTTCCCATTGGGAGGCAGTCATCATGTCCCAGCACGGCTCTCATGCACGGCAAGAACGCCCAGCGGCTCTCCAGCGCATACGTCAGCTTCAGATGGCGCGGTGCAGGGCGCGTGGACGATTGCTTCGGTCCTCTCTTATGCCGGTGGCAAATGGGCGGCTTCGCTTCGTGCAGCGGAGGGCTGGTAGTCCGGGGAAACTTCTGGCAATGCGATCCATGAAGCGTTTGTCTCCTGGGTCTCTCCCTTGCTTGTCCGGTCACACGCTACGGGCCTATTCCGGCGCCCGGCGGCACGGCGCTCTTCTGCTTCGGCTACGCCGCCCTCCGGGTTACGGTTTCCGTTCCGGACCCTCCGTAAATGCAGAGCTTGGCACTTGGGAGCCGGGCCTCTCGCTCAGGCTTCGCCAATGGGTGACCCGGCCAATCCGGGAATTCAACATCGGAGATTTCACCATGTATCAGAACCGCATCACGCTCATCGGATTCCTCGGCAAGGACGCCACCGCCGTCGCTACCAACAACGCGAATTTCACCGCCCTCTCGCTTGCCACCAAGAGCTCGTACAAGGACAAGACGACCGGCAAATACATCGACCACACCGAGTGGCACCGCTGCATCGTCTGGGGCAAGCTGGCCGAGTACGCGAAGACCCTGAAGAAGGGCGCGCATCTGGCCGTCGAAGGCGAGCTGAGGAGCCGCGAGCGGACGGACAAGAAGACCGGCCAGAACGAACGCATTTGGGAAGTGCGTGTGGCTTCGATCCTGAAGCTCGACCGGGCAGAGAAGGCCAACCCGGAAGAGCAGGCGGACGACGATATGAACCCCGAGGAAGAGGCCGCTTAAGGCCCCTTCCTCTTCACTCGCGGAAGCCCGGCCAACGCCGGGCTTCCATTGCTGGAATCACCTGCCATGAGTTTTGAATTGATCCTTCCGTTCCTCCGCCCCATTGAGCCGCTCTTGCTCGACGAAAGCATCAGCGAGATCATGGGCAATCCCGACGCTTCATGGTGGTACGAGCGCGACGGAATCATCTGCCGGGAGTCGTCCATTTCCTTCGACGCCGGCAGGCTGCGCACCGGTCTCGAAGTCATCGCCAACCAGCTCGGCAAAAAGCTCGACGACGACAACCCGTTATTGCACGCGCAGCTCCCGGACGGAAGCCGCCTGGCGGCGGTCATTCCGCCGGTCGTGCGCCCGGCCCCGGCCCTCACCATTCGGAAGTTCCCCAGCCGCCATTACACCGTCGATGACCTGATCGCCAAGGGCACGCTCTCGCGGCCCCTTGCCGACCTCCTCGCCGACCAGATTCGCAGCGGGAAGACGCTGCTCATCAGCGGGGGAACTTCCACTGGAAAGACGACCGTGCTCCGCGCCCTCGCAACGGCCATCCCGGAGGAGCAGCGGATCGTGGTCATCGAGGACACGTCGGAGCTTCATCTGCGGAAGCCGAACTTGCTCGCTGTCGAGTGCCAGACCGACACCTTCAAGGCCAGTATTACCTTCGACGATCTACTGAAGTCCGCGCTGCGCTGGCGACCCGACCGGATCATCCTTGGCGAGGTGCGCGGCATCGAGGCGCGGACGCTGCTCGATTCGCTCAACACCGGCCACACCGGATCGCTTGCCACCATCCACGCAAACTCCGCCGCGAAGGCGCTGCGCCGGTTCGCGAATCTCGTCCTCCGGGCACACTCCCAGGCTACCTTCGAAGACGTTGAAGCGGAGATCGGCGAGGCCGTCAATTACGTCGTCCACATCGAGCGCCAGCCGGGCCGTCGATTCATCCGCGAAGTCCTTCGCGTGGACGACTACGACCGCCGCTCCCAGCAGTTCCAAATGGAGCTGGTTTTCAAGGCCGAAAACCAATCTGCAACCGAGGCAAAACCATGCTGAAAACTATCCGGAAACGCAGCTTGCAAGGCGATGAGTCCGGCCGGATTCTCGCCGCCCTTCGGGCCGGCGCCGACCCCGCCCTACTCACCCGCGAAATTGCGTCTCGATACCCAGATGATCCAGGCGCTGCGAGCCGTCTTGTAGACATCGCTTCGGCTCGCCTCTGGCTTGCCGAAGGCGCACCTCTCGCCGACGTTCTGACTGTGCTCGAAGTCCGTCATCGCTTCGAGCTTTCGAGGGCCGATTGCCGGGCCTATGCCGCCGAAATTCTCTGGGCCGCGCGGCAGGAGATCGACGCCGCCAAGCACGACCCAAATTCCACCCCCAAGGAGACCGATTATGCCGCTGCTTGAGATCGTCCAAACCACCCATGTCAATGCCACCATTCGGCTTGAGGAATCAACCGCAACTCAGGTCGATCAGTACGCCGCTTTCCTGCGCGCTCCAGCCGATGAAGTCGTGGACAAAGCACTCGCCTATGTCTTCTCGAAGGACCGTGACTTCCAGGACTTTCTGCGAACCCCGGAAGCCGCCAATGTTCAGCCCAGTCTTCGTGTCCGCCGCTTAGGACAAAACGGTTCCACTCCCGAGCCCGCAAACGGTAGCGCGAAGCCAGCCAAGTCAGCCGAGGCGAACCATGATCCGCGTTCTCGCAGCTAGTGTTCCGGTTACGAGCATCCCGTTCGGTGCTGCGCACCGGGTGAATTTCGACAATCCACCCCTGAAAGGGTCATGCAGGGCGCTATTGAGCGCCCTGACCCGTAAACGCGCCAGATCAGCGACTTGCAAGAAACCGGAGCGCCCTTGAGCGCCTTCGGGCGCTCCGAGGCGCTTTGACCGCCGGAGACAAAACGATGCCACTATTAACGCGAAAAACAGATGCCAGCGCCGATACAGCACGAACCAGGACGGCCAGCACCAAGCTCACCAAAGCGGAGCGCGCGGCCCTTGAGAAACTCGCTGAAACGCACGGCCAATCGACGGGAGAGCTCATCCGCGACTTGATCTTCCGCGAAATGAATTCGGAGCAAGGATCGGACGCAAGAGACGCGGCGTTGCAGGAAATTGTAGGGGTTCAACTCCTGTTGATGAATGTCCTGAAACCCATTGCCACCGGCCAGCCAATGACTGCCGCCGCGTTCGACGGCATTGTAGCCGAGGTTCACAAACTCAAACAGTCGGTCGCCCGCAAACTCGTACAGGAGGGGAAATAACCATGCCCAAACCCGCGAAATGGGGCCGCACAGAGACCATCATCTGGCCACCGCGCAGCCCTATCTATACCTATGGAGCCGTGTTTCTAGCCTGCATCGCTACCGGCCTTTTCGTATATCTCCGCTTCACTTTCGCGCTCACGCCGTTGCAGCAGTTCTATCTTCCGCACTACCTGAAAACGGAAGTCGCAAGTGCCATTCATAAGGCGGACAAGTATCAGCTTCTCGCTGTCAGCGACGCACGCGGCCAGCTCCATCTTGCCGGCGATAGCGACGTGGAAAAGGGGAAAACGATGGTCCCAGGCGGCAAGCCGCTGGCCCTGGAACTGACGCCCGCGGCTCGTGCCGCAGGCGCGGAAGTCCTCTACCGGACTACGCCCACTGTCTTCGGCAACCAAGCGTTGCACGCGTACCTGAAGCGCGACATCTATGCCGGCCAGGAGCCATCCACCATCTTCCGGTGGCAGCTATTTTTCGGCCTAATGGCTCTGGCCTTGCAACTCCCGTTCTCGATCCCCAAAGACATCCGGCGGCGCAAGCAAATGAAATATGGGCGCCGCTTGCGCGGGCCGTTACTGATATCGCCCAAGGAGTTCAATCGCACCCTCCAGGGCGACGGCATCGGCATCAAGGTCGATGGCCTGAAAGAGATGTTACGCATTCCGGCGAGGGCCGAATCGCAACACATCCAGATCATCGGCGACTCGGGCGCGGGCAAGACAACCATCATCTTTCAGGTGCTGCGCCAGATTCAGGGCCGAGGCGATTCCGCCATCGTCTACGATCCGGCCTGCGAGTTCGTCCAACGGTTCTACGATCCAAAGCGCGGCGATGTAATTCTGAACCCGCTCGATGTGCGTTGCCCCTACTGGGGTCCGTCCGAGGAGCTAAGGCGAAAATCCGAGGCAAAGGCCATTGCAGAGTCTCTATTCCAACCCACACAGGACCGCAAAGGCGAGTTTTTTATCGAGACACCGCAGAAGATTTTCGCGCATCTTCTGACCTATGGCCCATCGCCCCAGGACCTCGTGCAATGGATGTCGAACGATGAAGAGATCGACCGCCGTGTCATGGGAACGGAAATGGCGTACATGATTGCCAAGGGCGCGCAGGAGCAGCGCAACGGCGTTCTCGCTTCGCTCGGTTTGGTGGCCGACAGCCTGCGCATGGTGCCCACGCGGGCGGAAGCAAAGACGGTCTGGACAGCAACCGAATGGGCTGAAGACCGGAAAGGCTGGATCTTTATCACTTCGCAACCCGAACAGCGTGCCGCGCTCCGCCCGCTACACAGTCTCTGGATCGATTTGCTGGTGATGCGGCTCCTCAATCAGCCCCGGCCGGAACAGAAACGGGTGTGGTTTGTGCTGGACGAACTGGCGAGTTTGCAACGCCTGCCGCAGCTTCACACGGTGATAACACAAGGGCGCAAGAGCCAGAACCCTCTGGTGTTGGGCTTCCAGGGCAAGGCCCAGCTCGAATACATCTATGGGCACTTGGCCGAGGTCATGCTATCGCAGCCCGCCACGAATATCTGGCTCAAAACCAAGGAGCCCAAGGCCGGCCAGTGGGTGAGCGAATTCATCGGTAAAGTCGAGATCGAACGGATGCGGGAGACCCACTTTGACGGCTCGCGGTCCGGCCGGAATTTCGCCCTCGACCGGCAGGAGGAGCCGCTGGTCATGGAGTCCGAAATCTCCGGCCTCGAAGACCTCCACGCCTTCTTAAAACATGCCAATTTGGTGACCCGCTTCTCTTTTCCTTACCTCGATGTGCCGAGCACTAAAACACAGTTTGAACCGCGCGAACTGCCCGGCGAAAGGCTGGATTTCGACCCAAAGACGCTGCGGAAACTGGATGTGCCAAAGCCAGCTCCAGAACAGACTCCAAAACAAGATGAGGCTCACGAAAAGCAAACAACGGTGACCACGTACTGACATGCTGACGATCTCGAAACCGCTCAATGCGAGCCAGGCGCAGAACTACCACGCCATCGAGTTCACCTCGCCCGACCAGAACTATTGGAGCCGAGGACAGACCGTGCGGGGTGAGTGGCAGGGCCGGTTGGCCGAGAGATTCTGTCTCTCCGGTGCAGTCGGCGCGGAGGAATTCGGGCGACTTGCGCAGGGGCAGCATCCGGCATCCGGAGATCAGCTCGTGCAACATCGGCAGGTCCACGAGTACCGGAATGCCGCTGCCGAAATGGTGAAATCGGTCGAGCATCGGGCCGGATGGGACGCCACGTTTGCTGCGCCCAAATCGGTATCATTGACAGCTCTCGTGGGCGGCGACAGCCGCGTGCGCCTCGCCCACCGCGAAGCGGTGACGGCTGCGTTGACGGAGTTGGAGCGGTACACGCAGGCGCGCATCGGCTCGAACCATCCGGCTGAAACGACCGGGCAATTCGTCGCCGCCAAATTCGAGCACGACACCGCCCGGCCCGTCGATGGCTACGCCGCGCCGCAGCTCCACACCCATGCCGTCATCTTCAACATGACCGAACGCGCCGATGGGACCCCGCGCGCTATTCAGCCACGGAGCCTGTTCGAGTCCCAGCAATTCGCCACCGCCGTCTACCAATCCGAGATGATGTACCGGCTGCGCAACCTCGGTTACGAGATCCAGCCGGGACGCAGCGGCGCGCCGGAGATCAAGGGATACTCACAGGAATACTTGGATGCGTCGAGTCCGCGCAGCCAACAGATACGCGAGTACCTGGAACGCCATGGTTTTCAAGGCTTTGAGTCGGCCGAGATCGCCGCGCACTCGACGCGCGATGCAAAAAAAATTCTCTCGCCCGCCCAAGTGTATGCCGCGCACCGCCAACTCGCAGCCGAGTTCGGCAACCAGGCCGATCAGGTCGTAGCCGCGGCCCGCGCCCACTCGCTCTCGGTCTCCGAGCAGCAGCGCACGGAGCATGTCGAGACCCGGATACGGGAGGCCGTCACCTGGGCGCGCGACAAGGTTTTCGAGCGCGAAGCGGTGGGCGACGAACGCGGCATCTTCCGCGACGCCCTTCGCCGCGGCATGGGAGAGCTTCGCTACCCGGAGATTCGCGCCAACTTCGAGGCGCGCCGCGATGCCGGCGAGTTTCAGCAGGTCGATGCGCCGAAGCACTCTTCCGGTCGCGTATTTACCACCCAGCAGATAATCAGCGCCGAGCGTGATGTGGTCCGCATGATGCGCGACGGCCAGAACCAGGCTCCACAGATCATGCCTATTCAGCAGGCCATCGCGCACACAGACACATACTCGCATCTGAATTCCGGCCAGCGCCGGGCTGTCGAGGAAATCCTCGTCTCGCGGGACCGCGTGCAGGGTTTACAGGGATTCGCGGGAGTGGGCAAGTCGGCTGCTCTATCCGCCATCCGCGAGAGCGCCGAGCGCAATGGCTATGCCGTTGAAGGCTTCGCGCCGACTTCGCGTGCCGCGCGCCAGCTCCGCGATGCGGGCATTCCTTCGGACACCCTGCAAGGCTTCCTTGTTCGCAACCAACAGCCCGGCGCTGACCCTAACAGCCGCCACCTATATATGGTGGACGAAGCGAGCCTCGCCGGCACCCGGCAGATGCGCGAATTTCTTACGAAGATCGGTCCGCAGGATCGAGTTTTGCTGATCGGCGACACGCGCCAGCACCAGGGCGTCGAAGCCGGAAAGCCCTTTGAGCAGTTGGTGAAGGCCGGAATGCGCACGGCGCAACTTGACCAGATCATGCGGCAAAAAGATCCTGAGTTGAAAGCCGTAGTGGAACGGCTGGCCCGCGGCGACGTCGCAGCCGGCATTGACATGCTCGAACGGCAAGGGCGAGTGAAGGAAATTTCCGATCCCGCCGAGCGCGTACGGGCCATTGCCAAAGACTATGCGGCGAGGCCCGAGAACACGCTCATCGTTTCGCCGGACAACGCTTCCCGCCGCGAAATCAACGAGGCCGTGCGATACGAATTGCAGGCTAGGGGCATCGTGAATCTCGAAAATCATTCGCTCCGCGTGCTGGTTCCCCGCCAGGAACTCACCGGCGCGGAGCGCCAATGCGCCTCGCGCTACGAACCGGGCGACGTGATCCGCTACGCGCGGGGCAGCCAGGATACCGGCATCGAGCGCGGCTCGTATGCCCGAGCGGTTGGGGTGAATGCCGTTGAAAATTTACTCACCGTTGAGAAACAAAATGGCGATCTTGCGACCTACGATCCCAAACGGTTGCGCGGCGTCACCGTCTACCGGGAACTGGACCGCGAATTCGCCACAGGAGATCGGATTCAGTTCTCCGCTCCCGACAAACGCTTGCAGGTTGCCAACCGCGATCTTGCCACCATCGAAGGCATCTCCCGTGACGGCGAAATCTCCGCACGTCTCGACGATGGCAGAACCGTTGCGTTCTCCAGTCGGGACAACCGGCATTTCGATCACGGCTACGCCGTCACCAGCCATAGTTCTCAGGGCCTCACCGCCGACCGCGTGTTGGTCCACGTCGATACCTCGGTGCATCCTGACCTCATCAACTCGCGTTTCGCTTATGTTTCGGTATCCCGCGCCAGCCGCGAAGCGACTGTATTCACCAACGATGCCGCTAAACTCGGCCAGGAGCTCGGAACGGAAATCACCAAAACGTCCGCGATTGAATTGGCACAAACTCCCTCCATCACCCAAAGTGTCGGGATGAGATGAATCTTGGCTGCCGAAAGACAGTAAGATGCTTCTAATGTGCAATTTGAAAATCTATTCGCTACAATATAGAGCTATCAAGGATACTCTTACGATACTTTGACAAAACTATTTTGCCCCTGTATCATCCTAAGTATCGGAGGTGCCCCATGCCTGCCACGCTCGCAGTCAAAGACATCGAGGCCGCACTCTTCAATCCTCAGTCCGGCCGTCTTGATGCCGCGCGGATTGCAAAAGAGATGGGCGTTCCTGTGGCCACGATCGCCGGCGCCATCGGCCGCAAGGCCCCCGGTGTCCGCAAGAGCCCAGATGCCAGCAGCATCCAACAAAGCCTTCGCAAGCTCTATCTCGTGTGGGTGACTTTGGTGGACCTCTACGCCGGCGACCGGCTCCATGCGCGGATCTTTCTAAATGCGCCCAATCGCCATCTGGAGAACCGCGCTCCGATAGAATTCATCGAGCATGGTGATTTGGCTCCTCTGGAGATGTACGTGAGCGCGATGAGCGCACGGCAGCCAACGTAGAGAGTAGCGAGTGTATTCCATTGAACGCCTAAAAGCGATTCTGAACACCACGCCGCTCGTCACCTACTCCGGCTACACCTACCGTGTCATTGAGGGTCGCTGGAGAAACGATCCGTTGTCCGCCATCGGCGCATTGCAGGGCGGCGGTCGCTACAATGCGCCAGGGGCATTCTCTCTTCTCTATACCGCAAATAGCCGGATCACGGCATTCAAGGAGACGCAGGCTCTCTTCGACACCGAAGATGGTCAACTGCACGATGTACCGCGCAATCCTGAGTTGGTTCTGACACTTGAGATCGCTCTGCTTTGTGTTCTCGATCTGACCGACCCGGATCTCTCGGCCACACTCGGAACATCCCGAGAAGAACTCGTCAGCACGACGCCCTCGCGTTTTATCCTCAACAGCCAGGGGAAAACAACGCCGACCCAGGACCTCGGCGCGGTATGTTACTTGAGCCAACGAATCTCGGCTCTGAAGGTCCCGAGCGCCGCACATTCTGATGGCTTCTGCCTCGACATCTTTCCCGATAGGCTCTTCGTGGGAGAACGCCTTGCAATCCGCGACGAGCAACGTCGTCTCCGCGACGAAATCGAAGGGAAAAGACCCGCGCACGAATCGAACTGAATTCCTCACTTCGACCTCAGTTGCGCCGTCACCAGCCACAGCGCCCAAGGCCTCACCTCCGAGCGCGATCTCATTCACGCCGACACGAGCGTTCGTTCCGATCTACTCAGTTCCAACTTCGGCTACGTCTATACTCGCGTCCTGGCGGCTTGATACTCTTCATACATCCCTTCGAGATAAAGTCTAGCCTTCTCAGCCGCAGTTGCAAAGTCCTCGTCGCGCATCATCTCTACCGTTACATTCTTATAAATGAGCCGGATTTTGATGTCTTCGAGATAGCTGCCTGCATCTCCGAATGCCCGCTCAAGTTCCTCCTTGAGCCGCCTCTCCACTAAATGGGAAGGCGGGTTTGGGCCGAGACTTGCCGTCCATCGTTTGGGCATGTTTCTCTTAACTTCCGGAAGAAGTCGGGCAACAATGGCCGAACAGTTCTTCTGGATCGCGGCCTTGAGTTTTGTCGATGCATCCTCTCGGAACTGCACTACCTTCGCTTTCAAGGTCTCAACCTCCCTGTCGAACTCTGCGCGATTCGTATGCAAAATAACCTTCCCATAATGCGCAATGGACACAAGGTACTTTTTATCAATCTCGTCTCGGCGCTTCAAAAGTGCTTCTCCGGAGACTTCGTCTTCCTTCCCAACTAACTGGAAGCTGGCCCGAAGAAGCTCTTCGGTGGCCGGATCGCCAGCAAGTCCAAGCAGGTCCGGCGGAACAGGGACGCGCTTTCTAGCAAGCGCTGCCTTCAGAAGGCTGAACTCCGCGAATTGAAACTGTGTGCTTAGCACTCTCACTTGGCGAGCAAGGTCGAACTGTTGGGGTGGGCTCTGCTCCAGGTCTTTGGAGATACGGTGGACATCTATTTGAGCCAATGGTCGGGGAGCAAGCTCCGGTCCCGCGAGAATCTGTTCATGAAGAGGAACGCTGGGACTTGGGGTAAGGATGACCTGCGAAGCAGTAGCGTCCGACTCTTCGACCAGGCGCGGGGTGGGAGCAAAGATGATCCGTTCACCGTCTATTTCCAACACGCACAGGCGGATGCCAGACTGGCGATGAACAGTTGAACCAACTTCATTGGCGGTCTTGACCAACAGTTCAAGAGCTGATCCATCGCAGTAACCTAATCTGCAAAGGTCGGCGTCGGCGTCGATCACCACCTCCACAGCTCCTGAACCCAATCCGAACCACCGTTCAGTTAGTTCTTTGGCGACGGGCAGGGAGAAGCCGGGACCTACGAATCGGATGCTCTCCTTGGCACGACGCAAATAAGCAACGATAATCTCATCGGGCAAATACCCCAGATGGATGGTGGGTGGAAGCATAGCGTTATCATTCGGCATGGTGTTCCCTAACCTCTATTCCCTCGCCGTCACTCACTTAAGGCACTGAGCATCGCGTACCTTGCACCCGCGTAATAAACGACAGTCACCTTTGAGGCCAAATCATCAGGCAATTCGAAGAGTTGCTTGCGATGCGTGACAGGCATAAGAATCTTCTGTGGCCTTCGCCAGCTCGATGATGCTGACTACACCATGTAGATCACGTCATGCCAAGAGCCTTCATCGCTGCCATCATCGGATCAGAGAAGAACACAGGATCAACCCTCTCCACGATGTCACCTGAAACTTCGAGAAAGTTGCGTTTATTTTCCAGCGGAATCAGCGCCTTGCGTGCGCCGTTGTCCATTGCAACCTGCAACGGCTCAGCCAAGGACCGCATCGGCTTGATGTTCCCTTGGATACTCAGGTCGCCGAGGATGACTAGGCCGGCCTGGACGGGCAATCTCTTCAGCGCCGAATAGATTGCGACGACCAAGGAAATTCCGGCTTCACAAGCGACGCGATTGCTAAGCAGATCAATGGCTTCAACATGGAAGTCAGTCGTATCGACTTGTTGGCTGACGCCCATCTTGACCTTTTGACCCATCAAATACGCGAAGGCCCGACTAATCGACTCCCGCATCAATCCTTCAACCCCACCGGCGATTTTGAGCTTACCAGTACCGGGCGAACAACCAACTTCGAGGCGATAGAGGCCAACCTTACCGTGATCGTCAACCGAAGACGTGTATACCGATCCTGGTGCCAAAGGGTCGAGCGAGATCATGTCCCGCCCACCCTGCTCCGGGACGCCGATGAACTTCTCATCTCGTGTTTCGTTGTCAATCAACGAAAACGACGTTTGATGAAACTCAAAGGAGCCCATCTTCTTGAGTTGTTCCTTTACTCGGCGACGGCCTTCAAGAGACAACTCGACCAGTTCGGATAGCTCTTCCTTGGAAAGTTCTCCATTCGGGTAAATCAGTTTGACCAAACCCGAGACCGTCTTCCGCACCGCTTTGACATCACGCGACTTTAAGTGCGATCCAAGAGAAAAGCTCCGGTCGAGGACTTCGGTAAAGGTATGCTTCCTTAGCTCTCGCAGGGCCTCTGCCAGATAGTCCACAATAAATCCGTAATGATCGGTAAAAAAATCCACCTTCATCTTTGGCATCTCCCACCCGGGGATATAAAAGTGGATTCGGTCGAGGAACGCCATGTCTTCTCGAATCACGTCGGGCATTGGCATGAATAAGTGCGACGACCGCACCATCACTTCAACTGGCAGGTTAGTGTTCCCAAACATGGCGATCGAAGCCATACCGGACAGCGAGTCCTTACCACGCGCGAATGTTCCCGATTCACAGTAGGTCTTGAGCGTCGTAACGACTTCCTTGGGCATCTTCTGGAGGTCGGCCACTTCATCGAAGCCTATGGCGTCCCAAATTCCAACCAATCCAATTTTGCTGGTGGCCATATTGAAAAACAGATTGGCCACCGTAGTTGGTCCAGTGAGCAAGATTGTGTACGGCGACAACTCTTGATAGCCATAGCTTTTTCCAGTCTCGCGTGGGCCAAGTTCCACCAAGTTATAGTTGGTCTCGGCCAGCGGTATCAGCCGAACAAGGTAATGCAATTTCTGGCGACGGTTGAAGTATGACGGTTCGAGGCCAATGGTCCGCAGAAGGAGGTCGATCCATTCATCAGCGGTGAATTGGCTACGGCATGCCCGATAATCCTCAAGGTTGAATGTCGCAACCTGAATAGGTTTCAGGCTATCGATCCAGAATGGGCTGCGCTTGCCCTTCTGCTCTTCATCGAAATGATGTCGAATATCCAGTTGCGCCCAAATCCCGCCCATCAGCAGGCGGTCGTATTCCTTCAGAAAGCGCTCGGGGACGTGGACATTTTTGTGACCGAAGTTCTTGAGTTCGGCCCAATATTTGTCGTCCTCAGAAACGTAACGCACCTGGACTTTGTCGATAAAGGTGTGCTTCCCCTTCTCCTTGACTATCGACTGTGCCTTGTTGGCTTCATCGGGATGTACGAAGTTCGAGGAAAGCGTGTTGTTAACCACCTTCAGGCCGGCGTCGATGGCTACGGGATCATCTGTGGCGCAGTACTTTCCCAGCAGGTACTCAAGGACGAAGACCGGGACATTTGCCCCGACCTTCACCTTACGAACCAAGTCCTTGCGAACCACTTTGCCCGCAAACGCGGAAGCTGCTTTTCGATCTAGCTCAGGCATAGCTTTTCCTCACATCGATATGGCAACATCGACCATCAGTGGAGTTGCCAGTTCTGCACCTGTGGTGGCATCGAGCAGATAAACTCCGACAGTTTTCTGAGAAATCTCCTCGGACAGCATCACGGTAACGGTATTCGGTTCAACTTGCTTCTTGTCGGTGTCCGCAATCTTTAGCGTTACTTCGCCGGTCGCATCCTCGAATCCGTACGAGGCGCTCACGGGGCGCGAAACGCACTTCTTATTGGCCCGTAGTTCGACGCGCACCTTGGGTGGTTCAAATCCGAAAAGGCTTGACTCGCCCTGGATTCCGGCGATCTGAACTGAAAAGAACCTCGTGGTCAATTTCGCTGCGCCGGGCGTCAACATCCATTGAACGCCGATTGAAAGGGTTAAGGATTTCACAGCAGAGTGCATCACGACCATAGGAACGATCAGCTCTTGCGGAGATAGTCCGCCATGGAAATAGGCTCGACCGCCACCCTTCGACTTGAAGACAGCGAAGGTCCATGGAGTCGCGATATCGAATTCGCTGTCCACCCCCAACGACTCCAGCGAGGTCCGCAGATACGAGGGTTCGGCGTTTCCCCCCAAGCCCACCCAAACGCGGCGATGCAAGTCTTCAACCTTGCCGCCTGGGGACTCGATCTTCATGTCCTCCCCGATCTCCTCCCCAAACAGGTGGCCGTGGTCTGCCACCAGCACTATGGTGTTGATGCCGTGATCAGCCAGAATCCGCACGCCCCGTCGCAATTGAGTCAGCACACCATCGATCTGAAGCCTGGCTTGGGCCATGTTGTCTGCTTCGCCCAATTCATCGATTTCCTGCGAGGTGATCAGGATCAACGTAGAGTTCTGAATACCGTCCTTGACCTTCTTCGTGGGCTTCGGGAGTAGGTCGTCCAGTCTTGCATCAAAAACCGACACTCCCGCATGTTCCTTCAGGAACGCCACACGATCCTTGCGATCCTTGATGACCTCCCCGTCAATCTCCAGTGCCAATTTGCCGGGTAACCCTGGCACCACCTTTGCAGACTCGTTGGCTTTGGGCAATAACGCTGCCATGCCAATTTCAGTGATAGTGGGCGCCGTGCCGATAGCCGGTTGAATCTCCAATTTGAAGTCGTCTTGAAGTAAACGGCACAACTCACGAGCCATCTCGAATCGAAGCGCGTCCACCCACAGGTAGGCAACCTTGCTTTCACCCAGGAGCGGTTTCACCTGTTTCTCAAAAATATCCCTCTGTCTGAGCAGTCCTTTGATCGGGTGCTTGGCCATGAAGAAGCCCTTAATGAAGATCTTGGCCACCGCCGAGCCGACTTCGTTGTAGCGTTGCTCGGCCGTTGTAATGAGTTTTTCCAAACCGTGATGCTCATTACTAGCGGCAAACTCAAAGTTGTATTTTCGGCTCTCCATATGACGGTGATGCGTGTCGAGCAAGCACCACGGATCGTCATCACCCGTGTACGCTTTTACCAGACCGGGAACTTTGGTTGGCGCCGTCTTGAGTGCCTTGCCTACTCGGTCGGCTTCGATCAAAACTTCGGCACCGGAACAGATCAATGCCCATCGAGCCTGGATTGCTGGAATCACGTCGGCCCAGAAACGGGACAGGCGGTACTCGGCAAGTTGCAGCAAGGTCGGCGTCGCTGACTTAGGCAATTCGCTTTCCACATGCGCTAGTAGAGTCTGCTCGACGCACAAAAAGGTTTCGCTCTCGCCGATTCGTTCTACTGGTAATTCAAGCTGGCCGAGGGCAAGCTCCTTTTCGACTTTGTTAGCCACGATCACGTAGCTGTCCCGCACGTCTCGGCTGTTTCGCCATGTCCGCGCCAGCCGCACACAGGCATCAATGCCTCCCGTGCTATTAGCCACGGCAACTGAACTGAGCGATGATGGAACTTGCTGCTTGAGGACAGCAAGCAAGTCCGTCAGCATGACATGTCGCCCGAGCCTGCCCCGCCATTTCGATAGGGACTCGTCCGCGGGAAGTTCGATGTCGAAGTTTGCCTGCAGCAGGTTACGCAGTTCCTTCTCTGCTTCCTTCTTGCTTATTTCCTCGTCGTAGCGTTCGCTGGCCAGGAAGGCCAAAGCAACCTCTTGCGGATTGGCTGACCCGAAAATCAGCGTGAGTACTCCGGTCGAGATGTCCTTTCCCTTGTCCGCCAAAGAGTTCAAATCGGCCAGTGACAGTTTGCCAGCATCGACCTGTCTCACAATTTCGTCAACCTGATCCTCACCCAAAATTGGTTTGAGGGCATTGCGAGCTACGACCGAGAGCCGAGTGTTACACGCCGGGGGCTGTTGGCGGGGTTGCATGATGACGCCGGCACAATCGAGTTCGATCAGGGCACTGTGGGTTTCGGTTCTCTCCACTGGTACGTACACGACCAAGCGAGGCGGTTGTCCATCGTTAAGCAGATGGTCAATCTCGTGTCGTAGTTTGAGGAAGCTACCTTCGTAAAGTGCAACGGTGGTGTTTGGCAGGGAGAGTTCCGCAGCCACCGTGCTGTAGGCTTGTTCTGGGTCGTACCACACGACGAGCCCCTTCTCATCGACCTGCTTGGCAATCAGTTGAAACAGCGACTCAGTAACGACGGCCATCACTTCACCAGTCCTTTCTGGCGAAGCTGCTTGCCGATAGAGGACCATTCGTAATTGCCCTTCAGAAGTTCTTCCCAGTAGCTTTTTGCTTCTTTCCACGGAACGAGTTCCCAGAGCGGAGCGATGTTGAGCACAACGCCATCGTTCAAGTCGGGTACAAGATGCAGATTCGCCACCCGGTGTAATCTCTCCTCGAAATCTCGCAAATCCGAAAGGAGATCTTCCTGCCGCTCGACCTCATTGGCAATTTGCTTCGCTTCCTTGCCCGACTCACCGGCTGCCCTCTTCTGGCTGCGGAGACTTTCGAGACGGCTAGTTTCCAAACGAAGCTTCGGCTCGACGTAATTCACGAGCGCCTTGAAGAGTAGGTCTTTGTCCAATCGGTGGTAGTAAAGCCACAGAGCGTAGTTTTTCTTTGAAGACTGGAGTAACCAATAAATTGGCGCTTTGCGACGACTCTTGGAATATCTGGATACATGGTCTTCCCAGAAACCACCTTTTCCCGTCCTTCGAAAGTATTCTCGGAGTTCCTTTACCGCGATCACGTCGCAAGCTTCATGCTCAATGGCCTCGGCCTCTTGACTCCAAAGATGTTCGAGGACGCTTCGCACGCGTTCTGCAATGTCATCCTCATGATCCTGGTCATCGACAAGAATGCCTTCCTGGTTGACCCGTATCGGATATTGGGGTGGAACCGTCCTTTCGGGTACTCCTCGTTCATCGACCAATTCTCCGGGAGCGCATAAGGGCAAGTGGGCAAAGGGATCATTTACAACTGCCATTTCGTTGAGAGCAGCTTTTCGCACATCCCACCGTCCGACGCATGCTCCAACACAATAGCTGAGTAATTCGTCCGTCGTTTCGGAGAGAAAGCGATTCTTCAGTTCGCTATTCCTTTCGAGAGCGTCGATAACGGAACTTGGAGCAGCACGTAGAACGTGGCAGGCAATATCCACGGTCCGTTCGATCAAGAACGCCTTCTTCGCAATGAACCGCTTGGAACCAGCCTTTCCCTGCGCAAAATCAACGACAGTTTCGATGCTCGACTTACACATCGGAGCCAAGTCTTCGTCAGACAGAACTCGCTCAGGGTAGTGGGCAGGGTGTGGACCCTCCTCAACAGAGATCATTTGTTCATCCGCTGTGTCGAGCTCATATGCAAATCGAACACTCGCGTCAACTCGCTCCGAAAGGGTCGCAATGCTCCGCAGATGACTACATCGTTCGTGCCAACTCTTAGAAGCAGACTCTCGTAAAGAGCCAGCCTTGCTATGAAGCAGACGTGGCAACATGAAATCGCAACAGGTTTCATCAATGCCGAACTGGCGAAATAACAGGGTCAACAGCCGAACGTCATTTTGTTGACTGGGATTTAATCGCCTGTTCGGCCAAGGGATTCCCCCTATGGCCTCCGCAACGTGATTGCGAGCAGCGCTGACCCCAACAGCGGAATCACTCTGGCCGAGAAGAAGTTCCATGAAGTACCGCGCGTAACGTGTGTTATAGACAGCCAGTACTTCTTCCTGATGCCAGTCATTAGGCGGAAACATCGCCCATCCGCCTACACTGAATGCACATCCAGCTGGAAGACAGCGTAACCCAAATGCGCTTGTTGTTCTGTACGGGTAGGTTAGCGCTGGCTTAAAGAACGAATTGAGATTCTGCGGTCTAGACCGAAGCTTTCCCCGGTCGTCTACGAAATTGCGCAATTCAAAGCCAGAATCATGCCATAACAACACGAGATGCAGGTCGTCCCAGTACTGGGAGTATTCTCCGCCCTTCGCCATTGGCACCCAATAAGCTTTGGAGAACTCCGGGTCTTCGAACGGCGCATTAGTGTTTATGAGTTGAGGCGGAACCTCCCATTTCAGGCGCAAGAAGCGAAAATCATCTGCACTTGCTGGACCTTGTCGAATCTGACCGCCTGTAGAGTTGAAGGAGCTAAGATTTGTGAAGAATCGAAGCAGTCGAGGCGGAGCCCAATACGCAATAGGTGAACCTGGAATGACGGTAAAGTCATCCTGCAGCCGCCACTCTGCCGAGGCACAGTTCTTGCCAAGAATTGCATCGGCGAGGACTGCTTGCTTGTCGCTCGCCGTTAACGCTGAGAAGAAAGCTGCCAATCGATTATTTATCCCGAGAGGGCGCGCTATCACGTAAGCTGCTGTTTCAACCATCGCATCCAGAACGCCGAGCCCGAAATCGGCAACAGTTCTTATAGCGAAACCATCGAGGATACGTTTCCGCCATTCCGAAAAGGTCTGTATGAATAATGCAGTCCGCGTTGTAATTGCGCCGAGTGCACCACCTTCTGCAAGTACACCTAGACTCCGCTCGATCATCGCTGCACAGAGATCATGTTTACCCGTTGGAAACGCTAACGCCAAATACTGACGAGTTGTTGGAACGGGATCACCGAAGGGAGGATTCATCAGAACCACGTCGAAGCTCTTCTGCCGGAGTTCGACAAACGCAAAGCCACGTAAAGCATCTTCGGCAAACAGCCGCCGGGGAAGGCGTTCACCATTGTTTGCCCTCTCTGCGTACTGGCGCAGCATCTCGACAACCTGACCTTCGGCGCGTGCAAAGAACTGTTCGTCGGTGATATCAGACAGGTCAAACAGCGATGATTGTTCTGGTTTTCCAGCCATCTGATCCATTGCTGCCTGGGTAAACAAGAGGGGCTGTCCTCTACGGTCCGTGGCTTGATTCGTCTCGCGAACCCATTGCTTCTTGGCAGCAGCCACGGCATCACGAATCTCTTCCTCAATCTTGAGCAACGATCCTGCTTCCCCGGCGAGCTTCATCTTTTCAAAGACAACTTCAACGACCCGGCCAAGCACTTTCGGCTCCAGTTGGCCGACGAACTCCTTCAGCATCTGCTCTTCACCGGGCATCGGTTCGGCGCAAACGAGGTTCGAGCGGGTGATCTGTGGGCGATCCTTCTTCAAGCCCATCTCCCGATAGGCGCGTTGACAGCGAAGCCAGAGCGCGAGCGCAGCAATCTGGCTCGCCCGTAGGTCGATGTCGATACCGTGCACATTGTGGGCGAGAATCAGCCTGGGGACATCCCTTTGCAAATCTTCCAGTGTCTCGTAGTCTTTTTTGAGTACCGGCCCAAGGTCTGCGTCGGAGTATGCTTCCTCGTAAATCGTCAGGAGCAGGTCGAAACAATAAAGCAGGAAGTGACCGCTACCGCATGCCGGGTCGAGAACCTTCAGCTCCCGTGGATCTTTCTTTGCTCGATGCGGGATGTGGATCGGCAGCTGGAGCAATTCTTCCTGCGAAAGATCATCCCGCCCCTCTGCAGAATCCTTAGACAATTGTTCACCGTCGTTCAGAAAAATCTCTGTCGGACGCCTGACCAAGTACTGGCACTGATCCTTAATTTTGGTGTTTCCCTTTCGCATCTCGTACCAGGTGCGACCCAACGTGTTGTCGGCTAGGTATTCGACTACAAAGCGTGGAGTGAAGAATTGGTTGCGAAACGCTAGTTCGTAGGAATTGGCTGGTGGTTTGTTCTCGGAACGAGCCTCATCTCGGAGTTCCTTGGGCGTGAAATATTGGTAAACCCATCCAATGGTCTCATCCTGCGACCAGATTCTTGGCCACTCTTCCTTCAATTCAGTTTCTTCAGGTTTGATGCCTCCGCTGTTCAGCAGGTCTAACACGTCATCCAGCGTCTTTTGTCGGGGGTATAGCCGGTTGGCGGGGTCGTTGGGGTTGAACAACACGCCGATTTCGTCGGAGAGCAAGCCGCCCAACCAGTCCAAGAAATGACGATATGCCAGATCCTGGCGGCCAGTGTTGAACAGCCGCTCCTCATCAGGATGGTCTGCCAGATAGAACATCACACCATTGGAATTGATCCCTCGACTGACCGCCTCACGGAACTTTTGCCCGCCGACGTAGACCTCACGGGCCTCCATCATCTTGTAGGCACAGAGCCGGTTCAGATGCGTAAAGGCAATTTCCCGAACCAGTTGATCCAGGGCGTCTCTTGGCTTGAAACCACGAGCCTGGATATGACCGAAGTGATCGAGAATATCCTTGCGTGCCGCCTGCTCCTCTTCGGTCAAGTGGGCCATATGAGTATTCGGATCGGCGGTAACCTTATCCTTCTTAGCGAAAATGCCGTACTTCCCCTCAAGCTCCTGTGAAACGGAGTCTTCGAGCAGTTTGCGACACTGCGTCACGACGTTGCGGAGCTTGTTGCGAATCTCTTGGTTCATGTCACGCTGTTCTCTGCGGCTGCAACTCCGCCGTGTGCTGTTTCAGTTCCTTGAGCCGGTTCGCTACAAGGTCGTCAAGAGAAAGGCATACGACTCGAATCGTCTCGACCGCCTGTTTCGCCCATGGGTAACCAATCTCTTGGACAGCGCCAGCCGGGTCCTCCTGTGAGCGATCGGCCCGATGCACAATGTCGCTACGGCGTTTTGCCGTGGCATCAACTGTTTTCTTGATTTCATCCTCAGCGCGATCGAGTTGCTGGGCAATGAGTCCCCACGGGTTATCAAGCGCGAGTAGCACGCCGACGACATGGATGCCGCGCTTGCCGGTCAGGTAACTAAAATTCACAGAGCTGATCATTTTGTTGGCTATAAAAAGAGGGTCCGGATCTACGAGAATGCGGACGGCTTCATCAAGGTCAAATTTCAATTCCTTAAATTGGCTCTTGAACGCGTCGTCGTTCCTTGGTGCGAACTCTCGCCCACGGAGTCGAATCACTTCAGGGAGGTTTTCTCGCAGAAGGCTCGGTAAATAAGTTTCCAGGGCAGTGCAGGCGGTGACAACAGCCTGGCGCAACAAATTGCACAAGGCACTTCGCTTGATTGCCGATGGTGGAACTTCAGCCAATTCTCGGATCAACCCCAGAAAGATCCCATTGGAAATGACCAAAAGGCTTTCATCCTTCTCGGCTTTCACAAGTACTCGGAGTGAATCGAGCAACTCAGCCTCGCTGTTGAGGGCGTCATGCTCAAGAAGCCGGAAGACCTTCAGGAGAAGATCCGCTGGCCGAATGTTGTCTTCAAAAATTTGCCGTGGACTCAGCATTGTTCACTCCAGAATGATGATTGCCCCCTCATCGATGCACTTTTGCAGTGAGTCCCGTATGAGTTCGAGTGCCTTATCGAGTTCCGCTTGCGTCTGAATGGGGCGATTGAAGAAGTCCGAAACTCGGACTTTTCGCACAGGCGCTTTCTTCTCGACAAGTGACAGTTCTTGGAGCTTAAACAGTACAGATGACTTCAAACCGTCCACCGCACAGAGGTCGGACTCCATCTCTGTTAAACTAGCTTTGCCGAGCGACGCACCTTGCGCGACTGCATCCTTGTCCTCATCTGTCCCAATTCGGCCGGTTAGCGGCGATAGCATCGAAGATGCTCGTTCCGGATTCGTCGCTTCCAACGGCTCCCATTCGCCACGATTCCTTATTTCCCCAATAGCCGAGTTGTAGGCCTTCTTGCGGCGCTCAAAAAGATCGATATAGACAGTTTTGTGGGAATTCCGGCTTTGTAGTGGGTAGTCGGCGTGGTAGAGGGCTTGTCTGGCAGAATATTTGCCATGCAGGATCACGAGTTGTACGCGGCGATATTGGGCATCCAGAGTCCTTGGCGGGTGGA
>Ga0326727_10007177_pt1 | contig 29765 bp, 21 predicted proteins | sample MB2enrmetagenome_FD_207643 | JGI IMG/M metagenome (GOLD analysis project Ga0326727, IMG submission 207643) | Lab enriched peat soil microbial communities from McLean, Ithaca, NY, United States - MB29MY | ecosystem: Environmental > Terrestrial > Soil > Wetlands > Peat | place: USA: New York... | reverse complement strand
GAGAAAGGAAAAAACAGATCGTCGGAGTGATCCGGGGAACCACCAGGGTTGCCCCAACGACGGTCGCGAACGGCTTGGAAGTGAATATAACGTGACCAAACCTCAAAAAAGTCACAAACTCTGAGCGGAGCGCAGCGTAGCGAAGAATCTGCTTTTGGTTGCGGCTGCGCCACGCTGCACAAACGAATATCGTGTGCGATTCTATCCCCACAACGAATACTCCGCCACTACAACTCGATCACTCTTGAATCATTCCAACCCATCCGCCTGGTGTATACTTGCAGCCGCCAGAAGTAGCGCTGACCCCGCGTTGTGGGGTCAGCACGCTGGGAAAGCAGGGAAGTGCCGATCCCGCAATGCGGGATCGGCGCCACAAAGGCGCAGCAAACCGGCAGCCTGCCAGTTGACGGCCCGCACTCCAGAGCGCTTCGCCGTAAGGACATGCTGGTGGGTCTGAGGCGGAGCTTTCCGGCGCATTGACATGGGGCGGATGTCATACACATCGAATGAAAGGGACGCAATCCAATGGCAGAAATCCGTGCAGCAGGACAAGTCATGAACAAACGGGTGCTCTCCGCCGCGAGTTCTTCATCGCAGTGCAGCCAGCCTGGGAGCAGACTGATTGGAATGTGGGCTCTGATAGTTGTCTTGTGCGGTTTGTTGTTTTATTTTCCGGCCGCCCAGGCTCAGGAGGGTGAACAGAAAAATCCTTACCAAAGCGAACTGTCGCGATTACATGCTATGTTCGCGCAGCCGCTTCCCGACTGGAAGGCGCACCAGGACAACCTTGCCCATGGCGAAGACCCGAGCTTGAACGATGCTGATTGGTCGGCCGTCCGTACCTCTGAACCGTGGGGAAACGGCCCTGCGTGGTTCCGGCGCTGGGTCGAGATTCCACAGTCTATGGGAGGGTACAACATTCGGGATGTACGTGTTCGGCTGGATCTGAGCGTGAGTGCAGAGGGCTCCTCGCAAGTGCGCGTCTTCTTCAATGGCTCACTCGCGGAGGTGGCGGATGAGGACACCCAGCAACCCATTCTGCTCACCGATAAGGCCGAGCCTGGCAAAAAGGTCCTGGTGGCCATCAATGTTCCCGCTGCTATAGGTCCGGCGCGGATCGAGAACGCCCAACTCCTGGTTGACTATCCCCCTGGTCGGCCCGATCCAGGCCTCATGTTCGAAGAGATCCGGTCAGCGCAGGCAATGATCTCGGGGCTCTCTGCTGGCCAATCTGAGAGAGCAAAACAACTCGACGACGCCGTCAATGCCATCGACTTCGCTCTGCTAGACCGTGGGGACCAGCACGCGTTCGAGAATTCGCTCCAGGCGGCGCAGGAAAAACTACAGCCCCTCGGTGACTGGGCAAAGCAGTTTTCCGTCCGCGCGGTGGCCAACTCGCACATTGACATGGCCTGGCTCTGGCCCTGGACCGAGACGGTCGAGGTGGTGCGCAACACCTTCAGTACGGTCCTCCAATTGATGCGTCAATATCCGGGCTTCATTTATACGCAGTCGGCAGCCCAAGACTATGTCTGGATGGAGGAGAAGTATCCCGAACTGTTCAAGGAGATTCAGCAACGGGTGAGGGAGGGCCGGTGGGAGATTGTGGGAGGTATGTGGGTCGAGCCTGACCTCAACATGCCGACCGGAGAGTCCCTGGTACGGCAAATCCTGGTCGGCAAGCGTTACTTCCAGCAAAAGTTCGGAGTTGATGTGCGAATCGGCTGGAATCCCGATTCGTTTGGCTACAATTGGCAACTCCCCCAAATCTACAAGCGGTCCGGCCTCGATTACTTCGTTACGCAAAAGATGGCGTATAACGAAACCACCAAGTTCCCCTACAAGCTCTTCTGGTGGGGATCCCCGGATGGCAGCCGCATCCTTACCTATTTCCCGCACAACTACACGAATGAAATTGAGCCGGTGCGGATCTCAGAAGATGTGGCGGAGTACGTTCCCAAGACGGGCTTGCCTGAGATCATGCACCTTTTCGGGATTGGCGACCACGGAGGGGGCCCCACCCGCACCATGCTTGACTCCGCCGGCCGCTGGCAGAACGGCCAGAACATTTTTCCCCAGTTGACCTTCGGTACCGCACAGTCCTTTTTCGACGATGTCGCGAAGAACCTCGCCCACCTCAAGATTCCCGTGTTGAACAACGAACTCTACTTTCAACACCACCGCGGGGTTATGACCACTCAGTCTGAAACAAAGAAAAAGATCCGCCAAAGCGAAGAACTCCTGCTGAATGCCGAAAAGTTTTCTTCTCTGGCCATGCTGGATGGGCAGCCTTATGCACAGGAAGAGTTGGAAAACGACTGGAAGAAGGTTCTGTTCGACCAATTCCACGACATCATGCCGGGTTCAGGAATTGCCATCAACTACGTTGACGCAGCCCGCGATCTGGGCGGGGTGGGATTATCCGGGAACAAGATCCTCGACCGCTCGCTGAAAACTCTCGCGGCGCGCGTCAATACCGAGGGAGGGGGCGTTCCTGTGGTTCTCTTCAATCCACTCAGTTGGACTCGGACAGATGTCACGGAAGCCGAGGCACAGTTCCCGTCGAAATTCGTCCCGCAGAGCGGGATCGAGGTGCGCGACTCGGCCGGGACTGTTCTTCCCTCATGCGTATCCTCCCGCGACGATACAACCCATAGCGTGAAGATCAGGTTCCTGGCCAGGTCGGTTCCTGCCATGGGATATGCGGTCTTCCATCTTGTACCCATCGCGCAGGCAGCTTCTGCCAGCACCACTCTAAAAGCCGGCCCGGAGGGGATGGAAAATGAATTTGTGAGCCTCAAAGTGGACCCCAAGACGGGGTGCATCACCAGCTTGCTCGACAAGCGCGACGGCCACGAAGCCCTGGCGCCGGGAGCCTGCGGCAACCTGTTGCAGACTTTCGTGGACAAAGGCGATGCATGGGATATCCTTGCCGATTTCGAGGACCAGATGTGGGATCTGAAGGATGCGGAGGAGGTAAGACTGATTGAGAATACGCCGGTGCGAGCGGTGATTCGAGTGAAGAAGAAGTTCCAGAACTCAAGGTTTGTCCAAGACATCTGCATGTACCCCGGGGTGCCCCGTGTCGACGTTGACATGCAGGCCGACTGGCATGAAAAGAATATCCTGCTGAAGGTCGCATTCCCGGTGAGCGTGCAAAGCAATTACGCCACCTATGAAATTCCTTATGGAAGCATCCAGCGCCCGACCACCAGGAACACTCCCGAGGAAAAAGCCATGTTTGAAGTGCCGGCTCTTCGCTGGGGCGACCTCTCCGACACCAGCCACGGGTTCAGCTTGTTGAATGCCAGCAAGTATGGTTACGACGCCAAGGGAAACGTCATCCGCCTGTCCCTCTTGCGGTCGCCTGCCTACCCTGACCCGCACGCCGACGAAGGCTTCCACGAATTTACCTATGCCCTTTATCCGCACGCCGGCGACTGGAAAGCCGCAGAAACGGAGCGCCGCGGCTTCGAGCTCAACTTTCCACTCATTCCGGTGACCACGGAGCCCCACCAGGGCGTGCTTCCCGCTTCCCACTCCTTCGCGCAGATCGAACCCGGCAACGTGATTCTGACGGCCGTGAAGAAGGCTGAAGACAGCGCCGCGCTGGTATTCCGGTTCTTCGAGTTCGAAGGAAAGACGGGAGAGGTTCGTCTGCGTTTCCCCGAACCCGCCACCCAAGCCGCACAAGTTAATCTGATGGAAAAGCAGGATGCTCCGCTTTCGCTCCAGGACGGCGGGAAGGAGACCACGGTGGCTGTCCGTCCTTACGAGATCGTGACGGTTAAGCTCTTGTTCGGCAAAGCCAGCGGCAGTCAAGGCGGGATAGGACGATAAACCCAAACTCCGAAGTTGCAGTCGTCTGCCATCCGTCGCCAACACTTGGCTGGGGGCGAACGTCTCCACCGAGAAAGGCAAGACTGACATGTCCACCCGAACGAAAAAGCCGGTTTGGTCCGAAAGGAGCAGTGGGAACGTTTTCGCCGACCTCGGGCTTCTTCATCCGGAACAGGAACTGTTGAAAGCGCGGCTCACGCTGCAGATTTACCGCCTCATCAAGGAGCGCGGCCTCACCCAAGCGCAAGCCGGGGAGATCCTCGGCATTCAGCAGCCCCGCGTGTCCGCCTCTTGATGCGCAACCGCGCCGGCGCCTTCCCGTCGAGGGACTTATGGATTTTCTCACCGCCCTTGGGCAAGACGTGGAAATTACGGCCCGACCCGCGCGCAAGGAACACGGCGAGGTGTCCGTGTTGGTGTGACCCGGAACAACGACTCCATTCGTTGGAGGAACGGGGCGCATACCCAAAAACAATGTCTGCGCCCGCGGTCAAACCTCTTCGATGGACACTGCTTAAGCCAGAGGCTTGGCATGAGTCAGTCAAATCAGCCGCTCACTGAGCACTTTCAGGCACAGAATCCGCCAGGGTTTTCCGCCGGGGGATCAGACCTGCGGAAAATGTTCATGCTGGTCTACACACTTGCGTCTCTACCCACGACCATCAAGCGCACTCCGCGGTGCTGTACTGCGCCGCCCGCTGAACCTTTTTGCTTGCGCCGGCCCTTGGTCCTACCTGAACGTCACGCCAATGCGGAAGCCGACGAGATGTTGAGAAGACCGTAGGTAGTACGTTCCATCAGGTTCAAATTCTGCGCTTAAATCTCGGCCGCCGACGTCATCCCGAATCTCCAGGCGCAAAGCGATATTTCGTTGGGGGATCACGTCGATGCCAACTCCGAAATTGTAGGCGAACTCGGAATCTCCGGTCACATGATGCACACACCTACCCCCGGTCGTGGTAGCCCCGGCTCTGGCTACCACTTAGCAAACAGTTATGGCACTCGAGGACTATGCCGAGGCGCTAGAGCTCGCGCGCGGCCCAGGAAGTGTCGCAGAAGAATGAGGACCAGCCCGACTACACCGAGCAAGGTCATGCCTGCCCAGAAATAAAACTGAAAGTTCACCAACAGGTAAGAGTGGGGTGCAACGCCGGGTAGAGCGTGGGTGGCCATGAGAAAGTCGCGAAAGTCGCGGGTCTGGCTCCGGTCACCGTTCAGGATGGCGTGCTGGAAAATGTACCAGTAGGGCCGATAGGTCAGGTAGATTGTGGCGGAGGAGAGCAACAAACCCACCGCCCCGGCTAAGGTAACCACCGTCGCCACGGGCTTGGCGCGTTGAGCGGCGAGCCCTGCGCCCCGGCGACTGCCGACAATCACCACCGACCCGGCGACCACCACAAGCACGGAGAAGATGAGCATCATCAGGCCCGAGATCTGCAAAACTGCGGCGTTCCGCCTGGAGACATAACGCCCGAAGACCCATTGTCCGCCCAGCCTTGAGTCCTCTCCCACCGCGGGGGTTAACCTTCCTGTGAGGTAGCCGAAAAGTGCGGCCTCGTCAGGACTCCCTTCCTTCTGGGAAAGCGCTTGGAGTTGCTTGTAGGCGCCTGCCTGAAGGCTTGAGCCCATATGGTGTTCAAAATCGGTGTGTCCCTGGGAATCGATGACCAGGCCGAAGCGCGCCACAGCCCAGTATTTTTCAGCCGCTCCCTTCCTGTCGCCTCGGGCTTCGAAATTCTGCCCGGATTGGAGAAGGGATTCCGCGAACTGCTGGGAAGCGGAGAATGCGTAGGTCGGTAGGTCAGCCTCCTCTCCGGACAGCAGTTCATACGGATCGTTGAACCGGTACCGCGACACCACCCATTGGTCGAGTTCCTTCAGGCGGTCCAGATAATCGTCGAACTTTGGAGATGCGAATGCCGCCGCCATGGCGCTCTGCCAAGCCGGGTCCTCTTCCATTCTCTTTCGGAATTCCTTCGGCGGCAGCTTGGACGCTTCGCCCATGTGATCGATTTCAATCGACTGGGCCTTGATCAAGTGAATGAGCGCATTCTGCGGGTCCCAACGCTCAAGTTTTGGCGCCCACTGGCTAATCTCCGGCAGGTCGGGATGACGCACCGCCACAACTGGGTAAATCCAAATTAGGGTCGGGTCAAGCCAGACGGCTTCCTCTGCCAGTCGCGCGCTTTGGCGGCCATCCCAAAGTCTTGCCGCTGCGAAGGCCAGCCCCTCGGGGTCATGCTGTTTCTCCGCCTGTGTGGATAGAGCTGCGAGCCCCGGCTGGCCATCCGATGCCGTCACGCGGAATACCTCGTGCCAGACCGCAAGGGAAACTTGGATTCCCTGCCGGAAGGGCGGGGCAGCGAAAAACAAAAGTGCCGCCAGAATGCATCCCGCGCCGGCGACCAACACCGCCTTGCGTATGGAAACATCCTTGGCGAAAAGCCCCGCGTCGGAGGGGATGCCCTGCCTGCGGCGGCCCGGGATAAGGAGGGAGGCGAGGGCGCGTTTGGCGAGAACACTCGCACCGCCGAGCGCCCACATCACCGCCGCCCAAGGGCCTTCCACGTGGATGAGTTCGCCGCGCATCGCCTGGCCCCAGTCGCGCGTGTCTGGCGGCGCGATGCGAATCGCGGATTCCAGGAGCACTGCCGCGACTTGACGGAGATGCGTTTCCAGCATCATTCTCACCCACTACAGAAGGCGGGTTGCTGCACCATCGAGCGCTGGCGCGCTGCGGTCAACTGGGTTCTGGCCAATTCCAATCCATTCGGCGTCAGCCGGTACGTGTGCCGGGGCGGCACGCCCTCCTCCGTCGCCACCCAGCGAGCTTCCAGTAACGAGTGCTTTTCGAGACGCATGAGAATGGGGTAAAGCGTCCCGGACTTCAACCCAGTTACGCGGCTCAGCTCGTAACCGTAGCGCCAGTCGGTTGGGCGCTCTACGAACCTTTCCAGCACCAGGAGAGTCTCGGACGATATGCGTGGAATCTTCATGGCTCAAAGTCTATATATATAGATTTATTTTGTCAAGCCTTTTTTTCATCCTGCCTGCCGCTCACTGAGCGCTTTCAGGCGCAACGTTTTCGAAAGTCATGGGGATGTCGTCATTATCTGTCAGTCTCATTCGCACCGAATTCGTATAGCTCTTCGGAAGGTCTAGGGGTCGCGCAAGGGTTCCCCAAGCCAAATCAGGGTAGCCCCAGAGGTTATCAACACTGAAGATGACCTTGCCCCCTGCCCGCATTCCTGCGCGCACCGCAACCGTGCCCTCGGATTCCGCTCGCAGGCGGAGATTTGTTCCGGACAAAACACACGAAGCGTGAAAGACATTGGCCTTCAAGCTTCCAAAATCGTTGGTCCCACGCTCCCCTACGTCGTTGCTTCCGAAAAGGAAGTAATTGTTCGAGTCTTCCGCCCAGGGATGCGCAGGCTCAGTGCGGTATTTCTCGGTGTGGCCGTTCACCTTCATGGCAACGCCTCGGGGCCTGCCGATGTGGTCGGCAGGGTAGACCGACCAAAGGGAGTTTCTCCGCCAAGTGAGGCGGCCCACGTCACTCGAGAGCTCATAGGAAACGCCGACTTCGCTGGTGTCTTCGCGCAAATCGAAGGCCGTGTAGCGGGTGGTGATCAACCCGCTGCCATCAATTCTGACTTGAAACTCGGCATTCCCCCGCTCATCCTTACTGCGGACGGCCATGTACCCTCCAGCAATATTAACGATGGCCTCTTCAGGGGTGGTGGAGTAACTGAGCTTGGTCAGCCACCAACTGGGGAGACTCACCGCGCCTAAGTTCAGATACGGCCCGCTTTCCAGAAGTCTGCGTCCACGGAAGATTCCCGCGGTGATCAGTCCGGTCTGCCTGCTGAAGGTGATAGTGAAGTCTGGGCCCGCGACGCGGATGGTGTTGGTATCAACAATCACCGCCGGAGCCGGACCCTGAACTTTGGGAAAAACCGGGGCCGGCCTGCCCAGCGTCAGATTGAACTCATCCACCGGTGTCCCGCCAAGGCGATAGAATTTCAGATTCAGGACGTCCCCATTCCGCCAGGCGCGCGCGGGGATGGAGAGCGTTCCTGACGCGTGGTGCGGGAGGCTGAAGTGGGTGACTGTCCCAGAATCAGGCCCTACGCTCCAGTTGATGGTGAGCTCATTCAAATCCGTATGGTCAAACCGGTTCTGAATTGGCAAGCTCAGCGCCTTCCCTGGCCCAGGATTGGCGACCATGCGATCACTGATATGGATGGGAGAGTATGCCTTTTTGGTGAGCCAGTACTCCGGCTTGGGCCTCCTCCATCCGTCCACAATGCCCCATTCCCCGTAACCTGCGGGTGAGTCCGGCAGCATGAAAACCTCGTCAATCGACCCCCAGATGGCGCCGCCCAGGCAACCCTCCGAGGCAAAGCAGTTATCCCAAAAGCGCCGGATGCTCTCGCCCCAGAAATCCCGCACGCCGGGGTCTCGCTTCAAAGTCTCAAGGTTGTAGCAGGCGACATGTCCATACTCGTCGTTCAATTTGGGGAAGCCGGGGCTCTTCAAATTGCCATCGACTTTGGGATAGTGTTCACTCCAGATGTCGTAGCCGGCGGTTCCCGAGGGTACCGTTTCCGGGTAACTGAAGATCACTGGCCGCCTTGGGTCCTCGCGCTTCGCATAGGCGTACTCTTTCGCGATGTTTGTTCCCCACCGGCTTTCATTCCCCAGCGACCACATGAGCACCGAGGGGTGACTCCTGTCCCGTTCAATCATCTCCGAGAACTGGCTCATGTAGCGCGAAAGAAAATCGGGATCGGACTGGCTTGCCATGCGCGACACAATCCAAACCGAGTCCACGAAGCAGACGGCGGTCTCTTCCTCGACGTACACGCCATAGCGATCGCAGGCCTCCAGAAACTTCTCCGAGGGCGGGTAGTGGGAAGTCCTCACGAAATTCAGGTTCGCATCGCGGAACAGCCGCGCGTCCTGGTCGTCAAGCTCAGGAGTAGTCGACCTGCCTCGCAACGGGTGGACGTCGTGCCGGCAAGCGCCGCGCAGTTTCACTTCCTTCCCGTTGACCTCGAGCTTGTTCCCGCGAATCTCAATCCTGCGGAAGCCGATCTTCCTTTCTAGGGTCTCAACTGCGACGCCATCCACCACCACCGTGGCCTCGAGCGTGTAAAGGTTCGGATGCTCAGCGTCCCATTTCCTGGGGGCGCGCACCGGAATGTCCAAACCGCCTTCTGGTTTCTCCGCTGTGAAACTCATCGCGCCGGGCCGCAAGCTTACCTGGTGGTTATCAGGGTCTTTAAGTCGAAAGTTCATGGTGGCCTTCCGGGCTCCCTGAAAGGTGATCGCGGCAGTCACCTCGAGTGTGGCATCGCTATAGGCCGGGTCCAGGTCGGTTTCGAGTTGCAAGCGGGTGGCGTAGTTCGAGGGCAGGGCGACGAGTTTCACATCCCGCAAGATCCCGCCAATATAGTGCTTGGCGTAATTGCTGCCGTAAGAGATTTCATCCGACCGGTCCGTAACCCCCACGGTGATCCACGCGGCCTGGCCGGGCGTCACATGGTTTGTTATATCGCAGTCCCAGGAAGTGAAGCCTCCATGGTGTTCGCGCACCAAGACTCCGCTCACCCAGACCCGGGCGTAGCTATAAACGCCATCGAACCGCAAGATAATTCGTTTGCCCTTGAAGTCGGGAGGAATCAAAACCGACCGCTTATAAGAATATTCCACGTCGCGGCTGATCCCGAAACCCTGCATCACCAGTTCCCCTGGCACGCTGACCTCTGGCCACGCAATGGGGTCCGAGCTGTTCAACCAGAACTCCGTGGGCGGAGAGAGGGTGAACTTCCAGGTCCCGTTCAAGCTCAGCACGGCCTTCGACACTCCCTGGACTTGCACGGGGAGGGGGACAAGTTGGGGCCGGGGCCATTCCTCGGCGGACAATGCTGCCGAATAGGATATCAGCAAGACCAAGAGGACACCCAGGCAGAGCCGAGCTTTGCCGGAAAGCTTCCTCCTCTCCATTAAAGCAGTCACTCTCTGAGCCAGCCCAGCCTCGCTGAGCGTCCCGTTGAGCTCCTCGTATCGCCTCTTCGTGAATCGCTTCATATCGCGCCACCTCCCAGGGTAGGTGATTCTACCCTAGCGCGTTGACGGGACCAATAGAGCGTTTTGCAGCGATGGTATGCGGCCCCCGCTTCCCAGACTTCATGTCTCTTGACAAACGGAGCAAAATAGGCTAGAATGGTAAGCTGAGGCTAAGGCGAGGGTCATGGCCTGCTGGGAACACTTTGTCGCTGAGCGGCCCGGATGCCCTAAGCAGCTCTGGAGGACGTGCAAAGTTCGACTAGAAGCCCGAAACAATTCCTGCTCTGTCACGAACAAAAAGTCTGAGTATGAAAGGGAAAGAAACGAAAAATTCTCAAAAAGTGAATGAACGACCCGGGAATGTCTATGAAAACAAAGAGCAACAACATATTTGACTAACCATGCTAATCTCGCCCTTAGTTCTGACTTCTCTCCGTTTTTCGAGCTAGCCTTTCCGCTTCTTCTTCGGCAGCGTAGCAGCCTGCTTCTTCTCACGGGTGATCTTTGGAACTCTCACGACGTGAGCCAGAGCAGCCTTGAACTTCCGCATAGCCTCCTGCGAATCGGCTACCTCGACATCTTCTATTTTCATTCTCACGCTATATGCTTACCTCTGTGTTGGCGTTCAGTTAAGCATGTGCCTTTGTTTCTCCAATGCGGCCTTGCCTGTCAGTTCATCGTAGGTCAGCCGCTTACCTACAATCTGTGCTAAGGCTGCCCGGAATCGGCCAGTGTCCCCGATTTCTTCGTTGTGCCGGTTGTTGTACCGAAATGTCTCCTCATCCAGATAACGCGCAAGGTGGAAAGGCTCAACGCTGACGTAGGTTCCCTTGATGCCACGCTTCAGAAGGCTCCAGAAGTTCTCAAGCCCATTGGTGTGAACTCTGCCGCGAACGTACTCAACAGCGTGGTCTACCACCTGATGTATGAATTCCGCGTCAAGGTCATCATAAGAAGGGAGCGCGTCAGTGTAGAGAATCGAACTAAGGGCCACATGCCCCCGCACCATGCTGTGGAGGGTATGCTTCTTGCGATTGGGAATAACTTCGGCTATCACCCTTCCACCACGCCTCAAGAATCCGAGGACCGCAGCCTTGCCCGTTGCGCCTCTTCCCTTGATTTCTTTTTCCCTTTTCTCTTCGTGCATATTACGCGCCTTGCCGCCGATGAAGGTTTCGTCAACCTCAATCTCGCCGTACAGTTTCATGAACGAACCCGTCCGCATGGCAAGCCGAAGCCGATGCAGCATGAACCATGCCGTTTTCTGAGTCACGCCTAGGCCGCGTGCGACCTCGTAAGAACTAATCCCGTTCTTGCAGTTCACGATCAGCCACAGTGTGGGAAGCCACTTCTCAAGAGGGATCGCAGAGTCCTCAAAAACAGTTCCCAGCTTGAGAGTGAACTGCGGGCGCGGATGCTTGCCGTAGCATTTCCAACGGCGCGTGTTAACCATGTACGTAACATGATCCGAGTTGCAGGTTGGACACCTGACAATACCATCTGGCCAGCGGGCCTCAACCATGAGCTTGCGGCAGTTCTCGTAATCGGCAAAGAACTTCACCGCTTCCAAGAGTGTTTTCGGACTATTATTGGTGTTCATCATGGTTAGCATAGTACCTTAAATGAAGAGGTTTGTCAAGTACTTTATTTGCTTTATTCTCAAGGATATGTGTTCCTTGTAAGGAGCCTGTTCGCCAGATTCTCAAGATAATCAACAACATCATTGAAAGGATCTGGTCCCGCAGTTGAACCGGAGATTCCGAGAAGTAGAGGAGTCGTAGGCAGTGGAGGCTCGGTAAATCCAGGTCCAGTTGCCTTGTTAATGGCTTCGTATGTCACAAAACCAACTCGTCTGAGCAGCTCCATCCTCAAGGACTGGCAATCAAGCAGATATTTGTTTCTAAATTCGGAAGCCACGTGATTCATCAAATGTTCCTCGTTGGCTTCCCGCTGTAGTTCAATGGCTTCCTTTTGCTCCCGAGACGTTGCGGACCCCATGTCTCGGGTTGCATCCACATTGTTCTTCGCCCATCCGTCACGCCACTCCTTGCTGAGAATTCTGATCTTGGCACACAGGGCGTCCGTTTGCATCTTAAGCTCCGCCCGAGGCATCCTTGAGAACCCTTCTGGTGAATAGACATCGGGCTGATACATGTCTGGACCTTCTCCTAATCGTGGACTTACTCGATTCGGCGTCACTTTCGGCGTGACAGGCTCTTGCGGGTTGGTTTTAGGAGGGATATGTGGAGGCTTTGCTGGAATTGGAGGGGCGACATTTATATAAGGTCGCAAATCCACCCCTGGTGGACTGGTTTTAATTGCTGCGCCCTGGCCACCTTCCTTTCTTTCTACCTCGTGGCTAGCCGTGAAGCCGTTGATATCCTCTATTGTAACTCGCGCTGGTGAGTGATCTAGAATTTCGGGTAGCGCCAGCGGGTACTCAAAGAATGCCCACCCCGTAGCCGTATCACCCGGTCGCAGAGTGTGCTGGAATATGGAGCGGTCGAAGAACTGATTTTCATTAGCAGGAAGCGCCAATTCGGACGAACCCCAGTAAACGCTTCGCCCCTTGGTGTCGAGACTTTTCAAACGAACCCATCGCCCCTGCTTGTCCTTTATTTCTGCATAGTATGAAGTAATCATGGTTGCTACGTGAGTATTATTAATAACTCCGACGAAAACAGCCAAGTTCGCGGGTGACACAGCCATGCCTTGCACATCCTGATGCGTCAACCAAAAGATTCCACTTTCGCGGTTAATGCCAGCCACGGCGACGTTTGCCAGCACCGACAATTGTGGCTTAACGGCTGTCGCATTCTGTTTGTTACCTAGTTCTCGAAATTCCTTTAAGATTTGAGCGCTCAACGGGCCTTCGGTTGGCGCAATTTTTGGGATCGGAACAGATGGCTGCGACTTTGGCTTTGGATGCTCGATTCGCCATTGGGTTACGAATTGAGGAATGCTTATTCCACATAATACAATGATGATAGCGACACCCAATATGTTTTGGTATTTGCGTGACCACCTGTGAGTCCAATGGGACGTCCTGCAAAACCAGAAGGAACCGGCGCAAATCAATACAAGTCCGACGACCTTGAAGGTTAATGGGGGAACTATGATGACCAAGTATCCTCCCAAAAGGAGAGCGCCCAAAGTGAGCGAATCTCCCAAGCTAAGTTCGCTACCTTTAGACCGTACTGGGGAAGCCTCGGAGGGAACGATCTGCTTATTTTCCTCTTGGTGTTGTCCACACATGCATTCACCTGTTGCACTGTGGACACCACTGTGCTACCGTAGGGGCGTTGGGTGCCCACAGTTCTCAGAGGCCTGGTTCGCAGCCGGGCCTTTCCATTTTCTGAGCCTACGGTATCATAAAACATTCAGCTTGTCCTTTGGTTGGTTAGTCAACTATATTGTTGCCAAACAAAGGACCGTTGTGGAAAATCTGGGAACGATGCGGTAATCTTATAGAAAAAAAGGTACTTACGAGTTAAATGCGGGAATGTTGCTGAAAAAAAAGGACGTAGATGGCATGTCGTAGGTGGTAGGTGGGTCCCCCCCTCCCACATACCACCTACCACATACAGGTAAGGGGTAGGTAGGAGAAGAACAGGATTCACGTCTCGGGATTCGGGAACCAGAATCAGAAGGCGGAAGGTCGGCGCTACGCCACCCGAAACTGAGGGATTACCCCAGCCCTACGGCGGTATTGCAACCGAGGATTTTTCTGGTATGCTTGCTGCCCATTCATCCAAAGCGAGGTGGAATGCCGTGTCAACGAGAATTTCGAGGCGAAGTTTCATGGTGGGTGCGGCCACAGCGGCCGCAGCCCTGCGCGTGATGGGGGCCAACGACCGCCTCCGTTTGGGCATCATTGGCTCAGGCCAGCGTGGGACGTACTTGATGAAGCGTGCCAACGAGGTGGGTAATTTCGATTGGGTTGCCGTGTCGGACATCTGGGATATGCGGCGCGACCAGGGTGAAGATACTGCGGGGAGGAAAGTGGATAAGTACCCCGACTACCGTCAACTGCTCGAGCGCAAGGATATCGACGGCGTCATCGTGGCTACTTTCGACCATGTCCACGCGCAGATCGCCATTGACGCCTGCAAAGCCAGCAAGGATGTGTACGTAGAAAAGCCCATGACGTCGCTGCCGGAGCAGGGCCCGAAAGTGGTGAGGGCTGTCCGGGAGACCAACCGAATCGTACAGGTGGGCACACAACAGAGAAGCACGCCACACTTCCTCGAGGCAAAGCAGAAGTTTTTTGACAGTGGACTGATCGGAAAAGTGAACATGGTGCGCACCATCTGGAACGCCAACGGGGGTTACTTGACGCCGGTGCCCAAGGGCTTCGAGCAGAAACCTGCCGGACTTGATTGGGACGCCTGCCTTGCCTGGTTGCCCAAAATCCCCTGGGATGCGAAACGCTACTTCAACCGTTTTGCTTACTGGGACTTTTCCACGGGCGGGCAAACGGGCGGGCTGTTCGTACACATGGTGGATGTGGTGCATTGGTTTTTGAACATCCAGCGTCCTTTGGCCGCGGTGGCGATGGGTGGTATTTACCTCTACGATGACGGGCGGGACACCGCGGACAACATCAACTTCGCGCTCGAGTATCCCGAGAAGCTGAACGTGACGTTCGAGGCAACGCTCACGGACATGATCCCGGCGGGCGCGGCAGACATCGTCTTCATGGGCACGGGCGGCAGACTCTCCATTTTCCGCTACGGCTACCGCTTCATTCCCAGCCAAGAAAATGCCCAACTCGGCGAAATCTCGAGCGGACCGACGAACGATACCCATATGGCCAACTGGCTGGAGTGCATGCGCACGCGCCAACAACCCAATTCCGACGTGCTCGCGGGGCATTACAGCGCCGTGGCCTGCCACATCGGGAATATCGCTTACAAGCAGAGAAGCCAGGCTGTCTGGCGAAAGGAGTGGGAGGTATGAGCATTCAAGCCGGGGTCAATATGGAATTTATCCGGTCGCAGGACAAGTCTTTTGCCGAAGGAGTGGAGCGCGCCGCTCGGCTCGGCTACCGCTTTGTTGAGCCGATGGTCCACAACGGGCGGGAATTGCTCAGCGAGGCCGGCTACTTCCATTCTTTCTCTCTCGATGATGATCCGGGCGAGATGAAGGACATCTTGGAGCAATATGAGGTCAGGGCCTCCGGCCTCAGCGCCCACTGTCCCCTGATGCGGCCGGAAATCAGCGTGCCTTACTTGCAGAAGGCCATCCGGTTCGCAGTCGCCATCGGCGCCCCCGTGGTGAATACCGACGAAGGTATCCGCCCCTCCTGGGTGAGCATGGAGGAGGCGTTTCCCGTGATGAAATACACACTCACCACGGTCCTCCGCACGGCGGAACGATACGGGGTTTACATCGGCATCGAACCTCACCAGAGCATATCCAAGTCCACTCAAGGGCTGTTGCGAATCGCCACCCTGGTGGAGTCGCCGTACCTGCGTGTGAACTACGACACCGGGAACGCCTACCTGGCGGGCGAAGATCCTTACGAGGGCCTGCGGGCTGTTCGTCACCTGCTCGTGCACGTCCACGCCAAGGACATCGCCCTCGCGCATTCGGAAGCGGAACGCGGAAAGGTGACCGGCACGCCGGTGGGATGCGCGTGCGGCGACGGTGTGATCGACTGGAAGAAGGTGGTCGGCATTCTGCGCGAGTCAGGTTTCAGCGGCGTCCTGTCAGTGGAGTGCGGCACCGAAGAACAAGCCCGCCGCAGCCTGGCGCATTTGAACACTGTGCTGGGAGAATGTGGGAAGTAGGGGCGCCCCTTGTGGGTGCCCAACCAGCTGCTGGGGGACCTCGATGAAAAATCATTCCAAAACTACATCCGTTATTGTGTTCTCACTGGCCGCCTATCTACTTCTCGTTTCACTGGGGATTGCGCAGGTGACGATTCCTTTCTTCAAGCCGGGGGCGATTCGCGTCCTCATCTTCTCCGGGCGGAACAACCACGATTGGCGGACCACCACGCCCTTTCTGCGCAAGACACTTGTCGAGAGCAGGCGCTTTGATGTCCGGGTGGAAGAAGAACCCATGGGAATCACGGGGACAACGCTGGCCGCTTACGACGTTCTGGTGCTCGACTACGACGGCCCGCGCTGGGGAGAAGCGACCGAGAAGGCCGTCGAGGATTTCGTGAAATCGGGCAAAGGGCTGGTGGCTATCCATGCGGCCAGTTACGCCTTCACGGGCCTCGTAGTGCTCGGTGACAACCATCGACCCATGGGATTCAAAGAGCCGCCCTGGCCGGAGTATCTGAAGATGATCGGTGGCTGGTGGACCGAAGGCCCGCCGAAGACCGCACATGCGCCCAGGCACTGCTTTAGCGTGAAATTCGTGGACCGAGAGCACCCCATCGCCAAAGGCATGAAGGAATCGTTTGTGGTCTCGGACGAGCTTTACCACAGCCACCAGATGTCACCTGAAGCTCACGTCCTGGCTACGGCTTTCGATGATCCCTCGAACGGCGGGACGGGCAAGGACGAGCCGATCATTTGGACGGTCAACTATGGGAAGGGCCGAGTCATGTACACAGCCCTTGGCCACGACGTTGCAGCGGAGCAGGAGACCGGCTTCGTGAACACGTTCCTGCGCGGAACCGAATGGGCCGCGACCGGCGCCGTCACACTTCCTGCCGATGTCAGTGCAGCCAAGACGGAACCGAAGCCCCTCCAGTTACTCGTCGTTACAGGAGGGCACGAGTATCCGACCACCTTCTATACTGTTTTCGAGGGGGCTGATGACCTGCATTGGGACCATGCGGTTTCTAACCATGAAGCCTTCCGAGACGACATACGGAGCGAGTACGACGTGCTCGTCCTCTACGACTACTCTAATGAAATAACCGAAACCGAGAAGACCCACCTGCGCGACTTTGTCGAGAGCGGCAAAGGGATTGTGGTTCTCCACCATGCCATTGCGGATTACCAGTCCTGGGAGTGGTGGTACAAGGAGGTGGTGGGCGGCAAATACCTTCTACAGCCCGAAGGCAGCACGCCCGCGTCGACTTACAAGCACGGTGAAGAGCAGTGCGTCAAAGTGGTCACAAGCCACCCCATTACAGCGCGCCTGGGAACGCTCCACTTGTGGGATGAAACCTACAAGGGAATGTGGATTTCGCCGGACGTCAAGGTGCTGCTCAGGACCGACAATCCCACCAGCGACGGTCCCGTGGCCTGGATCAGTCCTTATCCAAAATCCCGCGTAGTGTACATTCAACTGGGCCATGGCGAAACGGCGCACCTGCACGCGGGCTACCGGACCCTCGTCCAAGACGCCATCCGCTGGAGCGCAGGAAGACTTGCAGAGCCGCGGTAGGGGCAATCCGTCATCCGATCCGTCAGTTGACGGATTGCCCCAGGGCGGACACAAGGGCCGCCCCTACAAGTGAGAGGGGAACATCATGCGTGTGAAAAAGCCTGTTATTCGTGCCGCTATAATTCTGCCTGCTCTCTGTGCTCTATGGATGTTGCTTTCCCGATGTGGCGCAGGCCCAAGGGCACAACAACAGAAGCCGGAAATACCAGGAGCTGAACAAACGGATCTTTTCATCGGTACCCTGGGCGGCTATCACAGTTATCGTATCCCTGCGCTAATTACGACCCCAAGGGGTACGGTTCTGGCGTTTGTGGAGGGACGCAAAGACAGCGCGGCCGACCATGGCCACAACGAGATACTCTTGCGGCGAAGTCGCGATGGAGGCAAGACCTGGACACCAGTCCAGCTCGTGGCGAGCGACGGGACCAATGCACTCAACAACCCCACCGCCGTAGTTGACCGTGATACCGGCACCGTATGGCTGCTGCTGATAAGGACGTCGACCAAGAAGTACAAGAATGACGATGCCATCGCAAAAGCCCGGGGCCGGATCAGCGATATGTGGACGATGCACAGTAACGATGAGGGTGCAACGTGGATCGGCCCTGCCGATATCACCGCCTCGGTGAATCGCTCAAACTGGAATCGCATCTTTCCCGGCCCGGGCGTCGGAATCCAGTTGCGCAGCGGACGCCTGGTGATCCCCTGCAACCACGCAATAGCGAATGTTGCCTTCAACCACGTGATTTATAGCGATGACCACGGAAAAAAGTGGCGCTTAGGGGGCTCGACGGAGGGGAATACGGATGAGAACCAAATCGTGGAGCTGGCAGACGGCACGCTCCTGCTCAATATCCGGAACTACCGAGATAAGGGCCATCGGGGGCTCTCGATGAGCAACGACGGCGGGCTTACCTGGTCAAAGATTACCAGCGATCCGGCGCTCATTGAGCCGGTGTGCCAGGCGAGCTTCATTCGGTACACCGAATCTCCGCAGTTCATGAAGAACCGCCTGCTCTTTTCGAACCCTGCCAGCGAAACGGAGCGGATCAAGCTGACAGTGCGGATGAGCTACGATGAGGGCAAAACATGGCCTATTTCCAAAGTGGTTAACACCGGCCCCTCAGGCTACTCTTGCTTGACGGTTCTTCCTGCTATGAAGATAGGGTGTCTTTATGAACGGGGAGAGCGTTCCTCCATTGAGAAGGTTACCTTTGCTCGCTTTTCGCTCGAATGGCTCACCGACGGCGCGGATGCGCTGTAGAAACGGATCAGCGCATAAGGAAGGGCATCGATGAAAAAACTCATTTATTCGATTCTTGTTGTTGCGGCGACGGCCCTTATGACAGCACAAAGAACGCCGTCGAACCCGGCGAGCACGGTTACTCCGCCTGTGGCCAAGAAAATCCATACGGAGAACCACATTCATGGCGGCACTCTGGTTGATGATTATCGGTGGCTGGGCGAGAAGTCGAATGCTGATCCGTCATCTGGTTCGTCCTCCAATTTGTCTGCTTGGCGAGGAGACAAGTCCGCAGCATTATTTCTCTTGGGGAGCCTGAAACCCCGAGGCTGGGACAAGGTGCCACGTTCAGACCATCGCAAGAAAGTCTCGACAACCATTTCCGTCGAGGCCCACGAACTCCTGCGGCGCTTGGTGGAGTCCGGCAGGGTGGCCACCCTGGCGGAGGCAGTGGACGAGGTCGTGAAGCGCGCGCGGCGAACCGAGAATCGGTCACGCCTGGAGCAGGCAACCGCTGCCTACTTCGCACGCCTGTCGCGTGCTGCGGCCCAAGAGGAAAAAGAGCTGGGGCTGGCCCTGGGGCAATCGGGGAACGAGGTTCGCTTTGACGATTGAGGCTGCTGCGATGCTGCCGTCACCACGCCGTGGCGAGATATGGTCGGCGGACCTCGGAAGTCCTCCCGCAAGGCATTGGGTCCTCATTGTTTCGCTCGACAGCCGGAATCAAAGTGAGAATGCGGATACGGTCCTGGGCATTTCCCGATGTTTCTTATCGGGCTGCGGTCCCCTGCGGCAACCCAGAGGAGGGCAATCTTGACAACCGAAACAGGCGCGCCGATGCGCGCATTGAGCTTCATGGTAGGTGAGTGGGGATTAGACTACACTGTGACCCAGCACGGCCACACCACGAAGACGATCCGGGGAATTGGATCGCTGCGCTACCTGTTCGACTCCACCTACCTCACCTTCGACTACCAGATGCTCGAGAAGGCCACGGGGGAGATGATCGCAGAGGCGCATGCCATCTTCGTCTGGGACAAGAAACTCGGGCAGTATCGGTATTACTGGTTCGAAAGCTCCGGCAACTTCCTGCACGCCACGGGGATCCTCCGGGATGCTCACACCCTTGCTCTGGAATGGCAGGACATCCAATGCACGCAAATCTTCCGAGGCGTGAGCGCGGATGCGATGTACCTTGAAATGCAGTGTCCTGACCAGGACTTCCTGTTGCGGGTTGACTTCTCACGGCTCTCCGGCGCCACTCAGTCCGCCTGAGAGAGAGCGCCTGGCGCGTGCATCCCGCTCACTGGGCTAAGCGGTCCCTCAGCTTTCTGATCACAATGATGGTCTCGTGTTTCGTGGTTTGAGTCCTTCTTCGGGCGCGCCGTTCATCGGGGATTTCGTCTACCAACAGGTTCTCAACAGATGCGCGCGAACAGTAATTGTCTCGGACGATCTGCGACAGAGTGGCAGCCGAGTCTTGCTTGCGTCCGTTCCTGTTGTAATCCCCGAGGACTAGCACAGCGCACTTACCGGGCTTTAGCAACCGCAGCATCTCTCCCACGGCGCGGGTCATTTCTGGAATGTATACTTTTTCGTTGGACGTCAATTTGACATCAACGTTCCGATAATCATCCACACCTAGGAACCACAGCCTCAGCCTGTTGTCGCGACCATAATCCAATGCGCCGTAATATGGCGGGCTGGAAATGACGGCATCCACCGAATTACCCTCACAAGGCAACGACATCGCATTCCCACGAAGCACAACTCGCATGAGGTCGGGCTTGGGTGGATCAAACCTCCGGTAGGCACGAGCTATCTTTGCCAAAAGGCGCGGACGGACTGGGCGGTATCGATACATGTCGGGATAAGTTTCCGGCGGGTACTTCTTTCCCCTCAGGTACGGCACGAGGTGGCTGGCCGGATACGAAAGAAATCCCGGGCGGACGTGGTGCAGAATTCCAAGAAGGCAAGCCAGAAGGAAGTAGTCCTGCCGGCGTCTCAGGACTTTGGTAAGGGCAACGGCTTCCTCCAGCGTCTCGGGATGGAAGAAAGCCTTTACCCAGTCGGGAATTTCGTCCAGCGAAATGGTCTCCTCGGCGGCTTCATCTAGCGCCTTAAGGGCTCGGGCCGTTGCCTCGGTCTGGGTCGCAGGAGCGGACAGTTTTCCGTTTGTCAATACGTACGCGTAAGGATTCAGATCATTGCCGATGGCATGCCGGCCAGCCAGGAGAGCTTCACAAGGCACGACTCCTGAGCCGCAAAAGGGATCAAGGACTACATCCCCCGCGCGGCTGAACTCTTCGATCAACGCGCCAGCCATGCCAGACTTCATTTTCCCAACATATGGAGACAATTGGTGGATGGAACTTTCCTTCGCATTGAAGCACCCCTCCCAAACAGAGCAATCAAAGGCTCTTCCTATTTCAGCAGTCGAAGCGTGAAATAAACCGAGCTGTCTAAGCATTCGTGACGCTCTCCTCCACCACCGCACCGCGATGCAATATCCGAGTCCGCCTCATGTAAACCTGTTTCCCACCCTTCTCAACTGACACGAGATGAATCTCCACTGACCAAATATGCCTTGGGCGGTTGTCGGTGCTCACACCAAGGATATCCAGTATCATCCCCGGCAGGTAAAGAGATTCCAGGGAGTGTGTGCGCGGTGACGGCTGTTGAGGTGTCGGGCGCTCAAGGGGCATGAGGAAGATATCCGGTGCAATTCGATCATTTCCGATGTTGCCTCTGTACTTGGGGCACCTTCGCAGCGGCGAGCCGCACAACTGATCTTTGAAGAAGATGGCATCCACCACTTTGCCGCGCCTCATTAAGTCGTTCGCAAGCCTGTTGACAACAATAGAGTGAACGCCCTGGGACGGTTGGTTTATGATCGACCCATCCAGATGACACCACATCACAAACTCCTGTGCCCAGGGCGGCCGCTCGGTTATAGTTATGCTGTTTCCTTCTCCGCCCTTCACATCCAGAGCTGCAGCCACTCGCGGTCGCTCCGTTAGGATGATAGTGAAGTCGTGGCGAGTCGCTTTCCGAGTCGGCTCAAAGCTGGCGATTTTGCGCCGCTCTACAAGCTGGGTCAGAACGTCGGCAACCATTTGATGGCGCTGTGTTAGCGACGATGCGATGAAACTGCCCCTGATTGTCTCTACTGCCGACCTGAATATCCGCTTCGGGTGGTAGTCCTCAGGAGTTACGCGCGCCCCCCGTAACACGTCAGGGTGACGATTGTCGAGATTTCGCAGAAGATCAATGGCAGGATTGATTTGCTCTAGTGCGGCTTGATCATGCGTGCAGGGTAGAATGGACATGCTTTGACACCGCGGTTCGATAGTCGGTTAAATATACCACACTATTCGCCGCGCCTTCGAACCCGCCGCGCCCTGGGAAGGTTCAAGGCGAAGCACGCGTTTCATCCAGTGCCGTTCCAACTTGTTGGGCCTATGTTCTAGACACACTAATCATGTGTGCTGAGCTCGTACACGCTCCGCCCAAGCAAGCAGCGGAGTCCCGGCCGAGTCTGGCACTCAGGGCGCCACATCCTCGATCTTCACCTTATGGTTTTCGAGGAGAGTGCCCGTCGCGTGCTCCACGCCGGCAACGGCTAGCTGGTATCCGATTTCCGCCTGGACCAGACTCAACTCCGCCTGCGCCAATTGCGTCTGGGCATCCAGCACGAAGAAAATCTGCGAGGCCCCTAACTCATACTTCCTCTGCTCGGCCTCCAGGGTTTTCTGTGCCAAATCACGCGAAACCTTTGCTGCCGCGATGGAAAGCTCGGCCTGCTCGACTTGGTGGACGGCGTTTTTGACCTCCTGCCACAATGCTTGCGTTTCCTGGCGTTGACGATACAAATCCTGCCGCCTTGAAACCATGGCCTCACCCAGGTCCGCCTGGGCCGCGCGGTTACGAATGGGAAGCCGCAATTGCACGGTGAAGCCATAGCTTGGAAAGTCAAGTCCTTTCATCTGCGAAAGGGAGTCGACAAATCCCCCGGCGGATATGAGGGTGGGCGGGGTGGTGGCGATATTGTACTCGTTTCCCCCCATGCCGTTTGTCGTATAAAAGGCGCTTAGACTGAGGTCGGGTAAGAGATGGTTATGGGCGAGGCGGACGTTGGTCTCGTCGTTGTCGAGTTGCTGGCGAAGCGCTTCGAGTTCCGGTCGCCGGTCGAGCGCTTGCTGATAGGCCTGCTGGATATCCAGAGTGAGGAGGTCACCGCGAGGCTCGACAGGCTCGGTGAGGTCGAGATCGAGCGCCCGGATGTAAGGGTCGAGGTCGGCGCCGATGACGCGGCGAAAGGCGTCCTCAGCCTGTTTCAAGCTGTACTCTGCCTGGATCACCTGCACGCGCCGCGCCGCCACCTGCGACTCAGAGCGATAGATATCGAAGGGCGGGATCGCTCCCAGTTCCAGCGCTCGCTTGTCACGATCATAACTCGCCTGGGCCTGCTCCACCGATTTCTTCAAGACAACCAGGCTCTCGCGCGCTTGCAGCACCGTTAGGTACTGCTGGATCGTCAGCAGCAGCGAGTCGTTCACCTGGGCCGTGAAGGCCGCGCGCGACACGTTCAAACTTCTGCGCGCAATGACGATGGGAGCGCGATTGGGAAACAACCCGCGATTACGCAGCAGCGGTTGCGTCAACGTAAGCGTGCCGCTCGAGTAAATGTAGGGATTGAGCGTGTAATAGGAGTTGTTCGTCGCGTTCTTGAAGCTGGAGAAATTGAGGTCATAATTCGTGCCGGTCTGGAACGTCTGGTTATAATCGAAGATTCCCTGTTGGCTGAGCGTACTGGTGGTCGGCGCACCCTGGAGTAGCGAGTAGGCGGGGACCGTCGTGCGACCGGCGTTGAAGCTCGAGGTAGCCACGGGATCAAAGGTTGCGTAGGCGCGCTCCACCTCGAGGCGCGCGGTTTCGATGGGCAATTCGTTTAGCCGCACGTCCGTGTTGTTCAGGAGCGCCAAGCGGATGGCGTCCGCGAGAGTCAGGCGAAGCTTTCCCTCCACCACATGATCTTGCAGTTCGGCGGGGCCCTTCACCTGGGCCGCAATGGACGGGGGATAAGCCAATTGGCGCATATAACCCGGCGTGGGAAAGGTCTGGCCCGTCGCGCAACGAACAATCAGAAAAAATACCAGGATGACCCCGGCGCGTTTCATGTCAACCTCCTTTTGACAAGCCTTTGCAGAGACCCAATTATCGGAATGAAAGCAACTCATACTGAGGAGAGTTACTCGTAACGGATGGCTTCGGCGGGATCGAGCCGCGCCGCCTTGGCGGCAGGGTAAGTGCCGAAAATCAGGCCGACGGAGACCGAAACCAGGAACGCGAGCAGGATGGACGACAGTGTCACGATAGTGGACCAGCCCGCCAGCAGCGCGATCACGCGCGACATCCCAAAGCCGAAGACAATCCCGATCAGTCCGCCGACAATCGAAATCAGTGTGGCCTCGATCAGAAACTGGCGGAGGATGTCCACGCGGCGGGCTCCCACCGCGCGCCGCACCCCGATCTCGCGCGTCCGCTCCAGGATGCCGGCCAGCATGATGTTCATGATTCCGATGCCGCCCACCAGCAGCGAGATCGACGCGATGGCCACCATGACCCCCTCAAAAATGCGTTGGGTGCGCTTTTGCTCGGCGAGCAGTTCGGCCGGCGCCACCACACTGAAGTCCCCCGCCCCACCATGCGAGCTATTCAAAATACCTCGCACGACTTCGGCGGTGGAAAGGATGTCCACGCTGGGCAGCATCTGGAGGTAGATCCCATCGATCTCGTCTTTCAGGTCGCTGTTGGTGTCCTCGAGGCGGTCGATGGCGGCGTAGAGCGGCACATAAATGAGGTTATTCAGGTCTTGCGTGGGCAGACCGCTCGATGCACCCTGCACCGTCAACTGCGGCGCAACCACACCAATGACATGGAACCATTGCTCATTGACCTTCACATATTGTCCCAGCGAATCCTGGCTTCCATACAGGCCGGCCCGCGCTCCGTCCCCCAGCACGCAAACGGCCGCGGCGTGGTCGTTCTCCGGCGCGTCGAACCAGCGCCCGGCAACCACCTGGAGCCCGGCTATGCGGAGATAACTCGGCTCCACGCCGTAAACGACGGGCATGTCGTGCTGCGGTTTGGGGAACAATTTTGTCGGAGTGAATCGCTTGCGCGGCGCCGTCTCGGCGATGCCGTCGATGTTAGCTTTGATGACGCGCCAGTCACGGAAGGTCAGGCCCGGAGAAATCTTCCGCACTTTCCGAAGGTCCTGCCAGTTTGTGGCTTCTTTCGCCTCCACGATCAGGTTGCGCACTCCGAGCTGCTCGAGGAAGGCCATCATCTGCTGCTGGGCCCCGGCTCCGATCGACAACATGGAGACCACCGCGGCCACGCCGAAGATCATGCCCAGCATGGTCAGCAGGGTGCGCAACTTGTGAATGCGGAGGTTCTCGACGCCTTGCAAAAGGTCCGGCAGGACTTGCGCGAGGGTGTGCGGGCGCATGAAGGCCGGCAAGGAACGCGCAGGCGTCATCGCCCGCCTCCGCCCACCAGGGCGGGCTGGTTTGTGGCGCCGCCCGAGCCGGGCTTGCCCGGCTCTTGCTCAGGGTTGACCAGCGCCACCACCGTGCCCTCGGATACCCCTTCAATCGCCACTTGGCTCTCAGTTCGCCGCGTCACTTTCACCGGACGCGCCACGAAGTTGCTTCCTTGTTCAACGTAAATGAACGGTTTCCCATCTTTATCGAAGAGCGCTTGAGGGGGCACCAGCAACAAATCCTTCGTTTGTCCTCCCTCGACGATCGCCTGCACGGTGAGCCCGGGCCGGATTTCGGGGTCCGATTTGTCCAGGGTGATCGAAACGTCGAACTTGCTTGTCGTGCTTCCGGACCAGGGCATGCCGCGCGAGGCCATTCCCGCCACCGACTCCACTTTGGCAGGGAAAATGCGGCCCGGCAAAGCATCCACGCGCGCCTCCACCGGTGCACCCGTATTCATGTTCGCGCGATCGCCTTCGTCCACTTTGCACTGGATTTCCATGTGATCCAGGTTCATAACCTCGGCCACCAGCGTTCCTGACCCTACCTGGTCGCCTTCGCGAAACTCGGGCAGCTTCATGCCCGAAAAGTAAAAGCCGCCGGAGGCGCGCTCGTTCTCTTTCAAGGAAACGAGCCCGTCGATGGTGGTCTTCACGCTCATGCTCTGGATGTTGCTTTCCGCCTGCGCCATCAACAGGCGCGCCTTGCGCTCTTTTTCCTGGGCTACGTCCAGGGCCGCTTGGTTGGAAAGGGAATGCGATTGGATGTCCTGCTCGAGTTGGGCGAGGCGGCGCTTGGCTTCCTCGAGCGCCAGGAGGTTTTTCTTGGCGTCGATGGCGCTGACCAGTTCGTTCTTGCTCACGTCCAGCTCGGCCCGGCGCACATCGAATTTCGCCTTGAGCAACTCCACCTGGTCCTTCGCAGACTGGACGGCGGCGTCCGCCTTGGCCTTGACGATTTCCTGTCCGGCCTCTTCGAGATCGAAGCGGTTCTCTTCCAGGTTGTACTGCTGTTCGCTGGGGTCAAATTCCACCACTACGTCGCCGGGGCGAACGTGGGTGCCGGTCGGAGCGAGGTGGATGATGCGCAGGTTTCCGGAGACGGAGGGTGCCACAGTCATCACGCTGCGACTGGCGCGGAGTTCACCCTCCGTGTACACCTTCATGTCCAGACGCCCGCGCTTCACCACCGCCGTCGGGATGCTGCGCTGAGGTTTGTGCATCTGCTGGAGGGCCTGCGCCAGTCCGGCGCCGGTCGCCACCAGGACCGCCAGCAGAAGCACCCAGCGCGTTTTTCTCTGTACGGTCACGGCTGCTCCCCACTGCGTTGTAAGGGCGGCCCTTGTGGCCGCCCTGGGGCAACCATCCGCCACTTGGCGGATTGCCCCTACAACTCGCTCGTCACTGTTTTTTCGCGGCCGTGGGGTCCTTGAGCGCCACCCGCTCACCGGGCTTCAGTCCCCCAGCCACCGCCACCTGGCTTTCGCCGCGTTTCGCGACCAGGATGTTTCGCTCCTGGAAACTTGATCCGCTCAGTACGTACGCCACGGTTTTGCCGAGCTTCTGGAACGTCGCCTCTGGAGGAATCAGAATGCAGTCCGGCAGTTTCTCGACCATCACGCGCGTTGTCGCGCTCATCCCAGGACGCACACGAAGATCGGCTTGGTCAAGCTGAACGGAAACATCAAAATTCCGCGGGAACGGCCAGGCCGAAAAATCAATCTTGGCGAGAGGGCTGATTTCGACGACGTGGGCCGGAAATTCCTTGTCGGGGACGGCATCGACGTGTCCCGTGGCGGGCTGGCCCGCCTTCATGCGGCCGCAGTCGGCTTCGTCCACGCGCCCGTTCACCCGCAACGTGGAAATGTCAGGAAATTCGGCAATCCTGGCGCCCTGCCAAGCTCGGTCGCCTTCTTTGAACGGTGGCGCGCTATCACTGGACCATCCGCTGGCGCGCCAGTTCGGAAGGATGGTCACCATTCCATCCTGCGGAGCCCGCAGGGTCAGCAAGGCAATATCCTGCTCCGCCACCTGCACGTCGCGGAGCGATTTCTCACGCTTCTGCTTCTTCCCGTCAATGTCCGCGGCGGCCTTGGCACGGCCGGAAGCGAGTTTCTTTTCCTCTTCCTTCAATTGCTGCTCCGCGTCGGCAAGCAACAGCGTGTTCTTTTCCCCATCAAGCTTGGAAAGGATTTCCGCTTTACTGACTTCCAACTTGGCGCGCTGGACGTCGTAACGGGCCTTTTCCAGGTCAGTCAAGTCCTGCTCTTCCTGAAGCCTCGCCTCCGCGCGCGTCTGCTCGATCTCCGCCTCGGCCTGCTTCAATTCGGAGCGTCTCTGCTGAAGTGTTTCCCGCAGCTTGGCGGTATCGAACTCGACGACCACGTCACCCTTCTTGAGCATGGCGCCGGTTTTGGCCATTTTCAGGATCTGAGGATCGCCCACCCCGCCGCGAGTGTACGGCGCTAACACCGCCATGGATTTCTTGGCCTTTACTTCACCGCGGATCTTCACGTAATCGTCGAATTCTCCACGCGTGACTTCTGCGGTAGGAATGTTGGGCGTGGTCCGGCTGAAGCGCACCGCCGCAATCCCGCCCCCGGCAATCAACAGCCCGGCGGCGGCCAGCAACCGCCAGCGGTGTTTCAATATCTTTTGCGCTCGGCGTGTCATGTGGAAGAACCACTCCGGACCGGCTCTGGGTTGCGCACGACCTCCATCCCGGGCTCGAGCCCGGAAAGGACGACGACCTCGAGATCGTCTTCGTCGCCCGTCTTCACGGCCCGCTTTTCAAATCCCAGGGCGCGCCTGACGTACACGCAGGGTTTTCCATCCTGCGTCACCACGGCGTCGCGCGGTACGACGAGGGCGTCCGGCTGGCGCTCCAAAGCGACGTCGATCGAAGCCGAGAGGTCGGGCATCAGCCTAGGATCGGCCCCCTCAATTGAGAAGACGGCGCCGAAGGCCCGCACGGTCTTCGAAAGTCCCCCGCTCAGCCCGATGGCCGCCAAATGTTCGAGTTTTCCGGGGAGGTTCAAATCGGGGTAAGCGTCCAGGTGAATCTGCGCCGCCTGGCCCACGTGCAGGTAGGAAACATCCAACTGGTTGGCGCGTACGCGAACCTCCATCGTCGAAGGGTCCACGACCTGCATGAACGCGAATCCGGTCCAGATCTGGTCGCCTTCTTCGACCTCGCCCATGCCTCCCCCCTTCCACATCGGATTCAGGACGACCAGCCCATCGATGGGGGAAAGAACCGCCATCTTTTCGGAGTTCTCCTTGGCGTGGAGCATGGCACTGCGCGCGCGGTCGCGCTTGATCTCCAAAAGACGCAGTTCGGCCTCGGCGGCCTTTCGCTTTAAATCGTACGTCTGGCGGAGCTGCTTCAGGGTCGCCTCGGCGGCTTCCAAATTCAGCTTGTTTTTCTCCGCATCGATGCGCGAGACCACTTCGCTGCGTTGCACTTCCAGCTTCGCCGTGCCCACCGCGTCCTCGGCCTGCTTCAATTCGGTATCGTCGTGGGCGCGCCCCGCCTCCTGCTCGGCCTTCTTGGAATCAATCTGATTGACCAGGTCTCGGTACTCCGCCTGCTTGTCCATGAAGGTCTTCAACTGGGCTTCCCGGTCAAACTCCGCCAGCAGGTCTCCCTTCTTGACCCGCGTGCCTCCCGGAGTCAGCTTCGTCAGAATCATGTTCCCGAAATCGCCTCCGGTCAGCCGAGGAGCCAGCACCGAGTAATAACGCACCGCCTCGAGCGTGCCGCTCAGGCGAAGAGTGCGCACAAAAGTGCGGCGCTCCACTTTGGCCGTGGTAATCGTCGCGCCCCCGGTCGTCTCTGCACGCCGAGCCTTGCGGATATGCCAGGCCCCCAGGCCCACAATGATCGCCACAACGGCAACCGAGGCGAAGATCACGTAAAGCTTGTGCTCGCGTGGGGGCTCAGGAGTAACAAGGGGTGGCGGCGAAGGCGGCGGCTCGACAAGCGGAACCGGCGCATTCGTAGTGGCGGTGCGCGTGTGAATCCACGGCGCTGGGCCAAAGAACTTCATATGCTCTGTCTTTCGGCCTCCGATAGGGGAGGCTGTCCTGTTTAGACGCTGAAAATACCCAATTCGTTAGCTACGTGTCCCATACCCAAATTTCCGCTTTCAATTCGGCGTTCGCCCAAAACTTTACGCCGGCGGCTCTGTCGAAGCAAGCTCAAACCCCCGCGGGTGGTTTCTCAAGTCGAATGTAGGGTCGCGCCCCTACCCTTACCTCCTCCGATAGACAGAAACGGACACCGTGTCTCTTGACAGACAGGATGAGATAGGCTAGGATAGTACATGTTAGGAGTCAGGATTCGGGGTTCAGGATTCAGGAGGCGGAAGGGCAGGGGCAAAAGAACAGGGAATAGGGAACAGGGAACAGGGAACAGGGAGTAGGGAATCGGGAATGGTGAATTGGTCGGGTCCCTTTTTGGCGCCCCTTAACGCGTAGTCCATGTGAGGGGAACCGGAGTTGGCGGGACTTTTTACAGGCACAAATGGCCGAGACAAGATGTCGCTTGGGGCAGACAAAGAACGAGCTCGGTAACTCTAAAATTTAACGAACGAAGCGGGAATGTCTAGTGCGCCCCAACAGCGCGGATTGCCAGTGGGTGGAAGTCCCACCCAGATAGCTGTCGGTAAGTCTGGTAGCTGACAAGCGGCTTAGGACGGCGACGGGCTGGAC
>Ga0326727_10007173_pt1 | contig 29776 bp, 22 predicted proteins | sample MB2enrmetagenome_FD_207643 | JGI IMG/M metagenome (GOLD analysis project Ga0326727, IMG submission 207643) | Lab enriched peat soil microbial communities from McLean, Ithaca, NY, United States - MB29MY | ecosystem: Environmental > Terrestrial > Soil > Wetlands > Peat | place: USA: New York... | reverse complement strand
GTGTTTACCGGCGACCGTGGCACGGCAGTGGCTGAAATGGCCCTTGCCTTCACCCGCTTCATAGCGGGGCGCCGCGACGTGGGCGGCATCATCTCGGCGGGGGGCAGCGGCGGGACTGCCCTGGTGACCCCGGCGATGAGAAGCCTGCCGGTGGGCGTACCCAAGGTGATGGTTTCCACGGTCGCTTCCGGCAATGTCCGGCAATATGTGGGCCCTTCGGACATTTGTATGATGTATTCGGTCACCGACGTGGCCGGCATCAACCGCATTTCAGCCAGTGTGTTGTCCAACGCAGCCCACGCTCTGGCCGGCATGATCGGGTTTCGGCAAGATGTGGAGAGCTCCCGTCTGCCGGCTATCGGACTGACCATGTTCGGAGTCACCACCCCTTGCGTCCAGGCGGTCACCCAGGCGCTGAAAATGCGCTTCGACTGCCTGGTCTTCCATGCCACCGGCACGGGTGGCCAATCCATGGAGAAACTGGCCGAATCCGGCATGCTGGCAGGCATCATCGACGTGACCACCACCGAAGTGGCTGATTTCCTGGTGGGGGGTGTCATGAGTGCCGGTGAGGATCGCATGGGGGCAATCATCCGCAGTCAGATCCCGTACGTCGGTTCCTGCGGGGCGCTGGACATGGTCAATTTCGAAGCCATCGACACCGTGCCGCAGAAATATGAGAACCGTAACCTTTATCAACACAATCCCCAAGTCACCCTAATGCGCACGACTGCGGAGGAAAACCAGTCAATTGGGCGCTTCATCGCCGCCAAGCTCAACCAGATGGAGGGGCCCGTGCGGTTCCTGCTGCCCTTGAAGGGAGTTTCGTTAATCGATGCTCCCGGCAAACCCTTCCACGACCCGGCGGCCGACCGCATGCTGTTCGACACCCTGGAAAGCGAATTTCGGCCGGGGCCCAATCGCCGGCTGATCAAACTCGACATGAACATCAACGATCCGGCCTTCGCTCAGGCGCTGGTCGATCACTTTTTGGAAATTGTTTCTTCCGGTTCTTCCGGACACTGATTTTGAGGAGATTTCCATGGCCCGCTTTACTCGACAACAGATCCTGGATCGACTCAACGCCAAAATCCGTAGCGGACAGCCCATCGTCGGCGGAGGCGCCGGCACCGGGCTTTCAGCCAAATGCGAGGAGGACGGCGGCATCGACCTGATCGTGATCTACAATTCAGGCCGCTACCGCATGGCCGGCCGGGGGTCGCTTGCCGGGCTCCTGGCGTATGGCAACGCCAACGAAATCGTGATGGAGATGGCCCGCGAAGTGCTGCCGGTCGCCCGTAAGACCCCGGTGCTGGCGGGCGTTAACGGGACCGACCCCTTTTGCATCTTCGACTCCTTTCTTGACCAGCTCAAGGCCGTTGGGTTCGCCGGAGTGCAGAATTTTCCCACGGTGGGTCTCATCGACGGCATCTTCCGGCAAAACCTGGAGGAGACCGGGATGGGCTACGGGCTAGAGGTGGACATGATCCGGATGGCGCACGCAAAAGACATGTTGACCACTCCGTATGTGTTCTCTGAAGATGATGCCATCGCCATGACGGAGGCCGGCGCCGATGTTGTCGTCTGCCATATGGGGCTGACCACCGGCGGGGCCATCGGAGCCGACACGGCCAAGACCCTGGACGATTGTGCGGATCTAATCAATGCGTGGAGCGAAGCGGCGCTGAAAAAGCGCCGGGACATTATCATCCTGTGCCACGGTGGGCCGATCTCCATGCCCGAGGATGCCGAGTACGTTCTGAAGCGCTGTCCGGAGTGCGACGGGTTCTACGGCGCCTCCTCGATGGAACGGCTGCCCACCGAGAAGGCCCTCACCGCACGAACAAGGGAATTTCTCAACATCAAGCGCCGCTGAGGGCCGCCCGGAGAGAGCGTTCGATAGAAATAGCGCTGATGCAGAGTCGCAGGATTAGCCGGCGAGAGTAAGAGTGTAGCCAATGGGAGGAATGCCATGACTATCTACGCGTGGTTTATTTGGGCGGTCATCATCGCCGTAATCCTTATCGTGGTGGGGATCTGGTTTATCCGGGCCTTTTATCGTCGATCGTCCAAGGAGATCGCTTTTGTTCGCACCGGACTGGGGGGGCAGAAGGTCGTCATCGATGGCGCCGCCTTCGTTATTCCGATTTTTCACGATGTCACGGAAGTCTATCTCAGCACCCTGCGCCTGTCGGTGACATGCGACAAGGAGCAAGCGTTGATTTCCAAGGACCGCATGCGCGTGGACGTGTCCGTGGATTTTTATATTAGTGTCCGAAAAGAGGTCGATTCCGTCACCATCGCAGCTCAGACCCTCGGGCGCAAAACGGGAAAGCCCGACGAACTGCGCGAGATGATGAAAGGCAAATTCGTCGATGCCCTCAGGGCCTCGGCCGCCGGCTTGACCTTGGAAATGCTCCACGAGCAACGCGGCCAGTTCATTAAGGCCGTGGGACAGTCGGTGGCCGAGTCTTTGATTAAGAATGGGTTCGAACTTGAATCCGCCAGCTTGATCGACCTGGACCAGACCGACATGGAGTACTTCAACCCTTCCAATGCGTTTGATGCCGAGGGGTTGACCCGTTTGACGGACGAGATCGAAAGACGCAAGAAAACGCGCAACGACATAGAACAGGACACCATGATCCAGATCCGTTCCAAGAACCTGGAAACAGATAAACTAAGCCTGGATATCGAACGCGAGAGCGAATACGCCCGCCTGTCCCAGGAAAAGGATCTGGAGTTCCGCCGGGCTTGGCAACAGGCTGAGGTGGCCCGCGAGCGTGCCGAGCGCAAGCGCGACGCACAGGTGGCTGACATTATTTCCAGCGAGCAGATCGAGAAGGCCCGAATTGCTTCCGAACGCCAGTTGAAGCAGGACCGCATCGAACAACAGCGCGACATCGAGGCCATGGAGATCGAGCGGCGCAAATTGATCGAACTGGCCGAGCACGCCCGGACTGTTGCCGTGGCCGAATCCTCCGAGGCCGAAACAGCGGCGCGTGCCAGCGCCGATGAGAAGCGTGCGGCCGCCATTTCTGCGGAGGAGGCCATCTTTACCGCACGGGAAAGGGCCCAGGCGGATCGAAAAAAGGAGGTGGAGCTGATCATGACGGCCCTGGAGGTGGAAAAGGATCAGCTCCGGCAAAAAACCCGGATCGTCACTGAAGAAGCGGTGGCCGCCGGTCGGGCGGAAATCGCGCGCATCGATGCCGATGCCTTTGCCTTGGCCGAGGAGACCCGCTCCAAGGCCTATCGGATTCGGCATCAGGTCGAATCCGAGGGTGTCAGGCTCATGGCCGAGGCTAACAACATCGCCAGTCCGGAAGCCCGGACTTCAGCTCTGCGGTTGCGCCTGGTGGAAAAACTCGACGCGATCATCCGCGAGAGCGTCAAACCCATGGAGAAGATCGAAGGGATAAAGGTGGTCCACCTCGAAGGCCTGACCGCGCCGGCCGGCGGCGGATCGCCGGAAGGCGAAGGTGGTCTCACCGATCGGCTTGTCAGCAGCGCCTTGCGCTACCGCGCACAGGCGCCTATCGTGGATCACTTGTTGAGTGAAATTGGTATCAATATCAGCGATCCAAGCAAGCTGGCGCTACTGCTGGACAAACTGCAGAAGGACCGCCCCGAGGGGGCCAAGGAGAAGTAATCCATGGTCAAGGTGTATCGGTCTACGGTCTTGGACACCCCGGCAGATAGGGTGTGGCGGGACCTTCGAGATTTCAATGGGATGGCCGGTTGGCATCCGTCGATCGTATCGAGCCGCATCGAAAATGGCCAGCCGGGTGACAAGGTCGGATGCGTGCGAAACTTGCAGCTCAAAGACGGTGCCCGGGTCAGGGAAAAACTGCTGGCCCTGTCGGATTACGACTACACCTGCACTTCTGCCATCCTGGACAGTCCTCTGGAACTGAGCGATTATATTTCTTCCTTACGGCTGTTTCCCGTCACCGAGGGCAACCGCTGCTTCATCGAGTGGTCTGCGGAATTCGATTGCCCGCTGGAAAAGGTGGCTGAGCTATCTGAGACCGTCGGCAACGGTCTGTTTCAGACCGGGCTCGACGCATTGAAGAAAAGTTATGGAAAAAGATGAAAGTCTCCGTCATTCGATCGGCAGTAATTGACGCCCGAATCGATGAGGTATGGGCGGCGCTGCGTGATTTCAAAAGTCACGACCGGTGGCATCCAGCCGTGGCCCGCAGCCGGATGGAAAACGATCTCGACGGCGACGTCGTCGGAGGTGTGCGACGATTCAACCTCACCGACGGCGCCGAGTTTCGTGAGCAACTGCTGCGCCTCAGCGACCGCGAGCACACATTTAGTTACTGTATCCTCGACTCATCCCTGCCGCTTTTTGACTACGTGGCCACGGTTCGACTCAAGCCGGTGACCGACGGCGGCCGGACCTTCTGGGACTGGCGCTCGCAGTTTCGTGCCCCGGACCATCGCGCCGCGGAGCTGGAAAAGATGGTTGGCCGGAAAATCTATGAGGACGGATTTTCGGGGTTGCGGAGGTTTCTGGCCGAGAAAGAGGGGCGCCCGCAGCCTCCCGGCCATAGGGAGGCGCCCGCAGCTCTTGCGGCCGCCCGTGACGAGTACCTGCCGTCCAAGGCACTTGTGGTGGCGTCCGCCGGAGGTCCAGAGGTCATGACCCTTGGGGATGTGACGGTTCCTGCACCAGGCCCCCGGCAGGTGCGTATCCGCCAGACGGCGATTGCAGTCAATTACATAGACATCCAGCATCGCCTAGGAATCTCGGCAGGTTTTGATTTGCCGGGGACCCCGGGTGTGGAAGGTGTGGGTGAGATCATCGACGTGGGAGACCAGGTCAACGGATTATTCCCGGGCGACCGCGTCGCCTATATGAGCCGAAAACCCGGATCATATGCCGAAATCCGTTGTGTCAATGCCGACGCCTGCATACCCGTGCCGGCCGGCGTATCTGATATTGACGCTTCCACCTTGCTCAAGGGCGTTACGGCTGGGTTACTGCTTAGCCGGGTGTTCAGGGCCGCCCCGGGCGCGACGATCCTGATCCAGGCGGTAGCCGGCGGCCTGGGTCACTTGCTCAGCCAATGGGCCAAATCCATGGACCTCACGGTCATTGGCACGGTATCTACTGCCGATAAGGCCAAGTTCAGCCGAGACCGCGGCTGCGACTACCCCATCGTGGCCGCAGACGACACCTCGGCAACATCCGAAGTGATGCGCATCACCAATGGTCTCGGGGTCGACTGTTGGGTCCACAGCAGCGGCGCGCGGGGGCTCGATGCCGCTCTGGCCTGCCTGTCCCGCTTCGGCCACTGCGCCGTCATCGGCGACCGCAACGGACAGGTTATGCCTTTGGACGTTAGCGTGTTAAAGCAGCGGTCCCTGACCGTGTCGGCCCCGGTGTGTTTTGATTACTTCGACGATCGTTCCTACTTTCTCCGCCTTGTCCATCAATTGTTCGCAAAAATTCAAAGCCGCACCATCATCCCCGCCATCGAAGCGTTCCCGCTAAGTCAAGCTTCTAAAGCCCATAGTCGAATCGAAAACCGACAGACCATGGGTGCCGTCGTCCTGACTCCTGGAGGATGAACCCTATATATGGGTCAATTTAGGGAAAGGAAACTCTTATAGCATGCCTTGAATGTGTTACCTTACAAGACCCGGGTTTTTGCAGGGTAGGCAAACACAATCAGAAAATGGCTATAAATCTAGTGACTTGCATAAGGTGGTCAAATTTGGCGTGTGCCTACGGTTGAGAGGGTGCCGATTTGATGTCCAAAACGGCCTTAGGCATTGGAATATCTAAGGATTTAAGTGTGTGGACAAGTTTGGTTAATTAATATTAACCAAACTTTTTGCCGGGACGTGGTATTGAAGGGTGGTTTTTGACAAGGGCGATCTCTGAGCGAGGCTGGTTGCATGAGGATACTCATTATCGAAGACGACACAGAGATTGCAACTCTTGTGGCAAGCGCATTTGAAGAGCTTGGACACGAGGTGACTGTTGCAGAGAAAGGGGAGAAAGGATCTGCCCTGGCGATGAACCAGAGTTTCGATGTCATCCTCCTTGATCTAATGTTCGCCGACATAGATGGCTTTTCCATCCTGCGGGAGATAAGGAAGGGAGGAAACCTGACGCCCGTCATCATTGTCAGTGCGCGGCAAGCCGTCCATGACAAGGTGTACTGCCTGAACACGGGGTGCGATGACTATTTGACCAAGCCATTCTCCTTCTCCGAGTTGGTGGCCCGGGTCAACGCTGTCGTCAGAAGGAAATCCACTGAAAAGTCCGCCGCAAGCGCACTGTCGCTTTGCGGGTTGGAAATGGATCTGCTTAGCAGGCGCGCCTTCTGTACCGGCAAGGAAATAGTTCTGAAACCGAAGGAGTTTTCGCTTCTCAGGTATCTCATGGAAAATGCGGGCGCCATAGTTTCCAGAGCCATGATAATGAGCAGGGTCTGGGGCTATGACTTCGATCCGGGAACCAAGATCGTTGATGTGCACATTTCACACCTGCGAGACAAGATCTACGGAGCATGCGGTGCCAGACTCATCCACACGGTTAGAGGGTGCGGCTATGTTTTCAGGAATGATGAAGAAGCGTAGAACATTGACGTTCAAGCTCATAACCCTCTATATCACTCTCTACTTATGCTCCTTTCTTCTGTTTATGTTCATAGCGTTTGTTGTCTTCTACAGATCCACCGAGAGGAATGAGATAAAGATCGTAAATGACGAGATACAGGAGATTGTGGACAAAACCAGGAATGGAAGTTTTGAGGATCTTGTCAAAATATCGTCGGAAGAGATCCTGGAGCTTGGTTCGACTAATCTCCTCATCCATCTGAAATACCAGGACCAGGACTATTTCCTTCCAACTAGGGAAGCCTGGGAAGGCTACCCTGGCGCGCTGCCAAATCCGCCGCACGGTAAGACGATAAGCATATCTCGTCGAGACAGTATGTCTTTCCTGCGGGTGGGCGCAGCCACACTGCCCTGCGGGGCGGTGCTCCACATGGGTTATATTTCCAATTCAAAGAAAGATCTCCTCGATCTGTTCGTGCATATATCCGGCGTCATTTTCATCCCAATCCTCCTGGCCGGTATAGCTATTGGCTACTATATGGTCACCAGGTCCCTCAGGGACATCTCCCGGGTGAGAAGAACCGCTGTCGAGATCTATCGTGGCGATCTCGACAGCCGTGTAGAGCGCTCATACAACGGGGATGAACTGGACCAGCTTTCGGAAGCCTTCAACACCATGCTCTCCCGCATAAACTTTTTGATCAAAAACATGGCCGAGATGGTCGACAATCTGGCCCACGACCTGCGCTCGCCGCTCACCAAGCTGAAAGCGAACGCCGAGATCGCCCTGATGAGCGACAAGCCGGCGGAATTTTTTAGGGCGGTGCTGGAAAAATCGCTGAGCGATTATGACCGCATCATCACACTCATCAACCATGTGTTAAGCATATCTGAGGCCGAAACCGGCGTGGCGCCGTTACATTTCGAGTGGGTTGGCGTAAGGGAGCTTGTGGAAAGTGTGCACGAGTTTTACGCTCCGCTGGCGGTCGACTCGGGGATCGAGTTCGTCATGGAAGAGATCGATGACCTGTCCATCCGTGTCGACAAGGCTAGAATCTGGCAGTGCCTCTGCAACATTGTCGATAACGCCTTCAAGTTCAGCGGCGGAGGGGCCCGCATTCGGCTGAGCGCGAAGAGGTGCGACTGTAACGTGGTTATCGCCATCTCTGACACCGGGATTGGTATCGCAGAAAAGGACCTCCCGTACATTTTCGAGCGTTTTTTCAAGGCCGATAGGGGGAGGACCGGGCAAGGTTACGGGCTGGGTCTGAACCTCGCCAGGGCCATCGCCGTTATGCATGGAGGACGCATAGAGGTGGAGAGCGCCGTCGGGGAGGGCACGACCTTTTCGATCATCCTGCCCGGTTGCGAGGGTTGTGTAAACGGCCGCCCGTTCCCGGAGCTGAATGCCTCTGGGGGCGAAACAGCCAATTGTGCGAAAAGCAACTGTAATCGGAACGAAAACAGGCAAACTAAATGAGGCTGAATATTTTCTGTGACTTCGACGGCCGGAGGAAGTTGCGGGACCGGCCCTCTACTCTACGACCCTCAAATACGACGGCTGGGCCGTTCTCAATCTGAGCTTTCTTCTCACCTTGCTTTGCCTTTCCCCAATGATTGGTGCAGAGCCATCCACCAAAGAGCATATTATCGATGATGTGTGCAGTAAAACCGCCGTTTGCAGGCTCGGTAAGGTTAATTTAAGTTAACTCATTCTTCTTCTGAAAGATATCGACTGATCCAATAACTCAAGGCGAGAGAGTCACCGATAAACTTCTTTCAAGGAGGATGAATCATGAGTATTTATGGTATGAGTCCGGACCCCGTCGAAAATTGGGTACAACGTGTTGCCGCTGCCAGCCAATTGTTTTTGCAGCATAATGGCCCCCATAGCTGGCTGATTAAGCAAAGCATTTATACTCATTTCCAACGCCTCGTCCCCATATTGTCAATGTCCGGTTTTCAGGCTGTGACCGGATCAATCCTTGACGTTGGAGCCGGCACCGGAGCGCTGACCCTTGATTTAGCCTGGCGGATCGGCAATGGGAGTCTTGTGACCGCTATAGATAATGATACGGAAGCACTGAAGATCGCTCAATCCCTCGCGGAACAAGTCGGAGTCAGAATCGCAACATTGGCTGGTGATGCAACTGCATTACCTGTCAAAGACGCTACTCAAGATATGACAGTCGCGCGCTTTCTTTTCCAACATCTTCCAGACCCTTCGTCTGCGCTCTTCCAGATGCGACGGGTCACTCGACCGGGCGGACGTATCGTGATCATTGATGTCGATGATGAGGTCTCGCTCTTCGAGCCGCCGGAGCCGCGACACAGGGCAGACTTTCGCAAAGCAATACGGACTTTACAGTTGCGACGCGGCGGCAACAGGCTTATTGGACGACAACTGTATCGGTTGATGCGCAAAGCGGGACTGGAAGCCATACAGGTGATGGTGATCCCGTTTGTCCGATTGGGGCTCCAACATGGGCGCAGGCCCGAAGAAATAGAAGCATACCAGATCGAACGACTACTCATGGAGCGTGAAGAACTCATCAATTCCGGACTTATGACAGCCCACGACTTTGACGCAGCCATATCGGAAATGGAGCAAGGATTCGCTCAAGATGGGGTTGACGATCGGTTTGAAATGGCTGCTGATTTCATTGCTACCGGATTAGTGCCTACTGTTTAAGGGCCAACATGAGGCCTCAAATTGGCAAGCTATCGTTCACTTCACTGGACGGTCGGAGTGACGATCTGCTAAGAGCAACTGTAATCGGAACGAAAATGGGCAAACTAAATGAAGCTGAATATTTTCTGTGACTTCGACGGCCGGACGAAGTTGCGGGACCGGCCCTCTACTCTACGACCCTCAAATACGACGGCGGGGCCGTCCCCGATCCGAGCTTTCTTCTCACCTTGCTTTTCCTTTCCCCTTCGTCAGGCGCTCCGTTTCGTAGAGAACTATCCTTGATGTTATCAATGATGTGCGCAGTAAAACTGCAGTTTGGGGGCTCGATAAGGTTAATTTAAGTTAACTAATTGTTTTTATGAAATATACCGATTGTTCCAATAACTCAAGGCAAGAGAGTCACTGATAAACGTCTTTCAAGGAGGTTGAATCATGAGTATTTCTGCAATAGGTTCCGCAACAAGCGTTCCCGCGAATCCTATCGCGTCGGACGGGGACAGTGCTACAGTCGAGGCAAAAGAATCCAATGCCACAAAGTTGGCAGAACAGCAGAATGGCGGCGTCGCACCCAAAGCGACTCCAGCACCAGCAGGAAAGTCGTCCTCAAGCAGTAATGATCTGGCTAGACTTAGAATGCTTGCAAGTCAGCATATGTCGGCCAGTCAAATCGCAACGCAATTAGGAAAATCCGTCTCCGCTGTAATGCAGGAAGCCGCGGCAGCAGGGATAAACCTCAGCGCCGGTTCAACCAGCACTTCATCTACCTCGACAACCGGGAAGCCAGCCACTGGCAATAATGTCAATAAGACGGCTTAATTTCCGACCTTCTGGATTTAATGTCAATTCGCGCTTCGAAGGTGCTAAGTCCCCCTTATTTTCCCAAGGGGGACTCAAACTCTGGTCGACATTGTTTTGCGGGTTTTGATCGGAATATCGAATGACTTACGGACATTCGGCATTCCAAAAGCTTTTTCGGATGGAATCGGGCCTGAAATGCGGTTCGGTTCCATTTGGGGTCAAGTTGACGCATTATTCGGGATAAATATTCAGAACTGGAGGAAGCTTGCGTTCAGTGGTAGACATTGCCGTTCTTATTGCTCTGCTCTTTGTTCCCTTTCCCGCTCTTGCCGGACCTCCATTTTTGACGGACGACCCGGAACCCGTCGAATACAAACATTGGGAAATATATGTTGCATCCATGTCCGAGGAACAGCATGGCGGAGTGAGCATGACGGCCCCCCACGTAGATGTCAACTACGGGATAGCCCCCAACTTTCAGCTTCACGTCACCGCTCCCATGGAATACGTCAAACCCCCGGGACTGCCCTCTCATTATGGTTATAGCGATACGGAACTGGGGGTTAAATGGCGTTTTTTTCAAAACGAAGAGGCCAGGTTTTTGGCCAGCATCTATCCGCTTCTCGAAGTTCCGACCGGCGCAGAACCAAGGGGACTTGGAAACGGTGATCTCCAGGTGTTCCTGCCCATCTGGCTTCAGAAAGGTTGGGGGCCATGGCTGACGTATGGCGGAGGCGGCTACTTGATAAATCCCGGCCATGCGCATGAGAATTTGTGGTTTTTGGGATGGCTGGTTCAACGTGACTTGAACAAGTATCTTAGTCTCGGGGCGGAGCTTTTCTACGGGACCTCACCCGACACTGACGATGCGCTCCATTTTGGGTTTAATATGGGCTCCATAATCAATATAACTGAAAAGCACCACATTCTCCTGTCTGCCGGCACAGACATAATCGGCCCTACCGGCTTTTACTCATATATTGCCTATCAGCTTACCTTCGGGCCTGAAAAGCAGACAGGTCCGGCCCAGACTCATTTACCGGCGGGCAGATTTTCACCGGGGCCGCTGTAAAGAGTGCGGTCCCGACGCCTAAAGCCCGATGAAATCGATAGTCCAGCTTGTCGTGTTTTCGCTAAAAAACCAAAACAAACAACTGTACGTAACAAATCCCGGAGGTGCCCACCCGTTCGGGCTTGGCTAAAGTCCATATTCCTTGCCACTGTAAGAAATCCAGATGTAGTCGTGGTGCATAACGACAATGATACCAATATGTTAATCAGTAAACCAGCCTCCTCCATACGTACAGAGGAAAGAAAGGGCAACAGGACCGGTTTTAGCAGAATGGCTCAGCTTGAGAATCTTCCACTTGAGGGTGAGAATTGTGTGTTTGGAGGTATTGCTAATTATGGAACCGGATAGCCGGAATGGTTCCATAAAAATAAAAAGGACTGGCCGCCAATTGATTCCCGCGAGCAGTCCGTTCAGATAACCTTACTGAATGCGAGGGGATTAAGTTCTGCTATTTGACCTTTTCGCTGAGAGTTTTGCCAGCTTTGAACCTGACAACTTTTGAGGCCGGAATTGTGATCTTTTTGCCGGTCCGGGGATTGCGGCCTTCACGCTGAGCCCTTGCGGCTACGATGAAAGTCCCGAAGCCTACCGGAGTAACTTTATCTCCGGATGCCGGAGCGTCCGAAACAGCCGAAACAAACCCGTCTACAGCCTTGTCAGCTTGTGATTTTGTAAATTCCCCGGCGTGCACGGCCCCTGTTTACGGTTCGCCTGGTTTGAACGGCAGCTCCTTGCCGGGCGGAACGCCTTCTTCTGCCATTGCCAACAACATGGCAACCGTCACGTAGGTCCCGGCAACTGCGGTAAGGTCCACGACCTGCTGCTCCCCGAGAATCTGCTTGGTACGATTAAAAACTTCGTCGGAAACCTGATGCTTTGTGGAAAGTTCCGTAACAAAATCATAGACCACAGCCTCATCCGGTTTCATGTTTGCCGGCTTTTTATTAGCCTTGAGATCGGCCACGGTTTCCGGAGAGATCCCTGCGTTGATCGCAAGCGGCGAATGTGCGAACCATTCAACCTGGCTTCGCCACTGCCGTCCAATAATCAGGATCGCAAATTCATTGAGATGCGTCGGCACGGATGTGTTCCATCGCAGATAATAGAGAAGATCGAACATTCGCTGTCCCAGAACGGGACTGCGCAATAACGGATTGTAAGGACCACTCAATCCCACACTCGACACCTTCAAGATTTGCTGCCCAAGTGGCTTTTGGCACTGATTCAGTTGTTCCACTGTCAGCAATGGAAAACGCGGCGGTTTTGTGGTCTGGGACGAGTCGGCTCCCATTGCGCCGAACGCCAGGCCCAAAATAACGACGGCAATCGAAAAACGTACAAATACAGGTCGCTTCATAGTCCCTCCAGTTTGAATGTTGCAACCTAAGCCGGGTAATCACGTGAGTTCAGGACGTAGGAAACTTTCATGTGATTTCTACTTGTGTGGCGGGGTGCCCCCTGCTCAAAGCAAAATCCTCTGTCCATCCCTTGCATACTCTGTTTCTACCTCTGCCAGCCTGGCAAGGATATCTTCACTCATATGGGTCAGAATAAGTCTTCGGCAGCCAAGTTTTGCCTTATGTTCCATCAGGGTACGGTAGTCCAAATGGTATTTTATTTGCTTCTCCCAGAAGTATGCCTCGCAAATAAACAAGTCCGCATCCTGCGCAACTTCAGTCAGTGCATCGGTCCATTCGGTATCGCCCGAATAACCGATAACTTTTCCGCATTCAATTCGGAGAGCGTATGAGGGCGCTCCGCTCGCATGTGTCACGAGAAATGGAGTTACCTTGAGATTTCCGATCTGCGTCTGGGTCCTTTCCGTAAGTTCAACGAATTCAACGGAAAATCCGCGTTTCATTTTAGATGAGCCGGGGAAAAACACTTCCATTGCGGCGATGATTCTTCCCTCAAGGCCTGGAGGACCTGCAATCAGGATTGGTGCTGAACGCTTTGAGATAAGCTGTTCATGCAAGAACAAAAAGGGAATGCCTCCAAAGTGGTCGCCATGGAGATGTGTCAGGAGGATTGCATCGATACGGGAAGGATCGACCCCCCAATGCTTCATGGCGATAAGGGATGATGCTCCGAAGTCAATGAGAAAATCTTTCCCGTCGAGTTGCAGATGGATGCACGTTTGCAGCCTGCCACCACTTCCGAATGCATCTCCCGATCCAAGGAACCGGACAGCGACCTCATTCATAACAACTCCAATACACGAGCGCTTCTACCCGGAATAATGCGTCAACTTCTGCGTTATATATCCAAACTGCATGTTGGAATCTGATTCTTGCCCGAAGAAACTTCCATTGTGCCCCTGAAGCCCACAACAGCATACAATTTCGCCAATAGAATACGCAAGTGAAACGTCAATGGGACTTGTTTCAGCAATTTCAGGACACACCTCCTCCCCCACAGTTGGCGGATTCGTTCCGCCGCATACCAGATGGCAGGCTCAGGCGAATAGAATGTGTAATACCTGGTTAGTGGAAAAGCCGACACAACATGGACGTACCACTACCCGGCATGATAGACCACCCCTGGCCTCAACCTTTACAAGCCGTCTTATGATCGAGTCAAAGTTCCTTGCCACTGCAAGAAATCCAGATGTAGCCGGAGTGTATAACGAAAATGATTTTAATATGTCAACTCGCGTTGTTGCAAGAGCGAGCCTTGCGCCGCCGCGCCTCAGGGCTTGTCCGTAAATAAGTCTCTTGGGGATTGCGCCGTATTTTGAGACTGATTCGGGTTGCGAAGATTGAGCAAAACCTCAGGCGCAACTGGACTACGCCGGGGGATTTTGCGCTTGAGGAGCGGCCAAAGCAGGCCGAAAGCCGGATGCGAGCGCAAAGGTTTTATCTACGGATGAGCCCTTAATCATCCACTTGAGCCCTTAGGCCATTTTGATCGATAACGTAAACCAGTTTCCTGGTATTGTTCCGATTGCGGGTCTCGAGGTAAACCGGCCGGCCCCAGAGAAAATAGATATGCTCCAGGGTCTTTTTACAATACTGGTCGTCAAGCGGCAGGCCTTCGAATTCGTGCTGCAGATACAACTGGGAACTGTTGTGGTAATTGCCGTCCAAAACAAGAATCCTGGGTATTCCCCAGTTCATGAGGCTCTGCACCAGCATCCGCTTCACCTTTTTCCAATACGTCTCCTTTACTTCGAGATCCACGTGCGAGCCCTTGTCGGATTCCAGAAAGATATAAAGCTGCAGGTCCTCGGCTACTTCGCCGTTCAAAAATTCGTCTACGAAAAACCAGTCCATGTGCGTTCGCCGCACCTCCATGATCTTGTCCCGGCCCTTGTCGAGGTGGAGGTCCCAGTTCGCCTTTTCAGCCGCATCCGAGCAAGCTTCGAATTCCGGTCCGAATCGCCCGGTGTTCCACCGCATTTCGATATTCTCGAAAAGGGCGCTTCCAAGCAGGTAAGGATTTATGGATCGCGGGCTATGCGCTTTGACTCTTGAATTATACAGGTTGTAATAGCCGTGTTCCTCCGCGCTCAGAAACTTCTCGGCAAAGAGCCGGTTCATGATCTTTTCGTGCCAGTAAGTAGCCCATCCTTCGTTCATGATCTTGGTCCGCCTGTAGGGCAGAAAGTAGAGCGCCTGTCCCCGGATGGAGCTGAGAATGTCCTTTTCCCATTCCCGGAAAAGAGACGGCGAGTTTTCGATTACGTATTTGAAGAGGTCTATTGTGGGTTCGGGAGGGGTCTTTTTCCTCAGTTCCCGCTTTTCAGCGTGGGGGATTGCCTTTTTCTCCGGCAGGAGGTCATCGAACTTGCCTCCATGGGGTACCGCCGCGGACCAGCCATAGAGCCTATCGCGCGCTTCGTGCGCCGTTTCCGGGCGAATCAGCTCATCGGGGTCGATGTTCCACTCGATTGACAACGCCGCGTCGATAAGCTTTTCGACGGCCTCCCGGCCGTAGTCCTCCTCGTATTGCCTAAAGCGCCGCGCCGCCTCCGAGGCCGAGGTTATCATGTCCCGCCGCGTTATCTGGAAGTGCCTGCTGTTTTTCATGAAATCATTGTGCGCATAGACGTGAGCCATTACCAGGACCTGGATGGGAAGCGGGTTCGTCTCCATCAGATACGCACGGGCGGGGTCGCTGTTGAACACCACCTCGTAGGGGACCGAATAGCCATGTTCGTATTTGGTGCGCTCTATTTCGTAATCTCGCCCGAAGCTCCAGTGAGAGTAGTTTACGGGCAGGCGGTAGGCCATAATTTCAAGCATCTTCTGGGCAGGAACAACGTCGAATTCCTGCTGCATGAAATCAAGCCCGAATTCGGAACCTATTTTTCGTATCAACTCGTCGGCCTCGTTGAGCTTTTTGACATCGGCGCTGTTCATAATGTCAACCACTCCCCTATTGCCCCGAATGGAGAAATACCCGCAGGGCGGGGTAAATGTCGGACTTGTCCTTGATTATTACTCCCATCACCGGGGACCGGCCCCGCAGCCCTCGATAGTAGGAAAGGTTCTCAACCGTATCGGGTTCCAGTCCCATTCTCGCTCTGTAGGCATCCATGAGGACCGAAGAGGAGTGTTCGGTCTGGAGTTCCCCGTATCCGAAATTTGCAACTCCCCTGTCGAGCATCTTTTCAAGCGACTTGACGGTCCGGTCCACGTCCCAGTCTTCGCCATCGGAAAAATGGAAAGGGTAGACATTCCATTTGCTGGTGGGGTACTCCGTGTCGATCAGGTCGGTGGCAAGCTCATAAGCCGAATGGCATGACGTCCCTCCGGACTCTCCCCGGTGCAAAAACTCGTACTCGTCCACCAGCCGGGCCTCAGTTGTATGGGCGATGAACCGTATTGCGACGCGCTTGTAAATGACCCTGAGAAAAGAGGTCATCCAGAAGTAAAACGAGCGCGCGAGATACTTTTTCATTGTCCCCATACTGCCTGAGACGTCCATCATTGCGATGACCACAGCATTGGACTGGTATTCCGTATCCTCGACAATTGTGCGAAAGCGCAGATCGGATGAATCGAGATAGAGGCGGCCAGGCTCGGAAAAACCCTCCTGCCCCATTTTAAAAAAATCCGGATCGTTTGTGCCCTTAAGGAGCCTGAGGGCAAAATCGGGATCTCCCTGCGCCGCATCCAGGGCCGCCCGGCAATCTTCCTCACTCATTCCGGTGCTCATCATCAGGCCCTGCACCATGACTTCCGTTCTTTTTATCGCCTCTTTGATGCTGCGTTTTTTGTCCAGTCGCGGCAAGATCCCGTGCTTTTCTATGGAGTCGTACTTCCAGCCCTTGGCAATCACCGCCTCCCGGATTTCTTTCTGACGCAAATTCGGTAGTCCGATATCTTCCAGCATCATTTCGACCAACTCGGCGAGCTCGATTTCGGTTTCCAGGTAATCTTCTCCCGGCTCTTCTCCCGGTCTGCCGGGCTGCCCGCTCCCGGGTTTGGGACGCTGCCCGATAACCTTCCCGTCTTCCGACTCCCCGCTGCCAAAGCCTCCTTGCGCTCCATCCGCATACTTGTGGATAAACCTGTAGCTCTTAATTCCACGAACAGGTACACGTACGATCTGGTCGCCGCTTCGCGTGATTATCGCCTCATCGCTTATGATGTCGGGCAGGTTGCGCTTGATGGCTTCCTTGATCTTGTCGCGGTGCCTGACCGCGTCAGCAAGTCCCCGCTGGCTCAAATCGTAGTCCGGGATAAGCACTGCCATCAGGCTACCCCTCCTTTCTCAACATCTCCCCCACAAAATGGAGTAGATTGTTAGCGCAAACAGGGCAGTACCCCTTCTCGAGCAGCTTCGACACGGCGTCATCTTTGCGCTTAATCGTTTTTGGGTCCCTCACGTTTTTATCCGCAATAGTGAGCGAGACCAGATTCTTCAGGTCAGACATAAGCTTCTTCTCGATAGCCTCCTGGAGCGGGAGGTATGTGTCGAAGCTGAACTGCTCTCCGCGATCGAAGGCGTCCGATTTGAATACGAACAGGCCCTGCCGGAACTCCCTTTTAGCTATTTCGGATATCCCGATCATCTCCTCGATTGAACGCATGAGCTTTTCGTCCGGTTCCTGCTCTTCCTGGGTTACGGGGTCGATTGTCTTCCGTTTAAGACAATAGGCCGTCGCGTTCTTCATGTAATTGTCAAAAAGAGCCTGAGCCTGATCTTCGTAAGCAAAAAGAAAAGCCCGGTTTACCTCCCGTCTGGCTTCGTCACGATACTCTGAGAGCGTGCTGCCTTTCTCGCCTTTCAGGAGTTCGATGTACCTGTTTCTTTCTTCATCCGAGAAACCGATATGGTGTTCGAACTGGTGCGTGAGGGAGCGGATTATATCGACCGGATTTATGCAGCCCGCGCCTTCCACTGCGGCCCCAAGGGCGATATTGATGGCGTTCATTACGAACCTGGGGCTTATCCCGCTCATGCCTTCCCCTTTTTCCCTGCCTTCCAAACGCATCTTCTTAACGTTTACCGGGTCCTTCTCCTTCTCCATGATGACCTGCCCGTCGTAATACCTTGCCTTTTTTACCGGCTCAGGACAAAGGTTCGTTGGGATGAGACGGGTCAGCACGGCGAACATGGCGGCCGTATCAAAAGTGAGCGGAGCGATGTGCACCTTATTATGGAACTCGCTTTTTTCGGTCAGCTTCTTGTAAATCGAGACCTCATCTTTGATGCGCAGGTTGTAGGGAACGTATATCGGATACATTCTGTCATGCAGGGCTTCGTTTTCCTTGCTGGCCTTGAACTTGTCGAACTCGGTCTGGTTAGTATGACTGAGGATTACCGTATCGATATAAATCTGGGGGAACCCGGGGGCCTTGATCAATTGCTCCTGGGCCACCGTGATCAGGACATAATGGAATTTGATGTCGCATTTCAGGATTTCGATGTACTCGATAAGACCCCGGTTCGCGATCTCTATCTCTCCATCGAACTTGTATCCCAGCGGATGAGCTTCGCCGAACTTCGTTATTTTTCCGAGGTCGACGTGGCCAATCAGCTCGGAGATGTCCTGGTTTTTGGGATCGGAAGGCTGAAACGTGCCTATGCCTACCCGGTCGCGCTCGCTGAGCCTGATCTGAACGACCGGCATGTTCTCCCAGGTAAATTGACCGACCTGGTCGCGGCATTGAGAATCATCCTCCAGCTTGCATTTGCAGACCGGACAAAGATCCCCTTCTATCTTGACCCCGAGCAGATTTTCAAATTCGGGCCGAAGCGAGCGTGGAATCAGATGAAGCGGGTCCTCATGAATCGGGCAGCCCTTAATGGCGTACATCGGAGTCGGCTCCCGCTCGAGTCCGGACCGAAGCAGAGTTGCTATGGTAGACTTACCGGATGATACCGGGCCTACCAGTATCAATATCCGCTTACCCGTCTCGGTACGGTTGGCGCCTGCCCTGAGGAAGCGGACCAGGTCATGAAGAGACTCCTCGATTCCGAAAATCTCGCTGGAAAAAAAATTGTAACGCACCAGGTCCTCGTAGTGAGGAAGTTTTTCAGATTCCGGCAGCTCAGTTACTTTTTTCGACGCAATCATGTCGTATATTCGAGCCGGGGCAGATTGAGCAATTTTCGGGTCCTCCGCGACCAGCGCGAGATATCCTTTCATGGTTCCTTCCCAATTTGCACTTGCTGACCCGGATTTTCGAATCAACATCTCCATCGACTTCAAAAACTCATCTTTTTTTGTATCCATGAGAGCACCTCTTCCTGGACTTTCCTAAATTGCCCTATGATTCCCTTACCTTATAAATAGACGTACCAGTTGAAATATACGTCTACCCGGAATTGCACGATTATCCCCGGGGCTTTTTCAACCCCGCGACACCCCCTAAGCTCATTAGCCTTGAGGCATGATCTTTTGAACATTAGTCAAAGAAACTGGAACTCAGGATGCGCGCTGGATTTGAAATTTCACCCGATATTCAACTTGAGCGTGGAAGCGAAAGTGGTATTGCTCGAAATCGTGGTAAACTCGGCATCAGCGGCGTTGTGATTTCAGCATCAGCAAAAGAGCACAGCAGCAATTTTGTTATAAGTCTAATCACTATCTTATCGATAGAATAGTAGATCTAACCGCAGCACGAAGGCATGTTGGGTAATAATATTTACAAATCTTTATAATTATTAATAAAAAATTATATCTAAATTTTTGGCGGGCTTTGTTTTGTGCCGCAATGAATAAAGGGCAGGGAACAGGTCTAATGCCAAGTATCGTTCAAGACCGCGCGGGGATGAACCCCGCCCCTCCCGGTATCGTTTCCCGTGCCGGAGTTTCAGATGGAAACGCCCGTGGGGAACCGGGTTCCGGGCAGTTATGTCTTTTTGTATCCCCCGCCGGGCGTTGCACGTTCGGGAGCCGGCGGAAAAAATCGTTTGAAGAAGAAAACACTGGTTGCGATAGGGGCGAAATAGTAGGCTATCCGGTAGATGAGGATCGCCAGCAGGCAAAAGTCGTAATCGAGATCCATCATGTAAAAAGACCACGCCATCGAGCCTTCCATGAGTCCTATCGATGCCGGGGTCAGCGAGAACAGGCTCGTAAAAAGACCAACCGAGAACCCTACCATCAGAACTTTATTACTCACCGGGTAGTTTATCGCGATGAACGAAAACTTCAGGCAGAGGAACATAAACAGCCAATCGAGAAGGGCCAGGGATGCCGGAAACAGCAGTACACTCCTGTTTCTCATTATCATGTTCAGGCTGTCATTGAAGTTTTCGAAGAAAACCTCGGCCCTTTCAGGCCTGATCCAATGCGGCCTTCCGATCTTCTTGGTAAAAGCAATTACCGCCCTGAGACCGATTTGCCATATTTTCTTTCTGAAAGCCTCATGAACGATTGTCTGAATAGTCAACCAGGTCATCAGGAAGGCAACGAGCAGGACCATGACCCCAAACACTTCCTGGTCGCGGTCTGTTATCTGGTGCTGGCTGTAAAGATAGAAAAACCCGAGATAGATGAACAGGACCGCAATAGTGTTGGTGAGAAAGCCATGTATGATCGAGACCGAGAGCGTGTTGCTGGGCGGGATGTCTTCGCGCGAGAGCAGGTAGACCTTTGCGGCCACTCCGCTCAATCCGGCTACCGACATCAGATAGTTGAGGGTGTTCGATATGAGCGAGATTTTGAAACAGGAAGAAAAAGAAAGCGGCAGGCCGATTCCGACCAGAAGTTTTTGAAGAACGCCGGCAACGCAAGCATAGCTTATAAAGGCCGAAGCGACCACGGCCAAAGCCCAAAGGGGGTTTATGTCTCCCAGATGCTCAGCAAACTTTTGAAGGTTGGCCTGCTTGATGGTATAGAAAAGGATGATCATGCCTAAGATAGCGGCAAACCAGAATCTCTTCCGAGTGGCTATACTTACCAACTCTCCTCCAAAACCGAGCTCTTAGCGCCTAATTTTGGCTCTCAGCCGAGATGCCGTGCCGAGGCGCAAAACTATTTTGCCTTGCGGCTGGAACTCATGCCAGGTTGTGTTCAAAAAAGTACCGGATAACTCCGGGGGAGCATGAAATCTTGAGAATCACTCCCCTGGATGCAACGTGGTATCTGCCCCAAAAAGACGCCTTGTCTTAGAGTTTAATGCAGATAACCAAAAGCGCAAGCCGGAGAGATATACCGAAATGGCTGGTGCGTCAAATCGGAAGTAGCAAATCGGATTTCGGCGCTCGGAGGGCAGAGGTTTGACTCTTAGGGTCACACTCAAATTGCCGTACCGAATATAAACCGGAGCCGTGGGGGTTTGGCTTTGAGATTTTGGCAACGCTGAACCGTTTATTTCAGAATCTTTTTTACCTCTTCCCCGTACCTCTGAAATATTTCCTCGGCGAGGTTCGAGAGTTTTCCCCGGATCGAATCGAGCGCCGGAATGTCGAGAGGGGCGGGGACGTTGAGTATTTCCATCGATATTGGCCTTATGTAGAGATTGTTATCCAACTCGGCCATTTCTTTTGCCGTAAAGTTATCCCCCAGGATCTTCTTCTTTTCGATCCCTTGCATATCCAGGTTCCTGAGAAAATTGAGTATCGAAAGAAGGTCGAAATTCTTCTGGAAGGAGTCGATGTTTCTGTTGACGGCTGAGCGCTCGCTTGCGAGGTCCTCGTAGTACTGCTTATATTTTTTCATCCAATAATGAAGGCGCGAGTAGGATTCGAGCAGCAGCTTCCGGAATTTTCGCTTTTGGGTCAGCGCCCTGACCCGAATCAGCGGCACTTGCCGCGTGAAGATAACATCCAAGCAGGCGTTCCAGAAGCCGGCCCCTATTCCAAGCATTTCCCGGAGCCGGCTTTGCATGTCCGAATGAATCATGAGAAAAGAAAGCCTCGCCAGCCTCCTTTCAACCATCCAGGCGTGCCTCCGGGTTTCATCAGCCTGCATGTTGAGGTGCTCGATTTGAAGGTCGATCAGGCGACGCTCCAACAAGTAGTTTTCGATCACCTCTTCTTTGACCTGTCTGGTCAGAGAGGCGACCAGATCATCTTCCGTCAACGATGGGCAAACCTCCGAAGGAACAATCACAAGAAAGAGAAAACAAAAATCGAGATCTATGAGCCCCTTGCAGAGTATTTCCGTTCATAGATCTCCACGCTCCGGCCGGTGCTACTTTTTCAGCAGCAGAAAAGTACTGGGATCGAGTTCAAATTCGGACACGGCAGGATTGTAATTGCCTTTTTCCTTCAGCGCCTTAAGCTTGATGCTGTCATTTTCAGGCAGCAGCACGAGAATGGAGCTGAAAAGATCGTCCATTGCGTCGATCGGATAAGGGATGCCTCTTTCATTTACATCGGGCATATGCCGGTGGGACCTGGCTGAAACCCAGACCGAAGTCGAGTGCCTACGGGCCAGATCGCCGATTTTTTCGAAAAGCGGGCGCGCGCTGCGGTCGAAGTCGAGACCGTCCAGAATGATCAGCGAGGGTTCGAACTTGGCCTGCTGTTTCAGGTTGTCGATGCTTATCTCCAGTTTTTCCGGACTGAATGTCTGGTTGAGGAACGACATTATGAACCGCAGAGGTTCTATGGCGTGCTGCAGATCGGAGGCCTTGCATTCGGGCCGGTTAGAAAAAATATCTTTGAGCAGTTCATGGTACCAGAGCTTCACCTTGTCCGGGACCACATCTACGCAGACATGGAGAACCGGCTCCTTGTCGAGCAGGTATCCTATAGCAAGTTGAGTGAGGCAGGCTGTTTTGCCAGCCCCGGCCCGGGCCAGGAGGACTCCCATCTCTCCCGGTCCGGGCCGGTTGACCGGTATTTTCGCATAACCACTGCAAACCGCGCTTTCATCGGCCATTTCAATGCTCCCTTCTGAGTGCTCGGTTTTTCGGTTTTTGATCCCGCTTGATTCAATGATACTTTACCGGAGGGAAAAATTCCATCAAAAGCCTCTTTTCGTTGGATCGGCCTTCAATGATGATACTCGGGCAATGCCCTACCCCTCAACCGTGCTTTCAACGATTTTCTCCAGCCGGAGATTTGTTTCCTATCAAAGTTGCTTCCACCCGGCGCTCCCGTGCCCGAACGTCATGATTTATGAGCACTATCTGCTGCCAGCTTCCGATAAGGAGTTTACCTCTTCGTACCGGAACGCTCAACGATGGTCCGAGAAGAGCCGCCTGAACGTGGCTGTGCCCGTTTCCGTCATGCCATGCCTTTTCATGCTCATAGACAGCACCTGGTTCGGCAAGTCTGTTTATTACTCGCTTCAGGTCCTCCACGGCCCCCGGTTCGTATTCGATCGTCGTCAGCGACGCTGTTGACCCCGGGACAAAAAGTCCCATCAGACCCGTCTCAAAGTTAAGGCGGAAGAGTATGTCATCCAAAAGAGGGGTAATATTCACAATATCGGGCCCTCTTTCCGTGGACACACGCAATGTTTCGGAATAAATTTGGATCTGCGGCATTGTCTTTGTCTCAAAGTGGAAGGAATCAGGTGGTCTGCCGGGCACTTTACCGATCCCGGAGGACCATCTTGAAACTCAAACTAGGACATACGACCGGTCCAGGCAAGACAAAAAAAGATCCCTTCTACTGACCTTCTCCAGGCATGCGGTGAGGATTGCAAATTGGAATGCATATTGATCGGAACCGGCGGGATGATGCCGATGTCTTACAGGATGCTTACTTCACTGGCAGTAAGGCTCAACGGCCAATTGTATCTCTTCGACGCCGGGGAGGGGACACAAATCAACTGGAAAAGAGCGCGGCTTGGAGTGCGCGGGCTGAAGCTTATCGCCGTAACTCACCTGCATGCCGACCACTGCCTGGGGATACCAGGCATGATCATGCTCAGGGGACAAATGGAGAATCCGGACCCCCTCACAATTCTCGGTCCCCCCGGAACGCGAGAGTTCATAACTCAGTCTCAGAGGACCCTCGAATACCAGGTCAACTTCCCGATCCATATCATCGAATGGGCTTCAGACAACTCGGGTTTGGCATACCAGGACGACCAGGCCAGGATATTGTGGCAACCGGTCAAGCACACCCGCTTTTGCCTGGGATACAGGTTCGAAGAGTTAGACAGGCCGGGAAAATTCGACAGCGCGAGGGCACGGGCACTGGGGGTGCCGGTGGGGCCGCTCTGGGGTAAGCTTCAAAAAGGAGAAAGCGTAAATACTCCCAAAAAGACTGTGCAACCTTCGGAAGTGCTGGGGCCTGCCAGACGAGGCCGGCATATTGCCTTTGTGGTGGACACCAGACCTGCCCCCGGCGTTTATTCTCTGTGCGAGAAAGCTGACCTGGCTTTTCTGGAAGGCATGTTTCTCCCCGAGCACTCCGAACACGCCGATGTAAAAGGACACATGACGGTCGCCGAAGCCGCAAGGATCGCCAGAAAGTCCAGCGCTGCCAGGGCGGTCCTCGTTCATATAAGCCCCCGGTACGAAAACAGCGAACTCGGGAAACTCGAAGATGAGGCCCGCAAAGAATTTAACTCCGTCAGAATTGGAAGAGACCTGGACATCTTCGAAGTGAGTCTTCCCGAAAAAAACGGACCTTGATGAAATCTCTGCTTTCCGGGCAAGGCCCAAAAAAGAGAAGGCCCTCCAAGGGGTAGAGGGCCTTCAATCTTTTTTGCGGTCGCTTTTAAAGTCTCAAACTGCCGGCCAGAGAAACCGAATCGGGAAAGGGGCCCGGCTAATCGCCTTTGGCTCCCTCGATCATCTTTTCAAGCCTGACCTTTTCGGCCCTGGCTTTCCTGAGTTTCTCCCCGATTTCTTCCGTCTCTTTTGATCCGGCCCCCGGACTCTGCAGCTTCTTCTCGAGTCCTGCAATTTCCTTCATGACCCGATAAAGCTCGACAGCAACCATCCTAATACTCATACGGGTAACTTTGTTCCCATTGTGAAGAATGTTTCGTGAGGCGCCACAGTTACTTTTTAGAGGTTTACCTTCGGGTATATACCTCGTAGGCGAGGTCGAATTTTTCTCTCGAACCCGGGGGTAAACGCAGTGCAAATCCGGAACCGGGGGACATCGCATCCTCTCGCAGTGACGGGTTGAGTTCCTGTAAATGACTGACAGGTACATCGATCCATTGTGCTATCTCCTCCAGTTTCAGAGGCGTGTTGACCAAAACCGGATCGAAGTCCGTAGGCTTGCAAAAGTTGGGATACTCAAACCCGTACTTTTCCGGCTCGCGCATGATATTCATCGCGGCCAGGACTTTTGAAACGTAAACTGCTGAATGCGCGGGCATCCTTCGCCCATAAAGCTCCCCGTCCTTAACGCGGCACGTTCTAGCCACGCAATTAATCGGCCTGCTCCCCGCATTGTAGGCGGCAAGGGCCAACAACCATGAGTCGTACTGTTCGTAAAGTTTTTTCAGGTACTTGGCGGCTGCCTTGGTCGATTTGATCGGATCTCGCCTTTCGTCCACCGAACGATCGACACGTAATCCCATTTTCCTGGCTGTTACCGCCATCATCTGCCAATAACCACCCGCTCCTCTATATGACGCGGTCTTCTCGAAACGGCTCTCCACAAACACAATGGAGACCATTTCCGCCGGTACGCCCTGGCTTTCCAGAATTTCGGTCATTTGGGGGAGACAAATCTTCGCCTTTTCCATGGCTGCCGAAAAAGTCGCTCGGCCTTCTCCCCGATAGAAGCGAATGTACTTCTGAATAAGTGGTTCATTGATGGGTATCTGGATTCCGTTTCTCCATGACACTGCGGGGGTCCCCGTAAGAGCATCCGTAGGAGTTGGCTGAGTGAGCGGCACTATGGAAATATCCTTTTTCGGGAGGTCGCCGGGCAACGATAACGCTACCAGCCCTCCAGGAATCTCCACACCCGCTGCTCCAGCCTGAGCCTGGAAGTTGAAAACGAACAGGGAAAGTAGAAGTAAAGCCGTGACCTTCGCAAAACATCTGCAAAAGCGGGCTTCGGATCCCGCCGCATGGTGCCATTGGAGGCTTGAATCAGGCGCCATACTGGTTCTCCTCACATTTTTCAAAGAAGCCCCATGGCCCTCACGGATACCCGTAAGAGTTAATAGGATTGAAGCATTTCTACTAGGTTCCCCAACAAAATGCAAACCGGGTTATCCGGGATTATTCGCGGTTAGACCGGATTATCCCTGAAATAGCCTGATTAATCCGCCCTTAGAAAGATATCCTGACCGATTGGGTTAAATCTGCCCGGCCTTGGCCTGAACTGTATCGTTTTGGAGACTGTTCTTCGCTCAATCTCTTTCTTATGCGACGTATCTCGATAATGCGTTATTTTTCGTTGTTTGTCTTCAAGTGCGCGTGATTACACCGGATTTCAGGACACGGCTCCAGGCTTGAAGGCTGAAGGGTGAAACTGTCACATTCCGGCTTCGCCCTTCACACTTCAGCCCCGGCGCCGGCATCGCGCCTGTAGCGCGCTTGACATATTTATCCTGATTTCCTAAAGTGCAATGTTTGCTTAAAATTAGATGATAAGGACCATCAAACCCGTCCTGGAAAGTGGAATTTATGTTCGACCCAAAGCGTCTGAAACTCTACAGAAATATCGGGATAATAGCGCATATAGACGCGGGGAAGACCACGGTTACCGAGCGCATCCTCTACTATACGGGCCGGTCCCACAGGATGGGCGAAGTGCACGACGGCACCACCGTAATGGACTGGATGGAACAGGAACAGGAGCGCGGGATCACCATCACTTCCGCAGTTACCACCTGCGAATGGCGCGACCATGAAATCCACCTGATAGACACACCCGGCCACGTTGATTTTACTATAGAGGTCGAACGCTCGCTCAGGGTTCTCGATGGGGTTATAGCGGTCTTTTCGGGAGTCGATGGGGTCGAGCCACAGTCTGAAACCGTCTGGCACCAGGCCGACCGATATCACGTACCCAAGATAGCTTTCGTGAATAAAATGGACCGCATTGGGGCGGATTTCAATAACACGGTGAGCCAGATCGAAGACAAGTTCAAAACCATTCCACTGTCCGTCCAGTTACCGCTTGGGGCCGAATCGGACTTCAAGGGCGTAATCGATCTGATCTCGATGAAACAGATATTCTGGCTCGATGAGACTTTGGGCGCAGAAGTCAGGATCGTGGAGATCGAACCTGATCTGTTGCCTGCGGCAAACGAGGCCAGGGAGAATCTGGTCGCCAAGCTCGGCGAATTCGATGACGAGCTGATGGAGTGTTACCTTGGAGGCGAAGAAATTACGGCCGCGCAGCTCATAGCCGTGATAAGGCGCCTGACGCTCGAACTCAAAGCGGTTCCGGTGCTTTGCGGAAGCGCTCTTAAAAACAAAGGCGTGCAGCCGCTTTTAGACGCAATTATCGATTTTCTGCCCTCCCCGCTCGATGTCCCTCCAATCCAGGGGACCAACCCCCAGACAGGCGTCGTTGAGGAGCGCAAATCCAGTGAACAAGAACCACTGGCCGCGCTTGCTTTCAAGATATTCATGGACCAGGGCCGGAAACTGACCTATATGAGGATTTACTCGGGGGTCCTCCAGGTTGGCGCCGAGGTTCTGAACGTTTCAAAAGGTGCCCGCGAGAAGGTATCGCGCATATTTCAGATGCACGCAAACAAGCGGGACCGGATCGAAAGATCGGGGGCAGGCAATCTGGTCGCAGTACTCGGCCTGAAAACGGCTACCACCGGCGATTCCATCTGCGACCCGGGCCGACCCTTGTTGCTCGAACCGGTGGATGTTTACGAGCCGGTTATCTCAATATCGGTAGAAGCCCAGACCAGGGCGGACCAGGAAAAACTTTTCGACAGCCTGTCCAAACTGTCCGAAGAGGACCCGACGTTCCGGTTTGCCGAAAACGCCGATACGGGTCAGATAATCGTAAGCGGCATGGGCGAGCTTCACCTGGAAATCGTTCTCAACAGACTCGAGCGCGACTACCATGTCATCGTGAACGCCGGGAAACCGCAGGTCGTCTATCGAGAAACCATCAGCCGTGCATCTGAGGGAGTGGCGGCATTCGACCGGGAGATCGGCGGGGCAAGGCATTTTGCGCAGGTTCAGTTGCATTTGTCCCCTAGGGAAAGAGGTCTTGGCAATACAGTTGTGAACAAGGTGCGCGACGAATCCATTCCTGAGATGTTTTTCCCGGCAATCCGGCAGGGCATACTGGATGCTCTGAGCAGCGGGACTATTTCCGGCCATCCTGTCGTTGACGTTGAGACGACCGTTTTCGCAGGGACTTTCCAGGAAGGAGTGTCGAGCGAACTTGCCTTCCGGGTGGCCGCATCCATCGCCTTCAGGAACGGTTTCGAGCAGGGCGCCCCGATATTGCTCGAACCCTATATGTCGGTCGAAATCCTCACGCCTGACGAATTTCTCGGGGAAGTACTGGGCGACATAAATATGAGGAAAGGAAGGATCGAGAGCATAACCTCGCGAAAGGCGATCCAGGTGACCGAGGCGGTCGTGCCGCTGTCGAAGATGTTTGGCTACTCCACTGCCTTGAGGTCATCAACTCAGGGCAGGGCAACCTTCACGATGCACTTCTCACACTATGATCTTGCTTCGCAGTAAGAAAATTTCTGATACAGCTATTTTGCTTGATTTAGTCCCTATTTTGTTATAAGTTAAAAAGCTTCCGGCTTGGCGAAGCTATGCCCCGGCCGGATGATTTTGTTGCCTCCAACGGGAGGTTCCTTTGAAAGGCAGGTGAAATTTATTGTTAAGTTCGGAGGCGGAACCTAAAGAGAACATAGAGAAAAAAATTCGCAAGCTCCGCAAAGATTTTCAGAAAAACGTACAGCCCGTTTTACGCCGGCACAATTATTATCTCTCCAAGGGAGAGCGCAGGCGAATCAAGAAGAAAAAAGCGATAAAACGCATCCAGCGCCGAGAGCGCCGCATGTTGCGCACGGCATGATCCGCGGCGGCGGCTTTTGCTGCTGATTAATCCTGCCTGAAATGTCCGAATCCAACATCCCGGGTTTTTGCCCGGGATTTTTTTATGTTGTGCATCTGCGGCACACCCGCTTCATCCCTCGTAAGTTAGACTATAAAAGCAGTCACCACTTTATCGGGATAATATCTGCGGGTCGCACGCCATGTGCGTCCTTCGAAGCCAGGCACTCTAATGCGGCTGGCCTGATCTTACCTGGCGGCCTTTTGAGAGGTTTTGCCGCTCTCGAGCATATCCTTTATGCCTCCTATGGAGCTCAGTATCGCCGTGGCTTCGTACGGCAAATAGACCACTTTGTTGTTCTGCCCTGAAACCATTTCCTTCAAAGTCTCTATATATCTTACTGCAATAAGATAATTGGTGGGGTCCCCGTTACTTGTCGATACGGCTTGCGTAATCATCTTTATTGCTTCAGCTTCCGCCTCGGCAACTTTGATCCTTGCATTGGCCTCGCCTTCGGCAACCAGAATTTTCGCCTGCTTGCTTCCTTCAGCCCTGTTTATTTCCGACGTTCTTATGCCCTCGGCTTCGAGGATACTTGCCTGCTTCAGCCCCTCTGCTTCAAGAATGGCCGCCCTCCTGTCACGCTCTGCCCGCATCTGTTTTTCCATTGCGTCCCGGATTTCAGGTGGAGGAATTATGTCCTGAAGCTCAACCCGGTTGACTTTGACCCCCCATTTATCCGTTGCATCATCGAGTATTGCGCGAAGCTTGCTGTTGATTGTATCTCTTGAAGACAGGGTCTGATCCAGGTCCAGTTCCCCGACAACATTTCTCAGGGTGGTCTGGGTCAGTTTTTCGATTGCGTCGGGAAGATTAGCGATCTCATAGACGGATTTTACCGGATCGGTAATCTGAAAATAAAGAATGGCATTCAATTCTATTACCACATTGTCCCTGGTGATGACGCTTTGTTTTGGAAAGTCATAGACTGTTTCACGAAGATCGATCCTGGTTACGCGCTGTTTTCGAATTATTGTTTTACCGCTCTGGTCCAGCAGAACATAGCGCCATTCGATTTGCCGAGGCTTGTCGAAAAGAGGCCACAGGATGTTTATGCCGGATGAAAGCGTTCGGTGAAACCGCCCCAGTCTCTCTATCACCATAGTTTCACTTTGCTGGATGATCAGAAAGCCCTTTACTGCGAAGAAAATAACGAATAGCGCAAAGATTGCCAGGATGATCAATGCCCCCATTACCGGCTCCTTTTCAGTTTTGAATCGGTTTTACATACACTTTGGCGCCTTCAACCCTAA
>Ga0326727_10007172_pt1 | contig 29784 bp, 23 predicted proteins | sample MB2enrmetagenome_FD_207643 | JGI IMG/M metagenome (GOLD analysis project Ga0326727, IMG submission 207643) | Lab enriched peat soil microbial communities from McLean, Ithaca, NY, United States - MB29MY | ecosystem: Environmental > Terrestrial > Soil > Wetlands > Peat | place: USA: New York... | reverse complement strand
CTATTGTCTGGTTCAACTGAAGGCCCTTCGATACATGGCAAGAGAATTAAGCGAAATCTACAATTTGGATGTAAAAGACCTAAGGGACATTCTTAATATCATTATTAGAGACGAAGAGATTCACAGAGAACTCTTGTCAAAAATGAAAAGGATTCTTGTGGGAAAAGAAATACAGACAGAAGGGATAGCACCTGTATTCAAGTACACAAACCCTGACGCATGGAACTACGAATCAACACTTCATAGCTTCACAGACACACAAGCCAAAGAAAACATTTGAAATACCTTCCGATTTAACTTGTAGGTTTCTAACTCGTAGTCGCATCTACCTTCCAAGCCTCCATCGTGAAATTCAAATTTTATTATCTTAGGTTCAATTCCAGCAATCATAGAGTTTTTGCGGAACATGCAAAGGTGATGGCGAACCATCAAATGCATTTCCCTCTGGACCCAATTCAACAAAAATAGGCTTTATCTCTAAAGCTTTATGAATAAAGGATCCATAAGCTGGATTCTGAAGCTGTTTGAATCAGTCCTTGAATTTCTAATTTAAACCAAAGCCATTAACGAAAAGCTTGTTAATTAGAAGCTTGATTAGTCGTTATGCCGCGTTTGTGGTTTGACAAGGGCACCCTTCTGTTGAAAGGGGAGGTTGGAACTCCATATGGTAAATGGGACCCACGAAGCGGTTGTTACCGACTTAAGGCTAGCCACTACAAGGATGCCTTGGAATATTTTAAGGAAAGCAGAATCCACTGCGAAGATGATGTTCCAAATCTGCCTCCTCTCGAACAAGTAAAAAGCAACGTAGAGCTGAGATCTTACCAAAACAAGGCCTTAGACAACTGGCAACGTGCAGGAAACAGAGGAGTACTAGTTTTGCCCACAGCCGCCGGAAAAACCTTCATTGCACTCAAAGCAATTGATCTCCTCAGAACACAAACGTTGATAGTTGTTCCCACTTTGGATCTAATTGACCAGTGGAGAAAACGAGTGAGAGAATACCTCGGCGTGGAAGCCGGCGTCGTAGGCGGAGGCGAAAACATCATACGGATGGTGACGGTCTCAACCTATGATTCTGCTTATTCCCAAGCGGCACAGTTAGGAAACAGGTTTATGTTCTTAGTTTTTGATGAGGTGCATCATTTAGCTTCCCCGGGGTACATGCAAATCGGAGAAATGTACATTGCACCCTACCGCATGGGTTTAACCGCCACCTACGAAAGAAGCGACCAGAGACATGCACTTCTTCCACTGATTGTAGGCGACCCAGTTTACTCTATTGACATTGAAGAACTAGCAGGAAAACACCTTTCACCCTACACGTACGAGAAAGTATCAGTCGAACTGACCCCTGAAGAACAAGAAACCTACGAAGCCCAGATGAGCGTCTTTAAAAACTATCTTAACCAGAGACGAATCGTCTTGAAAAGCGCCGCTGACTTTCAAAGGTTTATAATGACCACTGGCAGAGATCCACATGCCCGAGAAGCACTTCTCGCTCGAAACCGCGCTCTAAGAGTTGCAGTCAACTCCGAGGCAAAACTCAACCAGTTAGCCCAAAGACTTGAAACGTACAAAGACGAGAAAATTCTGATTTTCACGCTATACAACGATTTAGTCTACACGATCAGTAGGCGTTTTCTGATTCCAGCCGTCACGTATCAGACCCCAAGGGAAGAGCGCCGCGAAATACTGTCCAACTTCGGAAACGGCAAGTACAAAGTCATAGTTACTTCTCAGGTTCTCGACGAGGGCATGGATGTTCCAGACGCGTCAGTCGGCTTAATACTAGGCGGAACCGGAAGCACCCGAGAGTACGTGCAGCGACTAGGGCGGCTTCTCAGAAAAAAAGAAGGCAAAACCGCCAAAATAATAGAAATCATCTCCAAGGAAACCGTGGAAGTCGGCATCAGCCGCAGACGACGCCTAAAAACTGGAGAGGCATCATAGTGCTTCCAAGTAACCTGTTGGTGGTGTGGAAGAGGAAAGGCGAAATCCTGCCCCGCTACGCTAAACTCTCCAGTGACAATCTTGAAGTTGCAGGCGGCCTTATCGAAGCATACAAGGAACATATTGGAGAAAAGAAGAAAGCCCTCAAAACCGTAGTCACCGACCTTGAGAACAAAGGATATGAGTACCGCTTCGTTAGGGCGTTAGCTTTGCTGCTTGACCGAAAAGGCACCTTTACCTGCAACAGCAAAATCAACCCCATTGACTTAAGAAGAAAAATCTTTCAAGCAACAGAAAAGTTCGGTTTACCCACAACTCCAGAAAAACGACAAAGAATAATCGAGGCAGGCGCTTCAGAAATGGCGCTGACATCGGAAAACTTTGAGGAGTATCTTTACGCCGACTTAGATGACGAGTTAATTCTTGAAAAGTTTGCTCCTCCCTCATCGTATGAACTGCTTGAACAATACAATCTTAGCCTGTCACAGACGCTTCTATTCGACTCCACAGAACTAAGCTTCACGGCATCTGGCAACTGGCAGAGCCTGTTTTATTTTGTGAAAAAACTGGGTCTTATCTACGAGGTGTTCCGCGATAATGGTTTTTGGGTGAAAATAGATGGCCCAGCCAGCCTCTTCAAGCTCACAAAAAGGTATGGAATCAGCATAGCTAAGCTTCTCCCCATAATCGTCGCCAATCCCGAATGGACCGTCAACGCAAAGATACTGTGGAAGTACACAAACGAAATCTGCAACTTCAAAATCGAAAGCCAAAAGCATGGCACACTGTTTAAGAAGCCTAACTTGCCGCCTGCAACCTACGACAGTGCCGCTGAAGAAAGCTTTGCTTTACAGTTTCAAGCTGTAAAGTCCGGTTGGACTTTGAAAAGAGAACCAGAACCTGTTCCCGCGGGAACCCAAGTGATAATACCCGATTTTTCCCTTGAAAGAGCCGGCGTCAAAATCTACGTAGAGATTGTAGGGTTCTGGACTGAAGAATATTTACTGAGAAAAGCAGAAAAACTAAAGCAAGTAGAAGCCAAGATGCTTCTGCTAGTTGACGAAGCTTTGGCATGTGAGAAACTCGCTGCACTGGAGAAGCGACCGCAATTGAACTTCATTTATTATCACGACAAAATCCCCCTCGCATCAATTCTGCGTTACTTAGAAACCGCTTTCGAAGGAGTCAAAGACAGAGAGATCAAATTCTTAGAGAATCTCCCAGTTAAGTTTACAGAGCCAGTTATCTCCTACGACGAATTTGCCGCTAGAATCGGCATTTCCACAGAAGCCGCCAAAGCGGTTCTAACAGTTAATCCTCCTCCAGGCTACGTTGCGATGCCCAACATTCTAGTAAGTAAAGAAAAGCTAATTCAAATAAATAATCAAATCGAAGAATGCCTAAAACAGTCAGGAAAGTTACCTCTTACCCAAGCAATAAGGCTAATTGAAGCTGAAGGAGTAAGTGACGCATCCTGCGCTTTAACTCAACTCGGCTATAAAATTACTTGGCGCGGAATAAACAGCGAACAAGCTGAAGTCTCCAAGCCTTCAACGATGAAGGAGTAGGCAGTCCAGCAGCTTACCTATCCGCTACTTGAGAATTGGAAAATTCCACGCCAAAGAAAATTCTGCTAAGTTCAGACGACCTTAGCAATTATGGGCATCACATAGTGGGAGGTTCATAATGTTTACGTGCATGCAAATCTAGTTCTTTGCTGTCTTCAAAATTTGAGCCACACCACGGGCATTCATAATCATCTTTCATAGTTACCATCAAACTAACTAAAACTGTTTTGTTTTTAAATTTATGTGGGTGGCTATTGGATACAACAATTATTAAATCTAAGAATAAAACAGCAAAATTAAGAAAACAAAGCTTCCAGTGCATTCAACTTCACCAATAGCACAGCAACTAAACAAAATCGCGTAAAAATGAAAACCTTAATAACTAAAAAAGCACTTATCAAGAACTACTTCAAGTCGAAGGGAAGATAATTTGAAAAAGATAGTAACTGTGGTAATTATTGCAGCTTTAGTTTTAGCTGCGTTTAGTATGTTGTCTACGCAAAGCGTGAAAGCGGATTCCACATCGGAAGCCAGTGTTATTTCTTACAGTTGGTATACTGCTCCTTCAAACACTGTCCTAGCATCAGCACCTGGCGATTTTATCGTAGTCGGTGAAGTTGCGAATGTGGGTTCAAACATCATACAAAACGTAACTCTTCAAGCCACCGCTTTAAGCTCCACCGGAGCGACGTTGGCCACAACCACCGGTCAAGCATTCACGTATCATACGCTTCCAGCGCAGAAGGCTCCTTTCTACCTGGACTTTACTGATGCAAGTAGCACCACAGGCAACCTAAACTGGATCTCTTCAGTCAGCTCTGTCCAGATTTCAGTTACTTCCGTTGCTGATACACCTTACAGACAATATGCAGGTGTGATGGTTCCAGCTGTAGGTGGCAGCGCTCCTTACATACCCGGCAATGGCAGCTACATTGTTATAGGAGCCGTTGTGAACAATGGAACCCAAACGGATCAAGACCCCTGGGTTGTTGCAACATTTTATAACAGTGCTGGAAAAGTTATAGGTTTGAATTTCACAGATGAACTAACTAGCACTCTTGCCCCTACCGACGCCTTAAGGTTTTTTGCATCACCCGCAGATGACACACCTCAATTAACAAGTGAAATAGCAAGCTACTCATTAATTGTTGATTCTTTAACCATGTCGAATTCTACATCACCTACTTCTTCGCCCACCGCCTCACCTTCAAAATCAACGACACAATTGCCAATATTGCCCATAGTAATCGTAGTAGTCGTCGTTGTAGTTGTCGTCGCTGCTCTGATGTTACTTAGAAAACGCCAAAAGATGCCTCCACCACCCCCGCCGCCGCCTCCACCGCCAACTCCATAACAGCCGCCAAGCTCAATCTTTTTTCTCCTCAGTAATATCTCTGAACAAGATACTCATACCAAGCAGGAGAGCATAAGTAACTTTTCTGCAGAAACCAACAAATCTAGGTTGCTTGTTGATTTCCATTCTTATTATTATGCAGTTCCGATAATCTGAGAAGCGTCTCTTTGTAGACTTGAATGGCGTTCAAGTACTCGCTTATGTCAATGTGCTCATCTAAAGTGTGATCTAAATGCGAGTCGCCTGGACCGTAAGTGACTATTGGCAGGTTCATGGCTTTGCCAAGGATGTTCATGTCGCCGGTGCCTGTTTTGCGCAGAAGCGTCGCAGGCTTGTTCAGCACTTTTCTAACAGACGACGACACTATGTGAACTATCGGTGAAGCCTTGTTAACTTCGAACGGCTCAACAGTGTCAAGAACGGTTGCTTTCACTGTAACCTTTGGATTGGCAGCTTGGTACTTCGCAATTATCTTCTCTATCTGCTCAAAAACCTGAGCCGTGGTAAACTGTATTGGCACTCGGACGTCAAGATTCATCTCAGCCTCAAAGGGAACAACAGAAGTTGCTCTGCCACCCGCAACTTTAACCAAACACGCCGTAACAGCATTAAACGGGCTTTCCGAAGGATCCAGCGAGGGATATGAAGAAGCGTTTTTGATTAGCCCCCAAACCTCATATGCTTTCTCTAGGGCATTATCGTAAAGCCAAGGCGTAGACGAATGCCCCGTCTCAGTTTTGCAAACGATTTTGAGCTGGATTTGGCCTTTGTAGCCGATGGTTACGTTCTCAACGCCGCTGGGTTCACCGAAAATAGCGTAGTCAGCCTTAATTCCTTGAGTTATCAGATGCTTCACACCGCGGCTGGTGGCTTCCTCTTCCACGACGCTGGCAACCAAAATTTTACCCTTAAACCCAGGCTCTTTAGCAGCCGAGACTGCAGCCATAATCATTGCGGCAAGCGGACCCTTCGCATCCACGGCGCCTCGAGCGTAAATTTTGCCTTCTTCAATCCGAAGCGGCAGATGCCCGGCTACCGTATCCATATGCCCGCATAATAAGATAACTGGTTCGCCCTCGCCCACAACGCCGATTACATTTCCAATAGCGTCTTTTCCAACCTCAAAACCCATCCGCTTCATTTCATAAGCTAAGAAGTTGGCTGCGTCCTCTTCTTTTCCTGAAGGGCTGTAAATGCCCAGAAGGTTAGTTAGGAACCGTACTGCTTGCTCGCTCATTTTCCTCTTCCCTCAAAACCTCATCTAAAACCGAGACTGCCCGATCGATCTGCTCTTTCTCAATCACCAAAGGCGGCAACAGCCGAACCACGGTTCTTCCAGCATCCAGCACCAAAACACCTTTTTCCGCCGCCTGGAGAATTACGTTGTGAACGTCATATCGCAGTTCCATGCCCAGCATTAAGCCTAAGCCGCGAACTTCCTTGATGATTTTATGCTTAGCCTGCAAACCTTCCAGCTGAGCCTTCAAATACTTGCCCATAACGGCTGCTCGGTCAGCAAGTTTTTCTTCTACAAGCGCATCTATGGCGGCGCATCCTGCAGCACAAACCAGCGGGCTTCCACTGAACGTGGATGAGTGTTCACCAACTTTAAGCACTGACATAATGTTCTCCTTGGCAACGGTTATACCGATAGGCAAGCCGCCTGCAAACGGCTTCGCCAAACACATAACATCAGGCGTAACACCCCAGTTTTGGCACCCGAACAGTTTGCCCGTGCGCCCAAAACTGGTTTGCACTTCATCAAAAATTAACAAAACATTCTTTTCATCGCAGATTTGCCGCGCCGCCTGCAAGTAACCGTCAGGTGGAACACGAACGCCGCCTTCACCGCGGATTGGCTCCATCAAGACTGCGGCTGTTTTCTCAGTTATCGCTTCACGAAGTTTATCGGCGTTGTCAGGGGCTACATGCTTGAACTCGGGAACCAGCGGCATGAAAGGCTCTCTGTATTTCTTGTCCCATGTTGCTGATAATGCACCCATAGTTTTGCCATGAAAAGCGCCCATTAAAGCAATTATTTCTGGTTTGCCCGTGTATTTGCGGGCTAATTTTATAGCGCACTCGACGGATTCAGCTCCACTGTTTGAAAGGAACGCTTTATCCAAGCCTTTCGGCGTTATCTGCACAAGTTTTTGTATGAATTCGCTTCGTTTGTCGTTGTAGTAGCCGCTGTGACATGAAATAAGCTGTTCTGCCTGAGCTTGAATGGCTGCTACAACTTTTGGGTAACAATGCCCCAGCAAAGCTACACCGTAGCTACTTGAGCAATCCAAGTATTCTTTGCCGTTTATGTCCCAGACAAGCGCACCTTTGCCTTTTGTTAGTACGATTGGTTTTTTGGAGAAAACATTCGCCATGAACCGATTTTCAATATCCGTTATGTCTTTGTCATTCATCGGTTATCACTGTACCAACCTTATGATTCAAAGCACAACTAATAGGCTGATTTCCCGTGCCCGCGGTAACTAAGACTTCTTTGACGCCTTGGTTTAAAGCTTCCAGTGCTGCGTGGACTTTGGTGCTCATGCCTTGCCCAATGCTTGACATGACCTCTTTAACCTCTGTTGCGCTAATTTTTGGAACACACTCGCCCTTGAGCATTAAGCCCGCCACGTCGGTGAGCAGGATTAAGCGGTCTGCTTTGAGGGCGCCTGCAATTATGGCGGCTGTTCGGTCGCCGTCCACGTTGAGGGGTTCAAAATCTTGGCTAATCGCTATAGGTGTCACAATTGGCACGTAGCCTTTTTCAAGCAGGAGATTTAGCAGTTCGGAGTTAACTTGGGTTATTTTTCCTGTATAGCCGCCGTCGATAACTTTTTTTCTGCCCCGTTCGTCGATGTGGATGAGCTTGGTTTTTCGTTCAGCCTTCAAGGTTGCCGCATCTAAGCCAGTTATGCCTACAGCTTGGATGCCTTGGCTTTGCAATGCTAAAACGATTTGCTTGTTGATTTTGCCTGCCATAACCATAGTGTAAATTTCAATTGTTTCTTTGTCGGTGTAGCGGCTTCTGAACCCTTCTGGCGAAATTATGAATTTTTGTTCTTTGCCCAGTTTAGAGGCGATTTCGGTGACTTCTACGCCTCCGCCGTGCACAAGGATGACCTTGTTGTCTTTGGCTACTTCTTTTAGGTCGGAGACTAAATCTTGGGATGCTCCCTCTTTGAGTATGCTTCCGCCCATCTTTATTACAAGCAGCATAGCTATCACATCGGATGGAAACCAGTACTTTTTAGCCCAGTTGTCTCATCTATGCCCATGAGAATGTTCATGCATTGTACGCCTTGACCTGAAGCACCTTTAGCCATGTTGTCGAGGGCTGAGAAAAGCAAAAGCCGATTCGCATGCTCATCTATCTCGAAGCCGACATCACAGTAGTTTGTGCCCATGGTCACCTTCGGATCAGGCAACTGATACGGCCCCTTCTGATACTTAACCAAGCGTACGAACGGTTCATTCCCATACTGTCCGCGGAGAGCTTTCCAAACGTCCTTGCTGGTAATGGGTTGTTTTGGAAAAGTGTGAATAGTTGCAAGGATCCCACGAACCATGTTTACGGCATGGGGGGTGAACGATATTTTTACTGGTTCATTCGTTAACGCGTTAAGTTCCTGTTCAACTTCAGCGATGTGGCGGTGCCCAATAACTTGGTAGGGTCGCACTCCGCTAAACCGTTCAGGATGATGCGATGAAAGGGTTGGTTTGCTACCGGCACCAGAAGAACCAACTTTTAGGTCCACTACGATTTTGTCTTTGTCAACAAGCCCAGCTTTCACTATAGGCGCTAAGCCCAAAATAGCGGATGTTGCCATGCACCCTGGACAAGCGACGAGTTTAGCGTTTTTTATTTCTTCCCGATGAAGCTCGGGCAAGCCGTATGCAGCTTCCTTGAGCATTTCCGGGTGGGCATGTTTCCAGCCGTAGTAGGTTTCGTAGTCGGCTGGGTTTTTGAGGCGAAAGTCTGCGCTCATGTCGATTACTTTTAAGCCTGCTTCTAAGAGTTTAGGAACTAAATTAACTGAGCCACCGTGCGGGGTTGCCGTGAAGATCAATTCGCAGTTTTTCTGCAACTCAGTCATATCTTGGGGGACGAATTTCAGCTGTGTCAATCCCCGCAGGTTCGGATGGACGTTGAAAACGTATTCCCCTACGCTTTGGCGTGAAGTAACCATAGTTACCTCTGCTTGCGGATGAAGAAGCAGCAGCCGCAGGAGCTCGCTGCCAACGTATCCTGAACCGCCAATTATTCCGATTCTCAACATCTTTTTTTCCTCGTTACTTGATTAATTGTCTATCAGGCTTTGTGCACTCTTTAGAAGAGGAACCGCCACATTGTAGCCTGTTGCAAGCCGAGTGTTCTCCCAGAACTCTGGGCAAGAATTCGACTCATGAAACACTAATGCACTCTTATTATTTTCTACGCTTTCTTCAATTATCTTTTTAATATTTTCGTAATGCTCGCTATCTCTGTAGCCTTGGAACGCTTTTTCTAGTTTACTGTTCCATGCTTGGAAGTCAGTTAGGCGACTGTCATCCCGCTTAATCCTTTGGACAGGCGTGAACGCTTTGGCTGCCTTATCGAGTTCAGCTTTGAGGTAAGCGTCATCAACCTGTTTGTTTTCTTTAACGTTTACCATGGCGTCTAAAGCGAAAATCCACGCTTCACTGCCTTTTCCAAGGGCTTTGCCGCATTTCACCGCAAGTTCCTGAATGCTCTTAGGTAGTTTGGCGCCGAAGACCAAGTTGCCCAAGAAAGTGTTTGTTCTGAAATCCTTAAAGCCGGCTCTTGCCATCGCGGCAGGGTAGCAAACTGGTTGTTTACCTTTCTCTTTATGAACTATTATTCTTAAATCGTAAAACCACTTCTGAATCAGTTCCTGCGCAACTACGCCGACAGGGTTAATTATTGAGGGTCTTGTTTCTTGAATGCTGGTTATGAGTTCTTCTTGGTTTTTTGATAGCATGATCATTTTGCCGTGAGTCCCCGCGTCGGCTTTGATTACTATGCCTTCTGTAAGGGAGATTTCTTGTTGGAATAGTTCTGCTATATCTTTTTCGTTGTGAATTTCCTTGCCATTTTTCATGGTGTCGGTTGAGTCGCATGGGACGTAGACCGTTTTGGGAACTGGGATACCTTCTTTCCAGAAGTTGAGTAATGTGCGTAGTTTGCTGTAGCAGAGGAATTCGATATTAGAGCTGTTTAGCGTTTTTTTGCCGAGTTGTTCCATGATGTATGAGGCTTGGAGGCGACGATTTTTGCTTTGCGCGCGGTTAAGCACGACAACGGTGTCTCTGATTATGTTTGTGTAGTCTTTGCCTTTGGTTTTAGCGCTAAAGCCGTCTTTGGAGATTGATAAAGAGATTTTTCGGAATGGCAGAAAAGTCAAATCAACGCCTAACTGTTGGGCTGTTAGCTTGATGCCGTTTTCGTCGTTTTCTGACCGCTCATATAGGAGTGCTATACTCATCGCTTTTCTGCTTCCACCAAAAAAATTAATCAAAAAACTGATTTAAATAATGAAGGCTGGGTAGTGATACTGCTTATTCGCCCCAGTCTTCGCCTTCAATGGTTAATTCTTGAAGGTCTACGCATCCGCCTTTCACTTGTTTAACTTCAAGTTCAAGTCCGCAGCCGGGGCAACTCAGGATTTCTCCTTTTTCTATGTCTGCTGGAACATCAATCTCTGCGTCGCAGTCAGGGCATTTCGCCTTATTTACAGTCTTCATTTCTTGAGGGTTTATATTTACTGGTTTAATCATTTTATTCGTCACTTTATTATATTCGGAAATGTCTTTTTCAGTAAAGTCGGGTTTCTTTTAAACATTTTGACTTATTTGTTACAAGTAAGACTACTAATGTTCCATTTGGTGCAAATGTTTAGCATAGAAAAAAGAGCTTTAGGAACTGAAAAACGTACAATAAACACGTAAACACAACGAAATCCGCACTCACTCAAATGTCCAGAATAGAAATCGTTAAATTATCTTACTGCAATAACATTCGGCGACAGAAAATGGATGAGAAAAACAAGGAAATAATCAAACTCCTAAAAGATGACTCGAGAGCAGGCTACGGCGAAATAGGCGCCAAAGTAGGCTTATCCGAGGGCGCCGTACGGAAAAGAATCAAAACACTTGGCGACGAAGGAGTCATACGCAAATTCACGGTTAAAATCGGCGTTGCAGAAGGCGCCCAAGCCATAACTTTACTCACAACCAACCCTGCCTATCCAACACAAGACGTGTCAAAAAAAATCCAAACAATCCCAAATGTTGAAACAACCTATGAAGTAACAGGCGAATACGACATCGTAGCAGTCATCAGCGGTATGAACGTGACAGAAGTTAACGAGTGCATAGAAAAAATCCGCTTAGTAGAAGGCATAATGAAAACCAATACGATGATTGTCCTACGTAGCTCCTGACCTTCTCCCACCAGACCCGCTTCAAAATGTTTGGCAGAACACAATTAGCTAATAGAAATACAAACGGGTTTATTCGGGCTTTTTGTTAAAGCGACCCGTTTTAAGGTCTCTATTTTGCCTTGTCAGCATTAGAGCCTGCCTTGAAAGTTGTTGAATCGTAGATGTGCTGAACAGACGGACAATAACAAGCAAAATCAATAATATTTATTAAGACTCGCGACACAGTGTCATTTGGGCAAAGAAAAATGGTTGAAAAACTGCAGGAAAGCGCCCAGTCTTTAAAATGCTTAAACAACATCGAAATCGAGACTTTTAGACTTTATGAAGCGTTAGCCAAGAAAATCAATCCGCCTGAAAGCAGCTTTATTCTGTGTTTAGCATATGACAGCCTAAAATGCGCAAAGGTCATTCAGGGGATACTCGATTATATTGACTTGCCTGAAACAGAAAACGTTAATTGCAAAAAGAACTTGGCGGAAATAGCAGACAATATTTCCAAGTTTACCAAAAAATTATCTAAAACCAACAACCTAAACTACGAGATTTCATGTGAAATACTGAAAGAATTAACTGACCTTGAGGATCAACTCAGTGAAGTATACACCAATTACCTGCAATCCGCCGCAATTAAAAATATAGCTGATGAATTTTCAAAGCTAGCATTAAACTTGAGCAATTTTAAGAAGATCTTTGAAACCTTCGTGGAGCAAAAACAAAAACACCGAGAAACCCTCATCGAAATCATATATTGCTTCGAGGCAAAGGAATCGGAAAGACTCCGAACCATGGCGCCAACATTCAAATATAAAAACCCTGACGCATGGATCCATGAATCAACGATTCATGACTTCACGGATACAGAAGCCAAAGAAAACGTTTGAAATATCTTCCGATTCAGCATCCTCACCTTAACTATGGCGGTTATCAGGCGTAGCTACTGCGATGTTGCGAAAAAATATTGCATTTCAAGAAAAGTTATTTTTTTCAACCATTAATTCTTTGACCATGCGGTCAATTTCATCTCTGATTTCTTATGAGACTGCAAAAAAGGACACTGAGAAAATCGTAACAGCAAGTGCAATGATGATTGGAGCAGAATAATGCTTAAGTTTGGTGAAGATGATTTGGCGGTTGAGGGCCCCAATCTCTAAAATCCCTAAACTTCTTACGTAATCCCATATTTATTCCCCTGCTATTTTTGCGAATAGGGCTTCGGCTAGTTTGGATGGCATAATCTTGCTTGTGTCGTCCAGGATTAGGAAGTTGCGGTCTTTGGCTTCTGCGAGCAGGATTTTTCTGCAAAATTGGAGTTTGTTGCATTTTTCGCAGTCGCCTTCGTGTTTGTACCAGAGTTGGATGCCGTTTTTAGCTGAAAAGGTGACGAAGGCTTGGGTTTTGAAGTGATTGCTGCATCCTTTGAGGAATCCTCTGTTTGGGTCGATTGACAATTGCGAAAGATATCAAAATTACTATTAAAAACATTCATTAAATGTAAAAATATTATTATATATTCTTTAATTATTAGCATGTAGTAGACGAATTTAAAAATCTGTTTTATCAAAGCTGACCTATCTTTTACGACGTACGATTTGAATTTCTACTTAACTTGTTAATAAAGGGGTTTTACTAATTTAGTTTAAGGGTTTGCTGAGACTCCGGACCGAAACTTAAAGGAAAAGAAAAACAAAATGAAAATTGCTTTCTTTACTGTAGCTATTTTGAGTTTAACCAGAGCCTTCTCAGCCCCAATCTTCTCGTTGCTTTCAGAATAACTAAAAAAGGGGAAAGTGAGTGTTGTGTTCATTTGCCTTCACTTTATGGTCGTTTTCTGAGCAATAGCAACACGATTACAGCGCCGATTATGATGATTATGATTGCTATTGCAACTATGCCTAACTCTAACGTCGATGTGGTTGCTAGGCCTGTTGGTGGTGAAGCTGTTGGTGCCGCTGTTGGTGCTGGGCCTTGCACGACCATGACAGTTTCGTCACTTGATCCCCAGTAACCGTTGGTGCCAGCGAAAGTTGCAGTGATAGTGTATTTGCCCGGGACATTTGGAGGCTGCCACACGTAGCCGAATACGCCGTTTGAATCGGTTGTAGCTTTGCCGAGGGTGATGAAGTTGTTGTTCGGGTCAATAGCGGTCAACGTTACTGTAACGCCTGTGAAATTGGTTGGTTCTGGTTGTTGCTGGTAAACGTAAGCCATCCAAGCCGTCATGCTTGCGTCAGATGCGCATGGAACGCCGTTTGGAAAGTCAGCTGCCTGCTCAGTCTGCTTGGTGCCCGGCGAAATGTCCACCACTGTGCCCTGTATCGCTACAGGGGTTCCTGCTGTGACAGCAGTCTGTGGTGCTTGCACTGTGGTTGCGCTGGGTCCTCTGCCGACAACGTAAATCGAGTTGTCATAGGCGTTAAAGAATGTGTTAAAGCCGTCTGCCATAGCCGCGGAACCGCCGTTATTGTCATTTGAAAGGCTCCAGATTTCCTTGCCGGTAGTTGCGTTGATAGCGCGTGTAAGTGCACCCTTGTAAATCGGTGTTTCGACAGTGTGCTCACTAGTACATGTATATACTATTCCGTTGCCAATAGCGTATATGGACATTGGATAATTACCAGGATACACTGAGTAGCTGGAAGTACTGTTACCTTCCCCGCCATTACCGTAGCTCCACAATAGGTCTCCATTCGTCAAATCGTAACAGTAGATTATTCCTCCCATTCCAGTGGTGTAGAGTTTCCCGTAAGCACAGTCACTAGTAGTGGCAGGACCAATAAAGTTGTAGTAACTAAGGGAGTCTTGATTGCCAACTGGACCCCATAGTTTCTGACCTGTGGCCATGCTGTATCCTACATACTGCATAGTTTCTGCATGGTATTCAACGAAGACGCCGCTGCCGCCGTTAGCCGTTGGATCAGCTCCGGCAAATTCAACAGTAAGGTTACCAGGTGGCGCGTTAACTGTATTCATCCATAGCACCGAACCGATTGCACCCCTGGATGCGTTGAGGTTGACAGCGAAGTACGTGTAAGGAGCAGAGCTAGATGGAGCTGCAAGTGAATAGTCGTCACCAGAAGGATAAGTGCCGTTCATGCAAATCAACATATTACCGTAGAAAGCTTTGAGTATGACAGGCGTCGGGGTCATAGTGTTTAGCCAGGGTACCGAAATGTTCCAGTCATACATGCTTGAACTGCTTGCATCGGGATAACCTGCAAATGCTCCACCACCTACTTGAGTCCCCGGTTGTCCTGGTATAGGAAGATTTACAAGCCAGACCCCTAGGTTGGTCGAGTTCCACTCACACAAACGCCAATCTGGATTTGCCGTGGTGCCTGCGTTCTCACCGACATACATAATGTATTCACCATTTGGACCCATTGCACTTGCGCCTGAGGGAATGTTAGTTGCGTTCATCACCCAGTCTCCCGTGAATCCATCATAAAACGACCAAGTAACTGGTTGCCCAGTGGAAACTCCTATTCCAGCATTATTTATATTTCCTCCTGAAGATGAAACTAGCATTGGTGGATAAACTCCGTGTTGGTTTTCATCTTGTTTGTCCCATACAAAGCCGAATGATAGCGCTCGAACATCAGTCCGCGACCATATAACTTGTCCTGTTTGTAGGTCAACGCACACAGTTGGTCCATAAGGAGTAACGAAAGAGCCTGGTCCAATACCTGCTCCTGGGACACCTGTGAATGATACCGGTTCCGTGTAGTAGAGGTACCCGTCCAGTATTATCGGATTTGTGTATCTTTGAAGGTAACAAGAACCATCGGCAAAAGTGTCTCCCTGAATGAGAAAATTGTTTCCTCCAGCTACTCCTCCCATATCCAATGGGTTAGTCCACATAATATGAGCAGTTTGAGATCCTACGGCATCACCTGGGAAACCACCATTATAGTCTTGTGCACCTGTACCTAGCCAGTTTGAAGCAATCGTGTACCAGGCAGTGTTCTCGCCATAGATTGGTCGCGTCCAGTAAGCAGTTGGAAGGGGGGCACTCATCGTGGCTGCGGGCAATGTCTGCTGAACAGTAAGCGTCGTTGATGCCGTGCTGGGCATATAAGTATCGTTAACAAATACTGAGCCAGTATAATGGTCATATGTATTGACTGCTTGTCCTGGGAAAGTAAAATTAAGGGTGTATGTGCCGATTTGTGTAGGAGTAAAGGTATAGCCCTGATTTGATGTTGTATCTGATATATAAGCAAAAGTCTGCGTGGTTACTGTACCGTTAGGCGCTGTAATGGTGAGCTCGTAGTTATGGAATCTATAGTCGTTAGCCAAATATGCATCGTTAAAAGATTGGTCAAGCCACATATATACGAGCGTTGGCTGACCGACACCAACAGGGTTAGGTTCAGCTTGTACGTAGGCGTACGTTGTAATATTCCATGCGGGTGTGTGTGCATTGGCAGTTGGTAATATCACCAGCATACTTGAAGCAGACAATGAAAGCATCAAGAATAAAGCAATAATTGCAGTTTTATTTTTAGCGAATTCCATTTTTTTTCTTTCTCGTTTTTTGTCAACGCGCTTGGCGCGTTGCAAGGAGCAAATCTGTTCCCATTCAGTATTTAAAATTTTTGGAATAACCTAAAATAATAGGAAAAATAAGCCTAAAAAACAGCTAATGTGGTCAAATTTACGAAAAATATAGCGTGTAACGCGATGCTGCTCAGTCAAAAAAATCGAATTGTGGAAGGCATTGGAAGAGAAGCCATATGGACATATTGCCTTACATAAAAGCAAACGGCTCTAAACGTTACACTATATAGTGTTACGTTCTAAACGTGAGCTACTAAGGACCACAACAAGAATCTACTTTGTAATTGTACTCCGCGTTGATCTATGTCGACCGCTCTTCCTGCAGTCTATATTGTTGAGGTCCAGTAGCGCGGAACAGGGAAAATATAATTTGAAGTGCTGGTTAATTGTGTGTCCAATTTCCCAAAGTCAGGAAGGCTAATTATTTGATTCTGAATCTTGAGCAAATGTTCAATGTCCCTAATGAAAGCAAAAACATGTAAGTCGTAATTTCCGGAGGTCGCCGTTATGAAAAAAATATCTGGAATTTCCGAAAGAACATTCATCGTTGCAATTGAATCTCTTTGGGACTTGAGTCGGATTCGAGTTTCCATTTGGCAATTGTATCCAAGTCTTTTTGGGTCGATTTGGATTAACGGATTAACTGTTCCGTTTTTTTTGAGCTTTCTATATCTTCTTATTACCGTATCGGTTGCAATTCCTAATTCTTTAGCAAGATTGCTGAAAGGCATACGGCCATTCTGACTCAGCTTGTCAATTATTTGGATATCTATTTCGTCAACTTTGCCTGCTGCGCTTGCAGTGCTGACTGTCGACTTTGATTGTTTCTCATAAACTTCATCTTTCAACTTTGTGAGTAGTCCAAACGACAAATTCCAAGGAATGCATTTTACGGCGCCAGTCCAGACGTAAGATACTATTCTTCCAGCACTTAGTTTTGCTAATCTCATCTTCAGTTCTTCCAGTTCCCCTAAGTTCCTCATGAGGGCAAAAACCTCAAAGTCGCCCTTAACCGTATGATTAAAGACATTGTCCGGATAATTAATGACGTTATCCGGATGATGAAAAGTGTGAAATTTATTGGCCTCTCTCTTTACCCGTTCGTGCAATAGGTCATTGTCCATATAATAGTCTACCAGTAGAACCTCAGCAAAGGCTTGAAATCCTAGATGGCGGTTGTCTACTTGTGTTGTTGCACCGACGATTATTCCTGCTTTCTTCATTTCGACATAACGTTTTTGTACTGCGTTTCTTGAGGTGCCGATCTCCTGTGCGATTTCAGAGAAATCTTTGCGACCATCTTTTAACAAGATGTGAAGTATTCTTGCATCGATTTCGTCGATCGTTGGCGTTAGGAACAAACACTCCTTGCACTTGTTTAAATGATACCTTTCTTAAGGGTGGCATCTATTTAATATCTCCGTTCCAAGTCCTTAATTACGACACTTAACTGGTAAATCCAAGTGCGCGCGCTCTTAATCCAATCTCTTTTCGTAGCTGAAAGCTCAATGTGCAAAATGCTATATAACAGTTGACTCAAAATAGGCAAGCTATGGGTTCCGAGGAGTTTCAATTTGTCAAGAGTCTTAAGGGACATTTGCTACTTCCCACGTTGCTCCTGGCTTCGTTTCTCGGATTCACTGGTATTGTTCTTCTCAGTACGCTCCTCGTGGACATAGCATCGTCACTTAAGGTTCCAATCGGAACGGCGAGCCAACTTGCCGCAGTTTCCAGTTTTCTATTCCTCATCATAGGTTTTGTCATGAGCGCCTTAAGCATCAGGTTTAAACACAAGTCGTTGTTTCTTTTCAGCGTGGCAATCATTGGCGTCGGAGCATTGGTTTTCTTCTTGGCCTCGGACTTTGCCACAGCGCTACTGTCCCAGATCCTCATGGGGACAGGCGACGGAATGTGTAGCATCATGACTTATTCCTTGATTGGTGAACTCTTGCCTTTGGAAGAGAGAGGGTGGGCAATCGGCTTAATAGCTTCCACTCAGTTTTTTGCGTTTGCCTTTTTTGCGCCGTTATCTGGCTTTATTGAGAGTATCGCAGGGTGGCGTTTGATCCCTCTTTGGTTCATTTTTCCCCTTTCCATTGCTTGCCTAGCTCTAGGTTTGCTTGTTATTCCTTCAAAGCCGAGGCAGGAACGACCTCCCCTAAGCACTGAGTACTCGCAAGCTTTCAAGCAAATTTTCTCCAACAAATCCGCAGTAGCTTGTCTAGTGGGCACAACCTTTTTTTTGATTTTAAGTGCGATAACTTTTTATGCGGTATCGTTTTACCGGGTAGACTTCTCGGTTTCTCCCACGACCGGCGGCATCCTATCGTCCTTTGCCTCTGTAGGAGGAATCTTCGGAGCCTCAGGCAGTGGAAGGCTAATTAATCGGTGGGGCAGAAAACGTCTTGCCGTCTCAGCAGCTTTCGTTGCTGGCATATTTGCTATTCTATTCACTTTTGTACCTAATATGTGGATTTCCGTCGCTTTTTGGTTGGTGTCAGCATTTTCAGTGGCAATGATGGGTACGGCTCTTACCTGTTTGGTCCTTGAGCAAGTCCCAGAGTTCAGGGCGTCGATGATGTCGATATCCATTACATTCGGGGGCTTCGGTGGCGTTTTGAGTTTTATTATCGGTGGGTTGGTGCTCAACCTTTACGCTACTAGCTTTCAACTTTTGATGATCATTATTGGCGCCTCAGGCGTAGCTTCAGGTCTAGTTGTGCTTCTGTTTGCAAAGGATCCGTCCAAAACCCGACTGCCTACTCAAAACACAGCCTAGTAGAGCCATAGCGCCGCTAAACTCCCCATTCAGACACTTCGCAGCTGTCTTGGGAGTTCCTTTAAAGTTTGTCCTGGGCTTCAGAGATATCGACGGCAACTCTGGAGAACCTCGTCTTCAGCGCGGGCACGCGCTATAAAAATCAATTTTTCGTAAATTTGCTTAGATTATCAGTTTTTCAGGCTTATTTTTACTATTATTCTAGGTTATTCCAAAAATCTTAAATAGCGAATGGAAACAAAGACGCTCCTCGCAGCGCGCTCTGCGCGCGCTCACAAAAAAATAAAGGAGAAGGAAAATAAAATGAAAACGCTAAAAAATAAAATTCTTGCTTTGATTGCAATGACTCTGATGCTAAGTTTTATTGTTACACCTCTTGCCTTACCCGCTGCTATTGCACAGACTGCAAGTTCACCTATTCCTACCAATGCCTACGTTACCGTTTCACCAAATCCCACGGGGCTCAATCAGCAAGTAACATTTGAAATGTGGATGCCCCAGCTTGCCCCAACGGCCGGAGGCGTATTTGGTAGCGCGTATAGTGGTGGAAGCTGGACGAACTACAAGTTGCTAATTACGAAGCCCGACGGAACACAACTCACTCTTGGGCCATTCACCTCTGACCCTTCAGCGGCCGCTGAAGCATATTATACCCCTACCGTGATTGGGACATACAATGTAACGTTCAGCTTCCCCGGACAACACGTGGTAGGCCCCAATTTTATCGGGGTGCCAGTTGACTTATATTACGGAGGCAGCAGTTTCACAACAACGTTCACAGTGCAGCAGCAACCTGTATCACCGTCTCCTCAAACTCCGCTTCCAACCAGCTACTGGACACGACCCATAAACGCTCAAAACCAAGAATGGTACCAGATCTCGGGGAACTGGCTTGGAACTGGCGCAGGCGAATTCGGGACCAGCACGTATGACATAAATGGAAATTTCAATCCGTACACTCTAGTTTCTGATAGTCCTCACATTATGTGGACTAAGCCGATTGAATTCGGAGGGTTGATCGGAGGCGAATTCGGAAACACAACGACAAGCAACTACTACAACGGGAAAAACTATGAACCTGCCTTTACTCCACCAGTAATACTTAACGGAGTGCTGTACTACAATTCTCCTACTCCGCCAAGAGAAGGCTTCTATGCAGTCGATTTAAGCACGGGTAAAACGTTATGGTATCAGAACAATACAGCCACCATTTCTAACGGACAAGTAGAAAACTTCATTTCGCCTAATCAAGAAGGAGGTATCCCATACCTGTGGTCCGTCCAAGGCACTACATGGTACGTGTATGATGCTAATACAGGGAACTTGATACTGAAAATTGCGAACGCAACACCCGCACCTTCTATTGGTTTGGGCAGTACGCCAGGCGGAGTAGAATCTAACATTGTTGAAGGTCCGAACGGCGAACTGCTTTTCTACGTTCTCGACGGAACGCACAACTGGCTAGCTATGTGGAACTCAACGTTATGCATACTATCATCTCCTGGCTCTAGCGACTGGAGTTGGAGACCTCAAACTGGCGGGACGCTTAACTGGGAAAATGGTATCCAATGGAATGTTACAACACCGTCGTATCCTGGTCAATCAATTAATCGCATAAATGATGGCGTAATATTGGCGACCACGGGAAATTACTTTTTCCGGACAGGTTGGCAGATGGAGATAGGCTATAGCATGACTACCGGGCAGCAATTGTGGGTTCAAAATCGTACGCTATTTGCTGGTGCGATCACTTATGGGTTGATGGGACCTGTTGCGGACGGAGTGTACACGGAATTCCACATAAACACAATGCAGTGGTACGGATACAGCATTTATACAGGAGAGCAACTTTGGGGTCCATCTGTAGCTTACACGAACCCTTGGGGTTCTATTCCAAGTGACGACATCTTTGCGCAGAGTGCTTACGGCATTCTTTACGCACAATCCGTAGACGGAATCCATGCGCTCAATATTACGACTGGCCAGACGCTGTGGACTTTCTATGCTGCCAACAGCGGGGCCAATTTTCCAGGATTCAGCACTTATCCCTTCGAAACTAACATGCTATTCACAATTGCTGACGGAAAAGTCATTGCTTCTACAGGTGGTTCTCACGGGAATCCTGAATTCAGAGAAGCGAACCTGTATGTTATTGACGCATTTACGGGAAAGCAACTTTGGAGCATAAATGGATATTTTGAGCAATCTCTGCCAGTCGCGGACGGTTACCTAATAGGATTCAATTTGTATGACAACCAGCTATACGCCTTTGGTAGGGGCCCAAGCGAAACCTCTGTCACAGCACCTGACGTTGGCATTACAACCGCCATTCCAATAACGATAACAGGCACAGTGATGGATATCTCTGCCGGCTCACAACAAAATGCAGTTGCAGCTAATTTCCCGCATGGTCTACCATGCGTATCCGACGCGAGCATGAGCCAATTTATGGAGGCAGTTTACATGCAGCAGCCAATGCCAACTAACGTAACTGGTGTTACAGTCACGCTCACTGAGACCGACCACAACGGCAACACCTACACCATCGGCACGACTACAAGTGACAGCAGCGGCACCTTTGCTTACAATTGGACGCCTCCAATACCAGGCAACTACACCATCGTAGCCACCTTTGCAGGTTCAAACTCATACTACGGATCATGCGCTGAAACACACATCTACGCAAGCTCCCCAGCACCGACAGCGGCACCAACGGCTTCACCACCAACAGGCTTGGCATCGACAGGGACCGTAATGTTAGGAGTAGCAGTACTAGCAATCATTATAATCGTATGCGTCGCTGTACTGGCAATTCTGCTGCTCAGAAAACACCCATAAAGTGGAAGCAAACACAAAACTTCACTTTCCCCCTTTTTTAGGTCTTAAAACAAAGGAGAAAAGATAATGGGCTGAGAAGGCTCTAATCAAATATAACTCGCTCACAATATAAAAAAGATACATTTCTTTTTTCTCTTAAGTCCAGAGCCTCAGCAAACCCTTAAACTAAATTAGTTAAACCCTTTTTATAAACAGGTTAAGTAGAAATTAATAGTTATTTTAATACCAATATTGATTTTATCTTTATTTGTGTGCGCTCAGCCTACCTACCCGGTCTACTATATGCTTCTAATATGCTTCAAATATGATTCAACATAGATGTGCATAGAACGAAGACTGCGCACTTTTCATGCAGAACGGTGCTTTTCAACATAGAAAAAGTCTGTTTTTTCATGTAGAAAAAAACAGGAGCTAAATAAAATATGCACTTGCTTAAAACTTTATTTTGTCATTCTCTCTACAGCGCTGACTGTTCCGATATAAGCAATATCCGTTAACCCGACAAAAAAACCGGTTTCTACAACGCCGGGAATCATCTTCAACTTTACCGACAACTCAGCTGGTTTAGCTACTTCGCCAAAATATGAATCCAAAATGGCGTTACCATTATCAGTTATCACTGGACCAAGCTTTCCTTTTCCTTCGCGCAAAACAGGCTTTCCACCCGCATCAATAATTTTTCGTTTGACCAGTGAAATTGCAAAAGGCAAAACTTCTATCGGCACAGACTGGTTATTTTCACCTAACACTTTCACTTTTTTCTTCCCATCAGCAATTATAATGTTAATTTTGGAGGCAGCGGCAACAATTTTTTCTCTCGCCAAAGCCGCGCCCATGCCCTTGATTAAAAATAATTCAGGAGTTATCTGGTCTGCCCCGTCGATGGTGACGTCTATTTGCGGATGTTCGTCCAAAGTTGTAATCGGAATGCCACATTCAACCGCTAACAGGAAGGCTTGATAAGAAGTTGGAATACCCATAACACGTAGTTTTTCACGTTTTATTCTTTCGCCTATTGCTTCTATGGCAAACGCGGCTGTACTTCCGCTTCCTAAACCCGCAATAAAGCCGTCCTTGACATGTTTAACCGCTTCTAAGGCTGCTTTCTGTTTTGCCGCTTGAATTGGGTCGAGATTAGCTTTCAATTTCCATCTGTCCCAGTTTATCTAAAACCTTCTCAACTTCACTTCTAATCGACTCAATCCTTTTCTCAGCTTCAGTTTTAGCGTCAGGTTTTTCTTCTGGAAGCTTCCGCTTCTTTTTCTGTTTTTCTTCACCTGCTTCCTCCTCTTCTTCCTCATTCTCGCTTTTTTCTATCTGCGAAACTGACGTTTGAGTCGGTAATTTTACAGGTATCTCTTTTATCGGTTTAACATCGATCTTCGTTCTAAGCTCTTCAACTTTCGAGTTTAATTCTCCGAAGCGTTCACTGAAAAGCTTCATTAAATCTTCCTCCATCCCCTCAAGATCATGCAACGCAACTATTGTTTCATCTTTCGAAATGGATTCTTTAATAGACACCATTCTAGCCTTGTAGCTTGCCGCAAGCTTTTCTCTCTCTGCCTCCGAGATTTTTCCCTCTGCTTGCGCTTCATATAAGCGTCGAATTGCATCGCTCAAAATCTCTCTTTCTAAATCGAGCATTCGCAGTTCATCTTTTGCGTTAGAAGCCGTCGTTGTTGGGACGCTTTTGGAGATTCTGAAGGGTGAACCTGCATAGTCAAGAAGTGGATCTTTATCTGTTTTTTGAGGTTTTTTCTGCCGGGGTTTATTTCCCAGTTTTCTCATGGCAAAAATCACTATTCCACAGGCTATGATTACCACTGCCGCTATTATAGCGACTGTTACTGGGTCATAGTACCAAGCCATGCCAAACTGTCCCCGATATCTTGATTGCGCACCATGTATATATAAATTATATAATACAAGTGTCCCATACGGTGTTCCAACTTCAATCTTGAGAACCTTAGAATGTTTTTTTACTTTTTTCACCTGCGCTCTTTCGAATACCTCTAGTTGGGAATGCTATTGTCAATTATTCCGCCAATAATTTTTCAGCTCCAAAAATCGATTTAATGGGCTACATCTGCCCTCACCCCAACAGGATAATTTATCTTTAGCAAGTTGCCATTTCTCTTCAGCATGCTACATTCGTGAGTTTAGAGTGAAATGGCTACTGTAGAGAAACCTAGGCTGGTAGTTTTCGATGTTGAAGGAGTGCTTATTCCGAAAAACCGCTTCTTTTTCGAAGTAGGAAAAAGCTTAAGCTTCGGTAGTTTAGTGAAGATTCTTTTTTTCGGTTTACTCTATGAAGCAGGCATTTTAAAGTTACAATCGGTGCTGAGACATGTTTTTAAAGAATCAAAAGGTGTTAAGTTTGAAACTTTAACTTCAATTTTTGAAAAAATTCCCTCAACACCTTTTTTGCAAAACATTTTTTCTCAAATAAAAACGAGAAACTGCAAAATTGCCCTGATTAGTTCTGGGTTGCCAACGGTTATGGTTAAAAAATTAGCTGACGCTGTAGGTGCAGACTACGCCTATGGCATTGAAGTTGAAACCAAAGATGGCAAGTTAACAGGTAAAATCGGGGGTGACGCTATTGAGCCGGAGGGGAAACTAAAGATTTTATCGCAAATTTTAACTGCTGAAGGCTTACGTTTAAGCGATTGCATCGTTGTCGCTGATGACAGAAACAACCGTTGCATCTTTTTACCTGAAATGTTAAAAATCGGTTTTAATCCCGATTTTGTTATAAGAGTCAAAGCTGACAGGGTGGTGAATGGCAAACTTTCTGCAATCTTGCCTGTCATTGATGGAGAACCACGTAAACGTTCTTTTCCAACGACAAACGATTTTCTAAGAGAAGATATTCATGCTTCCGGATTTTTTATGCCAGTTATCGCCACCTTAATAGGTGTTCCCACAGTAGGCGTTTTAATTTTCGCGATAGCAGTGGTATATACTATATCTGAACTTTGGCGTTTAGAAGGAAGAGAATTTTCATTCATTTCGGCGATTACACGTCATGCTGCGTCACAATCAGAATTGAATGACTTTGCGGCGGCGCCGTTGTACTTTGCTTTTGGCATTTTGTTTACTTTGCTTGTGTTTCCTCATCCTGCAAGTTATGCCGCCATCGCTATGTTTTGCTTAGGCGACAGCGTCGCTTCACTTTTTGGCGGTCTAATTTCAACGTCTTTACCATTTAACAAGGGAAAAACTTGGGAAGGTTCGCTGGCTGGTTTCTTTTTTGCGTTTTTAGCTGGCGCGTTTTTTGTTTCGCCGTTATTGGCTTTTATTGGGGCAGCCATCGCTATGTCCATTGAGGTTCTTCCTCTGCCAGTGAATGATAATGTGTTGATACCAGTGATTACAGGAGCAGCGTTGACGCTACTGAGATAAAGGAATTACCGCCCAAGATAATCCTTAACAAAATATTTCTTGCCTCTTTTGATTACCATGTGCCCTTCTTGCTCTAAAAGTTGCTTTTGAGCTTCCAAACCACCCGGATATTTCTCATTTAAGAATCCGCCAGTTTTTAGTGTCCGCCAATAAGGAGTAATGTCAGTTGTGCCTTGCTGTTTTTGTTCTTCTGCAGCAAATGCGGAGACCCAAGCAAAAAGTCCAGTAGTTAATGGACAACCGATTGTTGCTTTGTGCTTGGCTGCAAGGGTTGAGCGGATTTCGTTGATTGTTGTTAGTTTGCCTTTTGGCACTTTTTTCATTAACTGGTCTACTTCGATTGGAGCTGGAATAACTAAGGCGCCTGTACCCCATTTTTTACTCATTCTACCAGTGATTTCTTCAACCTTGGGGTAGCCTTTGCTGTCGTTTAGTTTTTCTTGCCATGTTCTTTTCTTAGCGGGCATAATATAACCAAAAAGTTGGTTAGTAAGATAAGTTTATAAAACTTTAAAAACTTATTTCTTGTTTTAAGACCCTACTAAGTCAAGTTTTTGCTGGTGGGTTAGCTTTTTTATTTCTCTTTCACGTTTCATCGCTTTGCTTCGTGAATCAAACAATTCAACGTACGCAAGCTTTTCGGGCTTGTGTGATTTTGTGTATTTTGCGCCGTTGCCGTTTTGATGCAGTTTTGTTCTTGCATCTAAGTCCTTAGTGCAGCCTGTGTAGAAACTTCCATCACTGCATAGTAAAATGTAAACGTAAAATGACATTTGGCTCTATTGCTCCTCAGTTTGTGGTGGCAAGTAATCGTAAACGATGCCTTTTTGTATGGCTCTTTTGAGGTAAGCTTCAGGGTCGATTTCCTGGACTTTTGCTCGGTCAACGTCGATTATGTAGATTTCATGGATGCGTGCATTTCTTATTTCTTCAATGGTGACTGGCGGTTTATGGTAGTATGCATCACAGAGCTTTTTTATCTGCATTATTTCTTGGTTTGTTCGTTTTCTCGGCGGTTTAGCCAGAGGACGGGGAAAAGGCAGAATATAGTGGGGTGGTACGCCTAACGCGAATTTTCCTGCGAAACTGCTGTACCTTATTATCTTGCTTGCCAGCCTTGCAGTAGTGTAAGTTAATGGCGCCAACGCATTTTCAGGAGGAATATAACCAGTTTCTACTTCAACGATTAGGTTTCCATAGCCTTTTATGGCGTACAAATCGCAAGTTAAAATTTCGCTTAACGGATATTCAAGTTGAACTTCGTAGCCTTTTTGAATTAGGTATTTGGCGCAAACAATCTCCATCACGGAATGGTTGATTTTTAAAATGTTTTCTTTTTGCAGTTTTACCAACCAGTCTTTTAGCATGTTTAGTTTGTTTTCCGTTTCTTTCTCAGAATTCGTTGTTAGCCTTGACACTAGAACCGTTAAATCTCGCTCGAACTTTTGCCTGTTACTCATTTGTTGTTTCCTTGCCGATTGGTCTGGCAACCAATATCTATTGATTTATGAATATATAAAGCCAGAAAACGTTAAGCGACCAACCAGTCTTAAAACTGTTGTCAACATTAACTAATCGGCTTAATGAGTTCCTCGCGATACATCAACATTGGCAATCTTGCGGTTTAAATTAACGGCTGGCTATACTTTGCTGGTTGCTTTAGGCTTAGACTCAATTTGACACCTTTTTACTTGTAGAAGTAGCCAGTAAATAGTAGTCCCCTCCCCCCTGTTTGTTGCGTTTGGTTTAGGTTAATTTTTTTGATTTAGGGTTTGTAAAAATATTCCTTTTGATTTCAGGTTAAATTTTTTTCAGGAATTCGATGAAAAATAAATTGGAAAGCCGGGTTGATTTGAACCCGTCCCAATTGGAGATTTCACCTGAAAATTCGAGTTTTTCACGCTAGCGCGCCTCTTGATGGTCAGTTTTTTCACTTTTCTATGATGCATACGCCTTTGCCTGGCTTTGTGACAAAGGCTGTTGCCTCGCAACCGGCAGACTTGAATCCTTCCTTCATGGCTACTGCAACCTTAGCTGCAACATTCTGTTTCTTATTAACTACCGCTATCACCGCAGGTCCAGCGCCACTAATAGTTACTCCGCATGCACCCGCGTTTAACGCGTTTTCCTTGACCTTCAGGTATCCTGGGATTAGGAAAGCTCTGGCTGGCTCAATTATGGAGTCATGCATTGATTTTCCAATAAGTTCTACGTCGCCTGTAGCGAAGCCGCTTGCCAAGGCAGCAGCCTGTCCGATGTTATAAACGAGTTTTTCCAAGGGAACTGTTCTGGGTACGACTAAACGGGCTTTCTCAGTCTTGTGGGTCGGTGTAATAATATGCGGGAAAGCCACGCAGCATTCCATGTTTGAAGGCGCTTTTAAGCAAATGATTTCCATCGGATTGTACGATTTTACTATAACGAAGTCTCCGCAGACGGCGGCTGCAACGTTGTCCGCGTGTTCATATCCAGCGGAGGCGACTTCACCCTTGGCGGCAAACTGAACTAACTGTTCGTTGCTCAATTTGAGGTTAAACATGTGATTCAAGCCATACGCCACGGCTGCGGCTGAAGCCGCGCTGCTGCCCAAGCCTTTGCTCGGCCAAATGCCCTTCTCAATCGTTATATTGAGGCCTGTTTTCAGCGAGAACTCCTGTAACATTAGGTTTGCGACGACGCCTGCTGTATTCTTCTCAGGCACTGCAGAGATGGTTTCTGCTAAGAAGCCGAAAACTTGGATTTTCACTCCCGCTGTTGTCTGAACCATTGTGACTTTATCGCTTGGTTTTTCCAAGGCTAATCCGAAGACGTCGAAGCCTGACCCAATATTAGCGCTTGTGGCAGGCGCTTTCACACTGATCTCGCTAAGCGGCATTATCTCATCTCAGCCTGGAAGCCTTTCCTTGAAAAAAAGTTCATGGACAGGGGTTGATTACTCCCGATTAGTTTGCTCGAAACAGTAATTTCAATATTCCTGCGAGGAATTAACAGAAGCCAGTATTTAGTCATGATTTTAGATAGTCGATTTAGCTTAAAAAGACTACTAGCAAAACTAATATCTTAACAGAAACAAGACGGCTTAGAAAGTAAACAAACGAAGCTTATATCACCTGAAAGACAACGCATAGAGAAAATTTTCAAAACGCATATGGAACCCTGATATATCACCTTTCAACATCAGAATAACTAACCATTTAAACGCTTAACAGTTACCTTTTAAAATTTTTTCTTTGTTGCCGTGGTTAGAAGCAAATAAATACTGATAAAATGGGGCTCTTTTGAGCGTGTTAAGATATGTGTCGATTTATGAACTTAGCGAGGTCAACGACTTACAGATAATTACCACAATTTCGGAACGCACATACGCAAATTTAAGTGAAACTTGTTTTTCGAGCAATCGTTGCCATAATGCTATAATGCTTTTTTCAAATGTTATTGAATATTCACCATGCATGCGATGCTACCGAAACTATAATCCTCGCTGCAATGCCTAAATCCATCTTCCCCGTGTTCAAAACCATATCATAATTCGCTGGGTCTTCCCAATCGAGGTTGTAAAATCGTTGCAGATATTCAGCCATTGCTTTATCATTATCTTCAATAAACCTTAGAGCATCATCTCGACTCAATCCTCCGCTCTTCATGATTCTTTCAACCCTAACCTCTAAAGGAGCAACGATTCTCACGTGGAAGACACCTATTTTATTCTTCAATATTGCTTGCCCACCTCGTCCTACAATAACCGTTTTCCCTCTACTAGCCAAGCTGCTGATGACAGTTTGAATCACAGAGAGGCATTCCTCCTCGTTGAGGGTTTTCCTGATTAGTGCATTGTCTTTCAAGCCAAGGGATGTTGCGACAGGCTTTTTACGAAGCAAAATTCTATCCACTAAACTCTTAACCTTGTAAGTATCCTCAGAAAAGTCCGCAATGTCCTCCTCAGAAATACCAAGGCTTTTGGCTTCACTTACCATCAGACTCTTATCGAAAAAAGCATAACTGAGTATCTCGCTGACCTTCAAGGCAACTTCTTTTCCCCAGCTACCTACCTGCCTCGAAATCGTTATAACGGTAGGTGCGCCCATTGACGCTTGTTCCTCCGAAGAAATGTGTTCTAAGGCTTTTCTTATTTCCTCATAAATTGGTTCAACAGCTGGACTGTCGAAAACCCACGTGTAACGCACAATGCCATTCTCGTCGAGGATAAAGATTGCGCGTTTAGCAACCGGGTAACAGCCGCTTCCCCAGCAACATGCATTAGATTCATCAGGCCCAGCGAAATCATGCAACTCCAGCCCATATGATTCGATGACTTCGTGCTTGTAATCGCTAAGTATGGGGAATGGTAGCCTGTTTTTCTTGGCAAACCCCTTATTCATAGAAGGGACGTTTATGTCTATTCCGACAATTTGAGCCTTCAAATCAATCAGCTGATGCATAGAATCTCGAAACTCACACACCTCTTTAGTGCATTTTGAAGTAAAAGCTCCAACGAAGAAAACTAACACGACTTTTTGTCCTAAAAACTCCTTCAGGCTTCTAGTTCTATTTTCCACATCCGGCAAACTGAAGTTGGGTGCCTTATCTCCAACTTTAACTTTGTTTACCACGAGAATCAGCCCCTGCTAGAATACGGAGATGTGCTTGTATAAATGGCTAACGAAAAATTAAGATTTGAATTGAGTTTAGGTTGCGGTGGAAAAAAGCGTAATTCCGCTAAAAAAAGCGTAAAGGCAGGGGTTATGGGATTCGATGCGATTGATTAAGGTTTTAAGGTAGTTAAAACAAGCCTTGTAGAGTTAACATCAACTTCAACAATCTTGCAGTTTTTAAACTCTTTAGCTTCACCCAAAACATTCCTAACTGCAACGTTATCGCCATCAACTT
>Ga0326727_10007169_pt1 | contig 29790 bp, 21 predicted proteins | sample MB2enrmetagenome_FD_207643 | JGI IMG/M metagenome (GOLD analysis project Ga0326727, IMG submission 207643) | Lab enriched peat soil microbial communities from McLean, Ithaca, NY, United States - MB29MY | ecosystem: Environmental > Terrestrial > Soil > Wetlands > Peat | place: USA: New York... | reverse complement strand
GTTCGGAATACTTTACCCTGTTCCCTATTCCCTATTCCCTGTTCCCTGCTTTTTCACTCCGCCCCGAAGATGCGCTTGAAGAAGCGGCCAATCTTCGAGAAGACTCCGGTCTTTTTCCCGGCCGCGGGCTTGGGCGTGGAGGATTCCACAGCCGAGCCACCATCCTGAGCCGCCGCAGTCGGTTGCGCCACATGGTCGGCGGCCTTGTAGACCAGCGGCTCGACCACCTGCGAGGAGGTGGACCCGACTGCACTCGGAACAGGCTTCGGCAGCGGCTCCAGCCCCTCGCTCTGGGCCAGCGGAAATTCGTTGCCGCCTTTTGCTGGCGGCGGGCATCCGCAGGGCTCCTTTTCGTTGTCCACCACCTCGTGCAGGCTGCCGTGCTCAAACATCACCCGCTGGCCGGGCTGCACGCGATAGTCGCCGCCATCGAAAACGCTGGTGACCAGCACATACGGAGCGTCGGCGCCCGGATTGTCGATACAGGTGTCGCCGTGCAGGCCGAGGCGGACTTTGACCTCCGCCGCGCCGTGAGCGCCGAGCAGGATGCGGAAATCCGGCGTCAGCAGGATGTCGGCGTTGCGGCCGGTGGCAAAGCTGGCCTCGATGGCGCCGTGATCCATGGCCATCAGCAGGCCAGGCGTCTCGCCTGCGGGAACGCTGGAGTCGGCGGCCAGCTTGACCGTGGTGGAGGCGCAGACGCGCAGCACTCCGCGGCGCGGCAGCACAACCTCGGTGGTCTGGCTGCCAGAGGTCACCGTGCCGCTGGCGGCGATAACGGCCTTGCCCCGGGAGACTTCCATCGCGCCGGTGACTTTGGCTGCGGCGTCGGGGTTCTTGCCGTCGAGCGAGACGATCGCGATGGGACCGCCTTGTAGCGCGGCCGGGGCCTGGGCGCATAAAACCGGCACAAACGCCAGAGCCGCCAGCCAAATGAATCCGGCAGGAATTACGCTTGAAACCGGGCTCGTCGGACGCATCGCTCTATCCATTCGTCCCCTACATCTTCAGGAAGTTCCGTATCATCTCATGGCCGTACTGGGTCAGCACGCTCTCGGGATGGAACTGCACGCCCTCGATCGGCAGCGCGCGGTGCCGCAAGCCCATGACAACCGATCCGCCGCCAATTTCCGGGGTGCGCGCCGTGACCACGAGATCCTTCGGAAGCGACTTCTCATCGACAACCAGCGAGTGGTAACGGGTGCACGTCAGCGGCGAGTCCAGCCCGGCGAAGATGCCCTTGCCGTCGTGCGTGACCGTGCTGGTCTTGCCGTGCATCAGGTGTTTGGCGCGAACCACCTGGCCGCCGAAAGCCTCGCCGATGGCCTGATGGCCCAGGCAAACTCCGAAAATAGGCACCTTGCCCGCCATGTGCCGCACCAGCGGAACCAGAATGCCCGCCTCGGACGGCGTGCAGGGACCGGGAGAGAGCAGAATGCGCTCCGGATGCAGCGTCTCAACCTGCTCGACGGTCAGTTCGTCGTTGCGATGGACCTCAACCTTGGCGCCCAGTTCTCCCAGGTATTGAACAAGGTTGTAGGTAAACGAATCGTAGTTGTCGAGGACAAAAACCATGATGAAGTCCAGTGTAGCGCCTGCCACCTGCGGTGGGGCCATCTGCTCGCTTTTCGCTCGCACTGGTCACACCGGTCCAAAGCCGCGCGGCTTTTGCCCTTCTGAAGCCGCGCTGCCAGTTGCGCCAGGGCGGCGCATCTGCAAAACTTACCATGGTTCTTTACTATGGTCCTTCATTTTCTGGTTCAGGGTCGCGTGCAGGGTGTGGGCTTCCGCTGGTATGTGCAGCGGGTGGCCAGCCAACTGGATCTGCGCGGCTGGGTGCGCAATACCGAAGAGGGCGAGGTCGAGGTCGTTGCCTCGGGCTCGGCCGAAGAGCTGGCCAAGCTCCGCTCGAGCCTGCGCTCCGGCCCCCGCGGCTGCCGCGTGGATCATCTCGTCGAGCACTACCTGGACGACAGCGAGGCCGAAGATCTGGACTCCTTCCGCATCGACGGCGCGTGGTAAAAGCAGGGAATAGGGAACAGGGAACAGAAAGCTTCTCGTCCTGATCGATTTCACCGAAGCCCCCTGACTTCCGTGTGAATGAAGCGCGGAAAACGATTGACAACCTGCAGAAGCAGATAACCATTCATCTGTTCCCTGTTCCCTGTTCCCTGTTCCCTGTTCCCTGTTCCCTGTTCTTCTATAATCTGTAGGGAAGCGAACCGCTCTCATCCGTTCCCTTCCCCGAAAATTCATTTGAGCCATATTCAGGAAGGGACTCGTCTCATGTCCGAAGCAATCAAACCCGCCGAAGTGGAAGCCCTCAAGGCGCTGGTGCGCACCGTGCCGGATTATCCCAAGCCCGGGATTCTCTTCTACGACATCACCACACTTCTCAAGGATAAAACCGGCTTTGCCAAGCTGATCGATGCGCTGGCCGCACACTATATTGAACAGAGAATCGACCTGGTCCTGGGCATCGAGGCGCGGGGATTCATCTTCGGACCCGCCCTGGCCTACCGCCTCAACGCCGGCTTTGTGCCCGTGCGCAAGCCGCGTAAATTGCCCGCTCCCGTCGCGCGCGTGACCTATGATCTCGAGTACGGCTCCGATACGCTGGAGATTCATCTGGACGCGATCAAGCCCGGCCAGCGCGTGGTGCTCGTGGACGACCTGCTAGCCACCGGCGGCACCATGGAAGCAACCATCAAGCTGGTCAATCAGCTGGGCGGCGAAATCGCCGGCCTAGCCTTTGCCATCGAGCTGGACTTCCTGAAGGGCCGCAACCGCTTCCCGGAGTACGACGTCTTCAGCCTGCTTCATTACGACGAGTAGCGGCCTTCGCCTACTGCTTCGATCGAACTCGCCGAATCTTCAAGATGCTTCTTCCGGCAAATTGGGACGTGTCTCATCCTCCTCGGTTTCCTCAAGGAACATTTGCGCGTCGGCGAAGCGGTATCCCACGTAAACATCCGTGAGCAGGTAGAGGGGCTTCGAGGGATCGTCTTCGATCTTCTTGCGCAGCTGGCGAACAAAGGTGCGCAGGTACTCGACCTCTTCGCGGCAATCGGCTCCCCAAACCGCAGTCAGCAGCCGGGCATAGGTGATGACGCGCCCGGCGCGGCTCATCAGGCAATGGAGAATGTCGAACTCCTTGCGGGTCAGATGCACCGGCTGGCCGCGCTTAGTGACGACGCGCTTCACCGGGTCCAGGCAAAGCTGGCCTATCTCGATGGGCGCGTCCTCGGCGCGGGCCGGAGCCTGCACGCGGCGAACCGCCGTGCGGATGCGGGCAATCAGCTCCCGCGTACTGAAGGGCTTGGTCACATAGTCGTCCGCACCCAGCTCCAGCGCCTCCACTTTTTCTTCCTCGGCATCGCGCACGGTCAGCATGATGATCGGCAGCCGGGGCGCCAGGGCCCTCATGCGGCGCAGGGTTTCAAGGCCGCCTATGCCCGGCATGTTCACGTCGAGCAATACAACGTCAAAGGCGCCGGCGTGCAGCATCTGCAAGGCTTCTTCGCCGCGCGAAACATCGGCCACCTGAAAGCCCAGCTCAATCAGCGGCGGACGCAACGCCCTGCGGATGGCCGATTCATCGTCAACAAGAAGAATACGAATGACATTTTGCTTCATCAGGAAACCCTCTTCTGCACCGAGGCAGGAATGGCCGCAAAGAAAGTGGTGCCCTCCACCTCATCGCTGGTAACCCACACTGAGCCGCCATGCATGAGCGCGACGCGCTTGGCGACCGAAAGGCCGATTCCGGTGCCGGATGCGCGGTTGGAGCGAGAGGCGGAACGATAATAGCGCTCAAAGATGCGCTCCCGATCTCCGGGGGGGATCACCGAGCCGTAACTGTGCACCGAAAAAATAATCTCCGCGTGTACCTTCACGGCCCGAATCGTGATCCCCGTGCCCAGAATCGAGTACTTGCATGCGTTGTCAATATACTGCGTCAGCAGCATCACCATCAGTTGGCGATCGCACGGCACAACCAGATCGTCGTCCGGAATATCGATGACCACCTTCATGCTTGCTACACGGTCGCTGAGGCTGGCCACAACTTCCTCAATCAGCGACGCGACCCCGACCGGAGTGGCGTGAATCTTGACCTCGCCGGCATCCAGGCGCGCCGTGGTCAGCAGCCGCGTGGTCAGCGTGCCCAGCAGTCCGGACTGCTCATCGATCAGGGCGACCAGCTCCGCCTGCGCCTCCGTCAGGTGGCCCATCTCGCTCAGCCCTGTCGAGGCCGCGCGGATGGCAGTCAATGGCGTTTTGTACGCGTGCGCCAGGCTGTCCAGCACCGTCGAGCGCAACTGCTCCGTGCGGCGTTCGGTCTCGATCCGGCTCTCGTTCGCGAAGGCCCGGTAGCGGTCAAAAGTAATGGCAATCAGCGAGGCAATGGCGTCGTTCGTGACAGGACTGGTGCCGCCGCGCACCACCAGGCTTCCGATGGGCGCCGCTCCAAGCCGCACCACGCGGCGTCCCAGTCCCGATTTTGCATCGTCGTCCGAGGTCTCAAAATAGTAGGCGTTCTGCGCCAGTTCCTGCGGCTCCACGGCCCAATACCCGGCCGAATATACCTTGTGCAGCTCCGCGTCGAAGACCGCTACAGCCTCCAGTCCGAAGATTTCATGAACCAACTCAGCCAACTGCGGCCCCGGCTCAATGTGGAGATTCATCTCCAGCGTGCGCCGGGTGAACTCATAAAGGTCGCGCACCTGCTCGCTCCACGACTCCGCTTCGCTCGCGTGGCGGGCTACACTCGCCGAAAGCCGGCTGACTGCCAGCGCAACCAGCACGAAAGCCAGCAGCACAACCCAATTCGCGGGGTTGACTGCAAGATTGGCCGGCGGCTGGCGCGTGGTGAAGTAGCCCTGCATCAGAACAGCCGACAGCGACACCATCACCGCCTGCCAGAATCCGCAGAACAAGGCCGTGGCCGCCACAATCAGCAAGTAAAGAAGCACGGAAACGGAAAGCAGTCCCCCAAACCAATGCGCCAGCGCCGACACAAGAACCACTGCCATAATCCCAAGCGCGCACTCCAGCGCGAACAGAAGCGCCCGCGATGCGGGCCTGGTACTGGCGCCAAAGGCTGAACGGACTGGGATGTAGCTCAAAGGCAAGCGAACACTCATCGTTTCATTCCAACAGGCTCCGGGAAAACGCCCGCGGCCTCACGGGCAAAAGCCATGGACAACGCCTCTCCCTACACCGCTGTTCCAAGCCCAAGGGGCGCACCTGCTCTACAAAACTTTCTCTCTCCGCCGCAACTCTTGACACGGTGAAGCTTGAAAGGATTCTAGCAGGTTTCTCATTCTCCTCGAAGCGACGGACCTTACTCCCTGCCGCGTCCCTATCGTGCCCTTTCCTTATTGAATCCTTATATGAAGAAGAGTAATAGCAGCATTTTTCATGATTCAATTAATTCTTTTTCGCTATCTTGACACGTTCTTTATGAGTTATAGGCGTTACTAATATCAGTATTCAACCGCGGTACCACATCGGCAGGCAACACGACACGTACATTCTGCTTTTCTGAATCTACTCAGCCTCTTCGCTTCTGTAACTTAGAGGCCTCGCTGGGGATAGGGGGGAACTGTGCTGGATAAGGTGCTCGCTGGGGCTTCATTTCTAGCCAGATTCATTCTTCTTCATACAACAAATCTTTTCTTGGGAGGAATAGTGCCAATGTACATGAACCCGAATCGTATACTGCAAACGATGGCCGGAACACTTCTCGCAATCGCCTTGGTTGCTGGCGCGCAGACGACCCCCGCCCCCGCTCCAGAGACAACGCCTGTCCCCGCGGCGCAAACCGCGCCGGCGCCTGCAACGGCCCCGGCCCCGCTTCCCACCTTCGTTCTCACGGGTCCACTGCAATGGCTGCCGCCTGCCATCTTCGATGCCGGCCCGTTGGGCAAGCTCTCCGTCAACGGCATCGTAACCGGTTTTTCCGTGTTCCAGAGCAATCCCGTGCCAGGCGACGACAACGCGCAAGCTACTCTGAGCGACGGCCAGATCTTCATTCAGAAGCCGGACGGAAAATATCAGTACTACATCCAGGCGGGCGCCTATACCATGCCTACGCTCAGCGTGCCGTTTCTCAGCGCGCAAGATACCGTGAAGAACTTCTACGGGCCTGTTCCCGTTGCTTTCCTGAAGTTGCCCGTAGGAAAGACCACATCCTTCGAAATCGGCTCTCTTCCCACGCTGATGGGCGCCGAGTCCACCTTTACGTATCAGAACTTCAACATTGAGCGCGGCATCGTTTGGAATCAGGAAAACGCCGTCAATCGCGGCATACAGGTGAATCAGGCTTTGGGTAAGTACCTGGCTGCCTCGGTAAGCTGGAACGATGGCTATTACTCCAGCCGCTACTCGTGGCTCTCGGGCTCGGTGACCCTTACCAAAGGGCCTCATGTCCTGGTGTACGACGGCATGGGGAACCTCGGACAGACCGCTTATCAAACGGCGGCCACGCCGGTGCAGAACAACGGCTATATGCACGCGGTGATCTATACGTACACCAAGGGTCCATGGATCGTTTCGCCTTACTTCCAGTACGGCAAGTTGCCAACCAACGCGAAGGTAGGCGTAACTAAGGGCACCTCTGCAACTGGCGGCGCATTGAACGTCAGTTACGCCTTCAAGAGCGGCTTCTCCCTTCCGGCGCGCGTGGAATACCTCGCGAGTTCCGGAAGCGCTACCGACGGATCGGTAAACCTGTTGGGCTTTGGGGCTGGCAGCGCGGGCACCACTTTCACCGCAACGCCAACCTACCAGAAGGGAGGCATGTACCTTCGCAGTGATCTCGCGTGGGTACACGCATCGGACTACGCGACGGGCGCTGTCTTCGGCAAGACGGGAACGACCGCGGACCAATTCCGGGCCGTACTTGAATTCGGCTTTATCTTCGGCAACAACATCCAGAAATAGCCGAATCGAGACGCTGAATGCGCAGGGCGGCGACGTGCCGATCCCTACAGAGTCTAACGCTGGCTGCAGGCCTTGTGGCCTTCTTTGGCCCCAACAGGTAATAACAGACTCACTTACAGTCCCGGACCAACTTCCCCGCAAGAGGAATGGTCCGGGACTGCGCTTACTCCACGCTCTTTCTTCACGCTCTTCTTTCTTTACGCCATCCTCATTCCCTCATTTCATCTTCACTGGTTCCTTATTCCATCCTGATTCGTTCTTCATTCCATCCTGATTGGTCTGGCTCTAACCTCTAAATAACTCATACGGACCTTCCGTATTGTTCCTGAATTTCAAGTTGGGCGGAAAAGAATCCTTACTCAGAGATCCAGCAGCGGAAACAGTCATACCACTTTAATCACAGGAGAATGCTCATGCCAGAACAAAAAGCACCTCAAATGCAAGCAACCCTGGGCTTGACCGGGCTGACCAGCAATGCCATGGCTCTTATCGCTCCTGGCGCCTTCCTTTGGCTCACCTTCTATATCCAGGCAACCACCGGAACCACCGCGCCAGCCATGTGGCTGGGCATCTTCGGCGCCTTGCTGCTCTGCCTGGCGACGGCCGTCTCCTACGCGGAAATTTCCAAAATCTATCCCGGTACCGGATCGAGTTATTACTACGCCGAGCAGGCTCTCCTGTCCAAAGACAATTTATTCAAGTACTCCCGCATTGCCAAGTTTGTGGTCGGCTGGGGTTCGCACCTTTACTACTGGGTCTATCCCGGCGTAATGGTGGCCACCACGGGCATCTTCTGCGGCTATGTCGTCGGCTTCCTCTATCCCAACATCATGAGCGGCTCCAATCCGGGACCCGTCTTCATGGCGCTGGTTGCGATCGTCTTCTCTTTCTTCGTCGGCTGGATCGCGTCGAAGGGCGCTGGCGCTTCCACGGCTGTCAACCTGGCCATCAACGTCGTGCAGATCTCCGCGCTTCTGGTCTTCAGCGTGCTCGCCATCGGCTATCGCGCCAACCACCCAGCCGGCACAGCTGCCTTCCAATACGACGGCCAAACGCTGGCGACCTACAGCTACCAGTTCGCCACCGACAAGAATGGAGCCACGCTTCGCGATTCCGGCGGCGCACCTCTGCCGTTGCTCGACTCGGCCGGCAAGCCGGTTCCCTACACCATCAGCTATCCGGAGAAGGACTCCAGCGGCAACTTCCTCACCCACACATCTGCCGCGTCTGTCGTTTCGCCGCACAAATTCAGTTTCCTGTTCATTCAGGCCACAGTCGCCATTCTGATCCTGGTCGGCTTCGAATCGGTCACCTCGATGGGAGGCGAGGCCAAGAACCCCACCAAACACATACCGATTGCCGTCATTGCCTCGCTGCTGATACAAGGCCTGGTTTGCTACTTGATCGAGTATTTCGCGGCTAACTACTTCCTCAACTCCGGGTATACGATGCAGAGCGCCTCCAGCTCCGCCGCCCCCATCGGCGACATGATGATTATGGTCGGCGACACGCTGCTGGGCCACGGCAATGGCCGCTACTTCATGTTGGCCGAAGCCTTCACCGTCTTCTTGGCGCTGATCGGCACTACGCTGAGCTGCATGAACACCGGCGCGCGCGTTACTTATGCCATGGGCAAGGACGACGAGGCTCCACAGCACTTCGGCATTCTTCACGCCGGATCGCTCTCCCCGCGCCGCGCCATCTGGACGTTGGCCACCATCTCGGCGGTCATCGGCGTCATCGCTGTCTCGCTGGTCTTCGCAGACGCTGGCGCGCCCACCGATGCCGCCATCGCCGCGCTGCCCCACGGCATCTTCTCCAACGTCGGCTATCTCTCTCACGATCAGTTGGCCGCGCTGCCCAACTCGCTTCTGACCATCACGCTTACCTCCAACTTCGGCACCTTCATCCTGTATGCGCTCAGCTGCATCCTGTGCATCATCGCTTATTGGAAGCGCGAGGACTTCAGCGTAGTCCGTCACCTGCTCATTCCCGGCTTCGGACTTTTCGCAAACCTGACGCTGATGGCCTTTTACATCATCAGCCCAGTCTTCGGTCTGGGCACTTTCAAGGAACCGCTGCTGGCTCTGGGCATCTCGGCCGTCTGGGGCATCTACGGCGCGGTCTACTTCCTTCACACCTCCAGGGTCAAGGGCAAGGCAATCCTGCTCGAGGCGGAATAAGCCGCCGAGAGCGCGAACAGAAATGGATGTAACTGCCGGGTGGCTTCTCTGCCGGGACTTCTCTACAGAAGACCGAGCGCAGAGAGCCGCCCAGCGGCAGTTCCACTTCGGGTGCTTCGCAGTTCCGAAAGCATCCAATAAATCATTCCTTTTCGAGGGAGCGGAAGCCATGTTGGAAATCAAGTTCGGCCAGGCAAGCGACGCTGGGAAAATCCGCACCAACAATGAAGACGCATTGGGATCGTTCATTCCCGCTTCGCGCCAGCAGACTTTTACCCATGGCTATCTGTTCGCCGTGGCCGACGGAGTCGGCGGCTACGACCTGGGAGAGGTCGCCTCCGCCACGGCCATCTCGGTTCTCACCAGCGAATTCGCCCGGAAAGCAGGCGGCGCGCTTCTGAATCATCTGCTGCCGCGCCTCATCCAGCAGGCCAACGTCGCCGTCCACGATTGCACCGTCGGACCAGAGTCCTGGGGCAAGAAAATGGCTACCACCGTGGTGGCCTGCGCTATCCGCTACGATCAGGCGGTTGTCTCCCACGTCGGCGACTCCCGTTGTTACCTGGTGCGCAGCGGCCACGCCAGGCAGATTACGGACGACCATACTTGGGTGAACCAACAAAGAAAGATGGGACTCATCACGGCCAGCGAAATGGCCGAGTCCGAAGCCCGGCACGTTCTGATTCGCTCGCTGGGCCCGGAGATGTTTGTCGCTCCCGAAACCAACATCTTCACTGTCCACCCAGGCGACACGCTGGTTCTTTGTTCCGACGGGCTGCACGACGAAATGAGCGAAGCCACCATCGCCCAAATCGTCTCCCAGAACAAGAATATCGACGAAATCGCCAGCGAACTGGTCGCGCGCGCGGTCGAACTCGACGGAAACGACAACACCACAGCCCAGGTAATCCGTATCTGCTCGGTCGAGCGCATGGGCAGCATGCCGCGCGGCCGGCCCTACCGCAAGCTGGCTTGATTCGTCCTGGCGAAGCCTTACGAATTCCTTACTGCCCTTGTGCGATTCTCTCTGTAGAATTGACCAATAATCCAAGATGGAGTGCGCCGCACAATGGGCTTTTTTGACACGCTGGAAGCCGGTTCGCAGCTCGATTCCTACCGCATCGAGGAGTCCGTTGCCCGTAGCGGAATGGCTACCACCTACCGCGCCACCGACCTGCGCGACAACCGCCAGGTCGCCCTCAAGATTCCCCATCCAGACCTGGAAGCCGACCCCATCCTTTTCGACCGCTTCAAGCGCGAAAGCGCCATCGGCGAAAAGCTGAACCATCCCAAAATCATGCGCGTTTTCGGCGACGAAAAGCGCTCCCGCATCTACATGGTCATGGAGTGGTGCGAAGGCCGCCTCCTGCGTCAGATTCTCTCCGAGGGCAGGATGCCCCACGACCGCGCCATCCGCATCGCACTGGAAGTCCTTGACGCTTTGGATTACATCCACGCCAACGGCGTCGTTCACCGCGATCTGAAACCGGAAAACATCATGGTCGACGCGGAAGACAACATCAAACTGATCGATTTCGGCATCGCCGGCGACTCGGCGGCGCGGCGCCTGACCTATGCGAACATCACTGCAGCGCTCGGCACGCCCGACTACATCGCTCCAGAACAGGTCAAGGGAAAGCGTGGCGACGCCCGCACCGACCTCTATGCCATGGGCGTCATCCTCTATGAGATGCTCTCTGGCAAGCTGCCCTTCTCCGGCCCCTCGCCCCTGGCCGTCATGAATGACCGGCTGTTGAACCATCCCGTCCCGCCCCAGGTCGCCGACCCCTCCATCTCCCCCGAACTGCAGGAGGTCCTCTACCGGGCGCTGGAAAGAGATCCCCGCAACCGCTATGCCAAGGCGCACGACTTCGCATGGGACCTCGAGCATCTGGACAAGGTTGGCGTCGAGGACCGCGAGGAAATGCATGGCTGGAACAAGCGAAAGGCCCTGCAACTGCGAAGAATCCTCTACTATTGCGCCCTGGCACTCATCCCCGTGGCAGCCCTCCTGCTCATGTTCCTGGTCGCCCATCGGCGGTAAGAGCACCGGGCGGCAGCCTGAGACTCGAAATATCTTCATAGGTTCCTTATGGCCAGTCTCCAATAATTCAATGAAAGCCTTACATTTTTTGCTCGGCATCCAAAAAGGAGACTCATGACCAAGTACAAGCTCGAATACGTGTGGCTAGACGGCAAGCAACCGATCCCTGAACTTCGCGGGAAGACGCAACTGAAGTCCTTTGAGAACCCACCCACGCTGGCTGACATTCCGCTGTGGGGCTTTGACGGCAGTTCGACAATGCAGGCCGATGGGCACAAGTCCGACTGCGTGCTCAAGCCGGTCGCCCTCTATCCCGATGGCGCACGCAAGAACGGCTACCTGGTTCTGTGCGAAGTGATGCATCCCGATGGCACGCCGAATTCCACCAATGCCCGCGCCACGATTGAGGATGACCCCGACCTGTGGGTTGGCTTCGAGCAGGAGTACTTCTTCTATAAAGATGGTCGCCCGCTGGGCTTCCCGAAAGACGGCTTCCCCGGTCCCCAGGGCCCCTTCTATTGCGGCGTCGGCTACAAGTATGTGGGCAGCATCGCCCGCCAGATCGTCGAAGAGCACCTGGACCTCTGCTTGACCGCTGGCATCAACCACGAAGGCATCAACGCCGAAGTGGCCAAGGGACAGTGGGAGTTCCAGATCTTCGGCAAGGGTTCTGCCAAGGCTGCCGATGACCTTTGGATGGCGCGCTACCTGATGTACAGGCTCTGCGAGAAGTACGAGATTGATTTCGTCCTGCACTGCAAGCCCATCAAGGGCGACTGGAATGGCTCCGGCATGCACACCAACTTCTCGACCAAGTACATTCGCGAAGTCGGCGGCAAGGAGTATCTTGAGGCGCTGATGGCAGCCTTCGAGAAGTACATTCCCGAGCATATCGCCGTGTATGGTCCCGACAACCATCTGCGCCTGACCGGAAAGCACGAAACACAGTCCATCGACAAGTTCAGCTACGGTCTCTCCGATCGCGGCGCCTCTGTCCGCCTGCCTGTCAATTTCGTCCGCGACGGCTACAAGGGCTACCTCGAAGATCGCCGTCCGAACTCTGAAGCCGATCCGTATCAGATCGTCTCCCGGATTCTGAAGACGATTGCCACGGTTCCTGCAAACTAGCTCTCTGACAGCGTGAAGTTGTACCAGCGATCGGCAACCCGGGTTCCGGCTTTGGAACCTGGGTTGCCGCTTTGCACCGAAATAGACAAATAGTTCCTGGATTCCCCTCCGCAAAACGGGCGAAGTCTTGTGGATGAATGCTCTGCAATTTGAACTGCTCCGGCATTGGCGCGTAAAGCCCGGCCGGCCGGCAGACCATCTTTCTTGTCTTCAAATCCACTTCAATTTCCGGAATTGGGCCTCTATAATGAGTGCAACTGGTCACACCCCACACAGTTGCATTCAAAAAAAAGGAGCCCAATGTCCACTGAATACCGCAATTTTCTAGCTCTCTCCTACGAGGAGCTGGAAGAACTCAACCTGCAAGCCAAGGCAGACCGCGCCAATCGCGTTGCGGCCGACGAGATTCGTGAGAAGCGGCTGAAGTACCTGGCCGATGAGAAGCGGATCAAGGCCGTGACGGTGCTGTTCAGCGACCTCGAGGGTCGCCTTCACCTGCTCGACTACGACAAGAAGTTCCTGATCAAGTCCTATGAGAACCTGACCTTCGACGGCTCTTCCATCCGCGGCTTTACGGCGCAGAAGGAAAGCGATCTGCGTCTGGGCATCGACTGGAGCGCCTTCTACTGGGTTCCTGCCGACGTCTTCGGCAACGGCAAGGTAGTCGTCTTCGGCAACGTCATCGACAAGGACGGCAGCACCTACTCGGGCGACATGCGCGGCGTGCTCAAGGCCTACGCCGACGAGCAGTTCAAGAAGAACAGCTACACGCTCAACGCGGCCACCGAGATCGAGGGCTTCCTCTTCGCCGGCAAGGACGCCGAGCAGAAGTATTGCGACACCAACAAATTCGAGCTCATCAGCGCCGGCGGCTACTATCACTCCCTGCCGCTCGATCCGCTGCGCCAGTTCATCGACACCGCCGCTGAAGTGCAGCGGGCCATGGGCTTCGAGAACGAGAAGGACCATCCCGAAGTGGCCCCCAGCCAGTTCGAGATCAACTACAGCTACGCCGAAGCGGTGGGCGCGGCCGACCAGATTCAGCTTTACAAGCTGCTGACCCGCCAGATTGCCAACAATATGGGTTACACGGCCTGCTATCTGCCAAAGCCCGTTGTGGGCGTCAACGGCAGCGGCATGCACACAAATGTTTCCGTCTCCAAGGGCAAGACGAATCTGTTTTGGGACGAGAAGGGCGAGGAGCAGCTCTCGACCTTTGGCTGGAGCTTCCTCGACCGCATTCTGACCAGCGCGCTCGACCTTTGCCTGGTCTTCAATTCCAGCGTCAACGCCTATCGCCGTCTGGACCCGCACTTCGAGGCCCCCAACCAGATTCGCGCTTCGGCCGTTGATCGCGGCGCCATGGTTCGCGTGCCCATCGGCAACAGCCGCTCCATGCGTACCGAAGTGCGCGCCGTGGCGCCGGACGCCAACCCCTACCTGGTGCTCTACTCCATCTTCAAGACCGGCCTCGACGGGCAGATCTCCGAAGACAACGGACTGCGCGCCGGCGGAAAGTTCCTGCCCGACAACATCCAGCAGGCAATCGTGGACTTCCAGAATTCGCAGTGGGTTGCGAATATCCTGACCCCGGACGTGCAGGGCCGCTATGCCGACCTGAAGCAGGCCGTGGCCAACCGCTCGCCCCGTGAGCTGGGCTCGATCGTCAAGAGCTCCGAGGTCCAGTTCCACCACTCGGTATACAACCAGTCGCTCTGGAACCAGTTCTAGAGCAAACTGACCCGCCCGGAAGCCGGACAGAAAGATTCGTCAACCGGCTTCGGAGCAAAGAAACAAAAAGCGGCGCTGCCTCCATCGGCAGCGCCGCTTTTTTTACTGCGCCCTGAATTCCCCCCCCCCATGAATCCCAGTGGAAAGCCGCGCTTGCTTGGGAAACAGGCCACCGTGCACCCCTATAGTCCTCTACTGTCGGCTGGCCTTGGTCCACTCGAAACGCAGGCCCGTACGCAAGGTGAAGGGCAAGCTCGGGTAGCCTACGGGCGCAATGTGCTGATTGTCGGTCAGGTTCTCCGCCCGGGCATAGACGTTCAGCCAGCTGAAAACCTTGTAGCTTCCGCCCAGGTCCAGCTTGGCATAGCCCCAGTCCAGATTGCGGTTCGGCAACAGAAGCGTGTTGCCGCCGATGTCGCCATAAGAGTCAACCACAGTCGCATCGGCGTTCTCCAGGTAGGTTGAATCGTCGCTCCGGCTGGCGAAGGCCGATGAGAAAACTCCAGTGATGCGATTGGTGGCATAGGTGGCCGTAAAGAATCCCGTGTTCGGCGGACGGCGAAAGGGCCGAGCGCCCTTCAGAGGATTGTAAGCGCCAATCGCGATGCCGTTGTAGGAGGGCGCATAGCCGCCCACCAGCGCCTCATTGTCGCTGTCGAATGAGCGCTGCTGAACTGCGTCAAGGTAGGTATAGCCGCCGCGCAGGAAGATATTGCGTCCGATGCCGCCTTCGACCGTTGCCTCCACGCCCTGAGCGCGGAATGCTCCGGTGTTCACATCGAGGCCGCTATCGTACTGAAAGTAGGAACCGAGGTCGGCAATCAATTGCTGCTGTTCGGCAGCCGTCAGATTGGGCAGCAGGCCGGGCAGCAGACTTGCGCCTACGGATTCAATCTCCTTGCCGAACTGATTGTGAAAGTAGCTGGCGCGGAAGATCAGCCTCTCGCTCAGGAAAGCCTGCTCCACGCCGCCCTCATAGGTTCTTGTGGCCGGAGCCGCCAGGGGGCCGATATGCAGTTGCTGGGCATCGGACTGATAGCCATGTTTCGTCAGAAACTGGTAGAGCGAATCAAATTGCTCAAAAAGTCCAGGTTCCCGCACGCCATCGCCATAGTTGAACAGGATGCGCGTTCCGCTGAAGATGCCCTTGCGTGGACGCAAAGCGTAGCAGGAAAGCCCTGCGCGCGGCGAGGTCTGTGTTCCGAACAGCGAGTAATGCTCCCGGCTGCCGCCCAGCGTATAAAAGAAGCGGCTCTTGAAGTCCCCATGCACGCTTGCCAGATAGTCGTAATTGGTGCGTTCCGTCTGATCGTCGGTCATCCAGGTCGGGTCTACATACGACCCGCGCTCATCCTGATAGTGAAAGCCGATAAGAGCCATCAGATGAGGCGTGAATCTGTAGTCTCCCTGATATGAAAGCTGGTCGCGATTGTTGACGTTCTGGTATCCATTCGGATAAGCGCCGGCGCAATCCAGCGCGGCCTGCCCGGTCGCGCTGTAGCCATTCGCGCCCTTGATCGTGACCGTATTGCCAAAATATGCCTGACCGAAGCAGTAATTGCTGAATGCCGCGTTGTACACCCCCGATGGCTGCCAGATCGTGTATTGCTCCCGCTTGCGCGTCGCGCCGTAGCGAAGCATGTTATGCAGGCTGGCCGTGGTCTGGTTGTCGATCGAAGCGCTAACGAAAAGATCCTGGTCCTTCTCCGTGGCGTCGTCCGTGACGTGATAGAACTGCCAGGCATTGGGAACGCCGGTGGCATCCACGCCATAGTGCAGCGTGCCGCGAATCTCTGTGTTCCCGTTCAGTTGCCAGCCGAAATTCGCCGCCGTCGTGGCCACATGGTATTCGTCATTGGGAAGATTGTTCGCTGTCTGCAGCCAGCTGAAGGCTCCCAGGTAATCCAGCTTGTTGTGCGCGCCCGCCACTTCCAGTTCTTCGCGCGAGGTCGACAAGTTGCCCGCGTCACCATGGAAAAGAATCGAGGGATAGCTGGTGGTGCCGCGCGGGGTGGTCAGGCTGACAACGCCGCTGGACGCATCGGCCCCATAAAGACTGGAATCCGGGCCGCGATACACCTCGGCGCGTTCGACCGCAGTAGTCGAGAGCGGACCAAAATCAAATTGCCCGCCCAGATCACCGACGCTCACTCCGTCCAGCAGAATCTTGTTGGAGTTCGAGTTGCCGCCGCGAACAAAGAGCGAGCTCTGCGCGCCCATCTGCCCGATCTGCGTGGCAACCGTGCCGGGCATCAGGCGCAGCGCGCTCACCAGATCGTCGCGCAAGGCCAGATCTAGCGGCGCCAGCACGCTCGTGGCGGCGCTGGTCTGCGGCTGCGGCGTAGGCGTCCCGGTCGCAGTAACCACGATCGATTCGCGCACCCATTCGGGTTCCAGCACAATGTTGCGCTCGACCGAATCGAGTTGGCCTGCGTAGAAAGCTGGCGTCTCCAACTGGCGAAAGCTCTTGGCGGAGACGACAAGGAAGAAGCGCCCTTCGACGCCTGTGGAAACTTCAAAACTTCCATCGGCCGTGGAAACCGCGGTGGCGATCGCTTTGCCGCTGTTGATCAGAACCACGTTGGCGCCGGTCACCTTCGCGCCGGAAGCGTCCGTCACCACGCCGCGGATAGAAGCCGCCGGGCAAAGAACTGCAGCAGCGGCGAGCAGAAACAGAGCAAATACCCGTGGCAGCAAACGCGTGAATAAATGATGAAAACAATCAGGGATGTCTTGCGCAAAATCAGGCATGAAAGCTCCTTCGTTCCCCTCGGAACGCAAGTCGGTTGAGGCGCGAGGACCGGTCTCCTGACTTGCGCGTGATCCAGCCACCTTCCCACAAACGCTCCCGAAGGGACGCGCCTGCAGTGGTTCTCATGGGGCCTCCGCAATTGGCGGAAAAAACCCGGCTGGTTCCCTGCCTGCCCAATAGAACGGGCCGCTTGGCAGGGGCGCTCACAGTTGCGGGGCAGTGGCGGAATTTCACCGCCTTCCCGAGCATCCTGGCGATTATCGTGGTAATGGGCGCTGCCCTCTGTAGCGGCAGCTACTACTTCATGGAATCGTTTTCCATGACATCAACTTTTATAAACGGATATGGGCCGCCAAGTCAAAGACCCTGAACCCCTCTTGCGCAAGAACAAACTCACCCGCGCCAGTCGTCGTGGCAAACCGGAACGCAGGCCGAAAACAGAAGAAGTGGTGACCCCGGGAAGACTCGAACTTCCGACACGCAGTTTAGGAAACTGCTGCTCTATCCACCTGAGCTACGGGGCCATTTTAGAATGAATAACTTACATATATCATGAAAACGGCCAGTGCGCATTCACTCACCGGGCGCCCCTGAACCCCTAGCACCCGCGCCATCTCGCACGAGGGAGAGTGCGAAAGTGAAAACAAAAAATACGCTATCAACAGGGTAGCATTTGCTAGGTTCCCAGAGCCACGGGGTTTGCCTGGGAAGTGCGCTTTTCGGAGTGGAAAAGCGAAAACGCCATCAGACGACGCTGCTCTTTGATTCTGGCGGGCAAGTTGATTTCTTGACGCTGCCCCTCGCCCTTTTGCCATGCTTGGCGCCTTTGGCGGGAAAACCTCCACAGGCTCCCCACCCTTTTGGCCGGAATCCCCTCCGAATTGCCATTTTCTGCAGGGTTCGCGCTTGGTGCGAACCCGCGTCAACAGAATGATCGGAATTCTGGCTTCCCGATGTTTTATCAGGTCTCAAAGAGTTGTCCCGCTGTTGCGAACTGCGCCCTATCTCTTGGCCTTTGAGATTCTTTCCTGTTTCCGCATCTCTGCACCCAGTGCAATCATGCGATCCCAGGTCGGCTGCAGCTGTTGTGGATCGCGGATGCAGTTGATCCAGATGAGCCGGGCGTCTCCGGGAAAAGGAATGTTCGCGAATCTGAGATAGTTCTCAGGCAACGGCGGACCACCAGCGGTTCCCGCCGGAGGAATCACGCGCGGGAGCTGGAAGGCATACATGCTGCCGCCTGCCAGGGATTCGTGCGGATACCGCAGCAGCCAGACGCAGTTGTGACTCTCCTGAATCAGGTTGACGGAGACAATGACCCACTGGCCGCCATCTTCCGGCGCAGCTTCCTGACAGTTCCAGAATCGGGCTTCGGGAACATACACCGTTGGATCCGAAAACCCATACGCATCGATCAGGACGCGGGTCAGACCGTGCTGTCGGACAAAACTCTCAGCTTCCAGAAGGCCCTGGTTCCAGTCGAGATTGGAATCGGCCACCAGTTCGTAGGCGGGACGGCCGCCGCTCAATGAGTTCAGAAATGGAAGATAGTAGGGATAGGCGCGCACCGCCGTTACCGCGGACGCCAGCGCCAGCGCGACCGTCAGCCAAACTCCGGCGCGAGCGGCAGGCCAGCCCGCACTCCGCAGTTGATTCAGGACTCGCGGCAACGGCGCCAGCAGGAGTATCAGCAGCGCTATTGAAACCGAGAAGTGGCGGATGCTGAACTGGAATCGGCTGAGGATACATGCTCCGCTGAAAACCACAAGGAAAACCCACACTGCCCGCCAATGCAACTCAAGCCCTTCAGGTATCACGCCGAGGCGAACCGGGCGAAACTTTGCTACGATGCCGGCGGCCAGCGCGAGAACAAGCAGGAGCAGAAAGGCTAACGAGGATTTAAGCAGGAACAGAACCGGGAAGTAGAACCATACGCCATGCGGGTATGAGTGCCCCAGAATGAAAGAAGGCGGTTTGGGGGTAAAGGCGAAGATCGCCAGACCGCGCAGGTAGATCCAGGGTGGCATGAGCACTCTGCGCAGGAGCAGCGATGCCATGTTAGTCCCGAGAAAACTCAGAGAGTCGGTTGGCTCATTCCACGAGAGGACAAAGTAGACGGCGTAGACGACCAGTGCAGCGACCAAGACGCCCTTCGTCAGACTCCGCCAGCGCAAACGGCGCCATGCCCGAAGCTCCGCCTTGTCTCGCGGCTGTTCCGGCACCGGACGCCAGCGGAGACTGAGAATGAATGCAAGAAAACAGAAGAACAGAAGTCCTGCGGAAAACTTGGACAGCAGCGCCCCGCCAAAGGCGAGGCCAAACAGCAGAACCGTCCTGCGCGACGGCGACCGCCACACGCTGGCAAAGGTCCACAACGTCAGCACGGCGAACAACGTGATTGCGATGTCGGTCAGAACCAAAGGACCGAAGGCAAGCATGACTGGCATGGTGGCGTAAGCGCAAAGGCACAGTAGTCCGCCCCACTGATCGCCGAGGCGAGAGCCATAGAGAAAGAGAACGACCCCCAGAACAAGCGTCAGCAGCAGCATGGGCTGCCGCGCCCAGAAGGCCGTCGCGACAGGGGCATTCCACCGGGTGATCAGCCAGTGGCCAAAGATCCATTCGCCGAGAAACTGCTTGAACAGTCCACTGCCGCTGAAAGTCCAGGATACGTTCGAGTAGTCAGCGTGCGCGCCGCGAATCACAAGCGGCACCGCTGCCAGCACCTTCGCCAGCGGGGGGTGTTCCTCGTTCATCCGCATGTCCAGCTTCTGCAGATAGCTCACACCCGCCCCGATGTGCGCCATTTCATCAAAGGTGACGGATTCCCGTCGCACAGCCCCGTCCGCAAGCACAGCCATAAGGGCAAGGAGCAGAACCACTCCGGCCAGGACAATTACTGATGATCGTGTTTTCATTCGTGTCGTCCAGATTACAGAAGGATTGAAAAAGCAAGAACGCCAAACGAACGTCGCGGGTACACAAGGACGCATAGTAATCTACGCGGCTTTATGGAGCCAAACTTAAAATTCGATTCCGTCCGCCCAGCTACAGGCGCGCTGAAAGCCGGTTTCGGAGATGAAAGTCTGCAGCTCGCGTTCTGAACAAGCGCTCCGCGCCAAGTGCCGGAAGGTCCTGCGTGTAGAAGCAAGCAAGACGGCTTGATTCTGCCCATACTGTCTAATAACTCATTTCACGGCGTGATATGCAATAGAAATTCCACCCGACATGGGATGCCGTCTTTATGGAGAAATGGGAGCCACTTCAGGTGCGAAAAAATGCACTTACACCGCACATGCACGCACACACTAAGTGTACGCAAAAGCTTCACTTACAGTTCCACTCGCACAAGGAACTACAAAGCGCGTTTTTCGTGGATTATCGTTTGCTTCGGCCTCACGGAATGATAGGAAAAATCGATTCCAGGCGCTTTTCTGGACTGCTTCCTTCGCCTCTGCCTCCAGGGCCTCGGCCGACATATCTTCCCAGCCGCTCGATGCGCTGGCGCAGGCAACTGTTGCACTGCGTAGCGTCCTCATCGACGCAAGCCTTTCCGGGATAGATCTCGTACATCTGCCGATAGGGCGCTGGGGTAAGGACGGGCATAAAAACGTTTGCGCCGCTCTCCAGCCCATGCTCGCGGCCATCCACTGTATTGATGGTGGCCAGAGCCGTTGTGCTGGGCAGGTTGGCTTCCGGACACACGAGCCGCGTCAGCGCCACCGTTTTCAGCACCATCCATTCGCTGCTGGGAACCTGATCGCTACCGGCGCCGCAGCCTGGCTCCGCGCCCAGGGGCGTATCAGGATGCGCAAGAAACGGCCCGATGCCCACCATGTCGAGATCAAGTTCCTCAAACAATTCGATGTCGCGCGCCAGCATCTCGAAAGTTTGTCCGGGAATGCCCACCATCACGCCGCTGCCAATCTCGTAGCCTAAATCGCGCAGTTCACGCAGCATCGCCACGCGGTCGCTGGGCGCCGCGCCGCGCCGGGGATGAATGGCGGCATAGAGCGCCGGATCGGATGTTTCAAAGCGCAACAGATAGCGATCTGCGCCGGCCTCGCGCCACAGGCGCAGCTCCTCCGGCAGACGCTCGCCCAGGCTCAACGTAACGGCCAGCCGGGTTTCCGCCTTGATGGTGCGAATGACTTCCGCCAGCCACTCAGCCTGTATGCCGAAGTCCTCGCCTGCCTGAAGCACAGCCGTGCCAAAGCCCAGTTGGACGGCCTTGTGCGCGCAGGCGAGAATCTCCTCGCGCGTCATGCGGTAGCGGGGGACAGAGCGCGCGGCGCGCAGGCCGCAGTAGTGGCACTGGCGCACGCAATAGCTGGAGATTTCTATCAGCCCGCGCAGATGAACAGCATCGCCCACATGTGCGTGCCGTGTCTCGTCCGCCTGGGCAAACAGTCGCTCCAGCGCGTGTGAGTTGGTTTCACGCAGCCAGCCGAGAATCTCTTCGTGGGTCAGTCGCGGCATCTGCTGTCTCCGGTTGGCATATGGAAGTGGATTTGCTTTCTTGTTTTTGATCGCTGGTGTTTATACCTTGAATCCGCCCAGCCTCTGTCTGTCTTGCGGAAGGCCGCATCGCAGGCCTGCGTATCACGTTATTATATTTCATAGTATGTATGGCGTTCCGCATCACATAGGGGACCTCTGACTAAGTTGATGTTTTTGAAAGGACACGACCTACAGCCTGCCCTGAGCGCAGCCGAAGGGTGCCGCAAGTGTCGCAAAATCAAAAGGGCGTTCGCCCCTGAAAAAATGCCGGCCGCGGATCGGCACTTGATCAGAGATTCGATAGAATGACTTTCCGCCAAAAGTTCCGGGAGTATGCCGTGAGCAAGCCGCAGCGCATCGAGAAGGACGCATTGGGTGAGAGGCACCTTCCCATGGATGTGCTCTACGGCATTCATACGGCGCGCGCTCTGGAAAACTTTCCTCTCGCCGGGCGGCCCGTTCATCCGGCTCTGGCACGCGCCTTCGGAGAGGTGAAGCTGGCCTGCGCGCTGACCAATCGCTCGCTGGGCTGGTGGGCCGATGACGCGGCCAAGGCGGAGGCCATCGAGCGCGCCTGCCGCGAGCTGAGCGAGGGACTGCTCGACGCGCACATTGTCGTGGACGCTCTGCAAGGCGGCGCCGGAACCAGCACCAACATGAACGTCAACGAGGTGCTGGCCAATCGCGCGCTGGAGCTCGTGGGCCTCGATCATGGCGCGTACGAGCGCGTCTCACCGCTCGACGACATCAATCTGCACCAATCGACCAACGATACCTATCCGACCGCTCTGAAGCTGGCCACGATCCGGCTGCTGCACACGCTCGAACAGAACGTCGTTGCGCTGCAAGAGTCTTTTCAGCGAGCCGAGAAGCGCTTTGCGCACATTGTCAAAGTCGGCCGCACGCAGTATCAGGATGCGGTTTTGACCACGCTGGGCCGCGAGATGAGCGCCTACGCCGAGGCTATCAACCGCGACCGCTGGCGCATCTACAAATGCGAGGAACGGCTGCGCGTCGTCAACCTGGGCGGCACGGCCATCGGCACCGGACTGGCAGCGCCGCGCGAGTTTATCTTCGGCGCCGTCGAGCAATTGCGCGCGCTGACCGGCATCGGCTTTGCTCGCGCGGAAAATCTCGTCGAGGCCACGCAGAATGCCGACGTCTTCGTCGAGGTCTCCGGAATTCTGAAGGCCCACGCCGTTTCGCTCGTGAAGATTTGCGGCGATCTGCGCCTGCTCTCTTCCGGTCCCGACGCAGGCCTGGGTGAGATTCGGCTGCCCGCGCGCCAGGCCGGCTCATCAATCATGCCCGGCAAGGTCAACCCGGTGATTCCCGAAGCGGCCACTCAGGCGGCGATGCTGGCAATTGGCAATGACGGCGTGATCGCCGCCGCCTCTGCTGCCGGCAGCCTGGAGCTCAACGCTTTTCTTCCTTTGATCGCGCATTGCCTGCTGGAAAGTCTGGATATTCTCTCCCGCGCCGACAATCTGCTCTGCCGCCATTGCGTCAATGGAATAGAAGCCGACGAGGCTCGCTGCCGCGCCCAGGTGGAGAACTCCACCGCCACGGTCACGGCGCTGGTTCCAGCGTTGGGCTACGAGCGTGCCGGCGAGGCTGCGCGATCTGCCAGGGAAAAGGGAAAAACTTTGCGAACAATCGTGATTGAGAACAAGTGGATGAGCGCGGAGGAATTCGATGCGGCTATCAGCCCCGAAGCGGTTTGCCGGCTGGGTTCGCCAACGCGCGATGCGGCCGGGAAGGAATTGAAATGAGCGCCACGCCCAAAGGCCTGCGTTTGCACATCGGCCTGTTCGGCCGGCGGAACGTGGGCAAATCGAGCCTGCTGAATGCAATCACCCGCCAGCAGGTTTCGATTGTTTCCGATGTTGCCGGAACCACCACCGATCCGGTGGAAAAGCCCATGGAATTGCTGCCGCTGGGGCCGGTGCTGTTCATCGACACCGCGGGAATCGACGAAGAGGGCAGCCTAGGCGCATTGCGCGTGGAAAAGACCCGTCAGGTTGTCGAGCGCACTGAGATTGCCGTGCTGGTGGCCGAGCCGGGCGTGTGGGGCGCCTTCGAGGAGAATCTGCTTGAGGATTTTCGTGCGCGGCAAACGCCCTTCATGGTTGTCTTCAACAAGATCGACGCCGCGGCTCCCCAGGCAGAGCTGGTGAGACGCCTGCGCGAGGCCGGGCAGCGCGTCGTGCTGGTTTCCGCCGTTACGGGCGACGGATTGGGCGATTTGCGCCAGGCGCTGCTCGATCTGGCCCCCGCTGATTTCATCGACTCACCAGCGATTGCCGGCGATCTGGTCGGGGCCGGCGAGTTGGCCGTGCTGGTTGTGCCCATCGACAAGGAAGCGCCCAAGGGCCGTCTGATTCTGCCCCAGGTGCAAACCATCCGCGACCTGCTGGACAGTGACGCGATGTGCATGGTGGTGAAAGAGCGCGAATTGCGCTCGGCGCTGGAACGGCTTAAGACACCGCCCAGGCTGGTTGTTACCGACTCGCAGGCGTTTTTGAAGGTCGCCGCCGACACGCCGCCCGAGGTGCCGCTGACCAGCTTTTCAATCCTGATGGCCCGCTTCAAGGGCGATCTGACGGCGCAGGTTGAGGGCGCGCTGGCCATCGAGAAGCTGCGCTCGGGTGATCGTGTTCTGATTGCCGAAGCCTGCACTCATCACCCTATCGGCGAAGACATTGGACGGGTCAAGATTCCCCGCTGGCTGACGCAATACACCGGCGTAAAGCTGGAATTTGTCACCATGCAGGGGCGCGATTTTCCGTCTGATCTGCCAAGCTACAAGCTGGTGATTCATTGCGGCGCGTGCATGTGGAACCGCAGGCAGATGCTCAGCCGCATTCTCGAGTGCCAGCGGGCCGGCGTTCCCATCACGAACTACGGGCTGACGATCGCCTATAGCTTAGGTATCTTTGCCCGTGCGCTGGAACCGTTTCCAGGCGCGCTGCTTCTCTACCGGTCGCTAACGAGTTCGAAGGCCGCGCGCTGACGCTACCCCGAGGCTCACCCTGCCTGGTCTTTCACCAGGCCTCGATCACGCCAGCCCGGAATCCTGCTGGTGCCCCTTTTGCCTCGCGCCAGCGCGGCTTCATGTGTTTTCATCCCGAATGATGAAGCGCTGCCGCGATTCGCGCTTGTGCCGCCTTTTCTGAATTGCTATCATGAAGTTGGTACTTTGTGCTGCTCCCTCCTTGCTAGTCAGGTTTGAGATGGCTCGTAATTCCCAACGGCCAGGGATTCCAACGGTGCGAAGGAACGATATCTGAAATGACGCCATGAAGAACGGCGTCCTGTTTTGCGGTGAAACCCATACCGCAATGCGATGTTGTGCCTGGCGTTTATTCAAGACGCGAACGGTTTGGCGCGAAGATTTTCGTGAACGAGGAATGATGAATACACCAATCGAAGCAAAGACGACAGTAGCGGCGCCGCCCAAAGCCGCGGCGCCTAAAGCCAAGGACGAAATCGCCATCATCGCGCAGAAATGGAAAAAGAAGCAAGGAAGCCTGATTATGGCGCTCCACGACCTGCAAGGACGCCTCGGCTTTGTGCCGCGCGAGTCCGCCATGAGGCTGGGCCGCGAGATGGACGTTCCGCTGGCGCGAATCTATGAAGTCATTACGTTCTACAACTATTTCAAGCTCGAGGCTCCGGGCAAATACATCATTTCCGTTTGCACCGGAACCGCCTGCCACCTGAAGGGCTCCGATGAGCTGCTCGCCGGACTCAAGAATGAGCTGCATATCGATGCCGGCCAGAGTACGCCGGACAAGGAATATCACCTGCAAGCCGTTCGCTGCCTCGGCTGCTGCGGCCTCGCTCCGCTCGCTTCGGTGAACGGCAAGGTTTACGGCAAGCTCAAGACCGATGAGAGCCACTATGTAATCGAGCGTATTCAGCAGGACAAGCCAATGGTCAGCGCTCCGCAAGAATCCGAAGCCGAGTAAACCACCGGGACTCATCCCAAACAAAGACACAGGATCATTATGAAACCCGAAGATCTTGAAGCAAAAGCCGCTACGGAACTCGCCAAGCAGAAGAGTTTTGATGTGCGTTTAGCCTGTTGTTCCAGTACAGGTTGCCAGTCATCCGGCTCCGTGGCCATCATCTCCGAATTGAAGGCGGAAATCGCGGCCAGAAAACTTGAAGATAAGGTTCAGGTCCACGGCACTGGCTGCATGGGACTGTGCAGCAAGGGTCCGCTCATCCGCATGACCTCCAAGACGCAGAAGGATGTTCTCTTCTCCGACATCAAGCCGGAAATGGCAGCCGCGGTGATTAATCAGGTGGTTGTTCCTGTCCTCGAAGGCGCCACCATTGAGCATCCCACCGGCGACTTGGAGAAGCATTATCTGGATCTTGATGAGCCCTTCTTTTCCATGCAGCAAAGAGTGGTTCTCGAAAACAATGGCCGAACCGATCCGGAAAAGCTGGACGACTATCTGGCTCACGGCGGCTATCAGGGGCTGAAGAAGGCTCTGAGCATGACCGCCGAAGCCATCTGCAAGGAGATGCTCGCCTCCGGCCTTCGCGGTCGCGGCGGCGCGGGCTTCCCCACGGGTATGAAATGGGACTTCACCCGCAAGGCTGAGTCGGATGTCAAGTACGTCATCTGCAACGGCGATGAGGGCGATCCCGGCGCGTTCATGGACCGTTCGGTTCTCGAAGGCGATCCGCACGCCGTTATCGAAGGCATGCTGATTGCTGCCCGCGCGATGAACGCAACCAATGGCGTTTTTTACATTCGCGCCGAGTATCCGCTGGCCGTCGAGCGCATTGAAAAGGCGCTGCGCCAGGGACGCACCGCCGGCTTGGTCGGAAAGAATATCCTCGACTCAGGTTGGAACTTCGATTTCGAGATTCGCCTCGGCGCCGGCGCTTTTGTCTGCGGAGAGGAAACTGCGCTGATCGCTTCGGTCGAAGGCAAGCGTGGCACACCTCGTCCGCGTCCGCCCTACCCCGCTGTCAAGGGGCTGTGGGACAAGCCCAGCTGCATCAACAATGTGGAGACCCTGGCCAATGTGCCGCGCATCATGCTTCGCGGCGCCAAATGGTTCGCTTCCCGCGGAACGGATAAATCCAAGGGAACCAAGGTCTTCGCGTTGACCGGCAAGATCAAAAACAACGGCCTGGTCGAGGTGCCCATGGGCATCACGCTGCGCCAGATCGTCGAAGTCATCGGCGGCGGTACGGGCACGGATCGCAAGATCAAGGCCATTCAGACCGGCGGTCCTTCGGGCGGCATGATTCCCGAGCATCAGTTCGACACGCCGGTGAGCTACGAACATTTGCAAAAGCTCGGTTCCATGATGGGTTCCGGCGGTCTGATTGTCATCGACGACCACGACAGCGTTGTCAATCTGGCACGCTTCTATCTGGACTTCTGCGTCGATGAGTCCTGTGGCAAGTGTGCTCCCTGCAGGATCGGAGGCACTCAGATGCTGCATCTGGTCGATCGCATCGTTGCTGGCAAGGGAACTGAAGAGGATATCAAGACGATCCGCAAAGTGGCCAAGGCAATGCAGAGGGCGTCACTTTGTGCCTTGGGGCAGACCGCTCCCAATCCGATTCTCTCCGCCATTCGTCACTTTGAACCTGAGTTCCGCGAGCGGCTGCAACCGGCCGCCACTACAAAAGCCTAGAACACCGGGATCGAGAAAAAGCCGCTATGAGCAATACAATTCACGCCACGATCAACGGGCTGCCTGTCGAAGTTGCCAAAGGCGCCACCATTCTGGAAGCCGCGCGCAAGGTGCACGTGCGCATTCCTACGCTATGCAAGCATCCCGATTTGGACGCCACGGCTGCCTGCGGAATCTGCATCGTGCAGATCAAGAGCAACGGCAAGATGCTGCGCGCCTGTTGCACGCCCATCGAAAACAAGATGGAGGTCCTCACCGAAACGCCGGAAATTGTCGACGTCCGCCGTTCCGTCCTGGAACTGATTCTTTCCAGGCACCCCAACGAGTGCCTCACCTGCCTCCGCAACCAGAACTGCGAGTTGCAGACCCTCGCTGCCGACTTCGGGTTGACTTGGACCGGACTGGACAACATCGTTCCCGACCTGCGCCTCGATGACAGCACGCACAGCGTCGTCCTTGATCCCCGCAAGTGCATCTCTTGCGGCCGCTGCATCCAGGTTTGCCAGCAAGATCAGAATGTCTGGGCGCTCAGTTTTCTCAATCGCGGCTTCGATACGCGCATCGCTCCCGCCGGAGACATTCGTCTCTCCGACTCGCCCTGCGTGCGCTGCGGCCAGTGCTCCGCGCACTGCCCCACCGGCGCTATCGTCGAGTATGACGAATCAGTAAACGTATGGGAAAAATTGCAGGATCCGGAGGCCTACTGCGTTGTGCAGATTGCGCCGGCCGTGCGCGTCGCCATCGGCGAGGCCTTCGGCTTCCCCATCGGCACCAACCTCACCGGCAAGATTTACGCCGCCCTGCGCCGCATGGGCTTCAAGGGGGTCTTCGACACCAACTTCGGCGCCGACCTCACCATTATGGAAGAGGCTACCGAGTTCAAGGCGCGCTTCCTCGACGGTAAGGGCGAACTTCCCCTCATTACCAGCTGCTGCCCCGGTTGGGTCAGCTTCATGGAAAAGTTCCACAGCGACATGATCCGGCACTTCTCCAGTTGCAAGTCGCCCCACGCCATGGTTGGCGCGCTGGCCAAGACTTATTACGCCGAAAAGCAAGGCATTGATCCGGCCAAGATTTTCATGGTTTCGATCATGCCCTGTACCGCAAAGAAGTCCGAGATCATCCGCAGCAAGGAGATGGCCTCATCCGGCTATCAGGACGTGGATGTCTCGCTGACCACGCGCGAGTTTGCGCGCATGATCAAGCAGTCCGGCATCGACTTCATCACCATTCCCGACGAACAGCCCGATTGCCTCCTTGGAGCGTATACCGGCGCTGGAACGATCTTCGGCGCAACCGGCGGCGTCATGGAAGCGGCTCTGCGCAGCGCAGTCTACTTCATCACCGGCAAGGACGCTGCTCGTGTCGAATTCAACCAGACACGCGGGCTCAAAGGCGTCAAGGAAGCAGAAATCGAGGTGGCTGGCAAGACTGTGCGCATTGCCGTGGCTCACGGGCTCGCCAACGTCGAACAGGTCCTTGACAAGATTCGCGCTGCCAAGGCCGCGGGCGAGGAAACACCCTACCACTTCGTCGAGGTCATGGCATGTAATGGCGGTTGCGTCGGCGGCGGCGGTCAGCCTTACGGAGCCACCAACGAACTGCGCACCAAGCGTGCCGCGGGCCTCTACAGTGATGATCAGTCAGGATTGTGGCGCTGCTCTCACCACAATCCCTACATCAAGCAGTTGTACGACGAGTTCCTCGGTGAGCCGGACGGCCCCAAGTCAAAGGAGCTTTTGCACACCAGCTACCAGGTTCTGCCAGAGTACCGGCGCTAGGATGGACTGGAAGCTAAAAACCTCAGACGCCCCCGCTCGGCAGGGGCGTCTGTTTTTCTATACGCGTTTCTGAAGTGCCGTGATTGCCGGCTTTTTTGCCAGCGGAACAAGAGCGTTTTCACGGATAGTGTAAGGAAACGGGTGCCCCACCCTGGCCGCGTCTTTGCTTTTGCGGCTAGGGTGGGATGCCACAATGCTTGCATTACAGAAACAGTGAAAATGCTCCAAAGAACCCGTTCACCCGAAGCAAGGCTTCGGCCCAGGAGGATTAGATTATGGCTGTCAGCAAAGCGGATTTCATTGACGATGCGGCAATTCGCGCGGCATTGGAAACAGGTTCCAAGCGTGTCTCCACCAAGGATACGGAAGCAATCATCCAGAAAGCGGCTTTGGGTGAAGGACTCTCCCTCGATGAAGTCGCTGTGCTGCTGCACGTCGAAGACAGGGAACTGCTCGACGAAATCTACAAGACCGCGATCTCCATCAAGAGGCAGATCTACGGCAACCGCCTGGTCCTCTTTGCGCCGCTCTACATCAGCGATTATTGCGTGAATAACTGTGTCTATTGTGGCTACAAGCGCGATCACCAGTTCAATCGCCTCCGCCTCTCGATGGATCAGATTCGCGCCGAGATTCGCATCCTCGAAGAGATGGGCCATAAGCGCATCGCCATGGAGTGCGGCGAAGACCCGGTTAACTGCCCCATCGATTACGTGATTGAGGCCATCGAGACCATCTACTCCGTCAAGGTCGGCAACGGCGCTATCCGGCGCGTCAACGTCAACATCGCGTCCACCACGATTGACGATTACAAGCGGCTGAAGGCGGCCGGCATCGGCACTTACATCCTCTTTCAGGAGACCTTTCACCGTCCGACGTATGCCGCCATGCATCCCGCCGGTCCCAAGCACGACTACGATTGGCACACGACCGCGTTCGACCGCGCCATGGAGGCGGGTATCGACGATGTGGGCGCGGGCGTCCTCTTCGGCCTGTACGACTACAAGTACGAGGCACTGGCGATGCTGCAACATGCCCTGCACCTGGAAGCGACCTTCGG